>Ga0194129_10005695_pt1 | contig 15714 bp, 11 predicted proteins | sample TA2KigCa35mmetaG_FD_150862 | JGI IMG/M metagenome (GOLD analysis project Ga0194129, IMG submission 150862) | Freshwater microbial communities from Lake Tanganyika, Tanzania - TA2015038 Kigoma Deep Cast 35m | ecosystem: Environmental > Aquatic > Freshwater > Lake | place: Tanzania: Lake... | reverse complement strand
CTTCTCGTCGCGTTCCTCACGGAGGCGTTCCCGCTCACGCTCCTCCTGACGCCTCTTCTCGTCGCGTTCACGGTCTTGCGTCATGAAAAGCAACAAGTTCTTGATCATACTGTCGGTTGATGTCTCCACAAGGTGGGACGCAACAACAGGCTCGGCGGGCGTGGCGACAACCGACGCAACAACGGTGTTGTTGTGCTTGTGCATCTTGGTGCGATGCAACTTCATCCCACGCTCGGTCTTGAACGGCTTGGTGCAGATATTGCAAGGGTACTCCATTGTTGATTATGATTGATTGGTAGAAAACCTGTGAAACAAGAAAAACTCATCAGTTTTTTTTGCAAATAAAAATATCTTCCCTTGATATCTCGAGAACATCATACGTTGGAGAGCATAAATGTACCAATTTTATCAATTTTTAGTGGTGGGACCACGCGTCCCCGATATATCACCCTGATATGATAAGATTATAATCATTAACCGATAAATTTATCGTGTTATTCACTTTTTCACGCTAATGTATAGGACACGCTTGAAGTTGAATTTTGCTTAAAGACGTCATTCACTAGAGTAAAGATGAACTTTCTTATCAAGGACCCTATGGCGATCCTTAGCCAGCACCAGAAGAAAAAAATAAAGACGTGGTTCCGAGAACACTACAATGAGGAAAAGAAAAACTACCGTGAGATTTTCCGTATACTCCCGGAGGAAATCCACACCAAATATAAAGAAGTGTCCGTCTCACCGGAACCGTCGATCCAAGGGTTCCAGATTGAATTCTCAGAAGGGATATCACGAGATGAGCTTCGCGCCCGTCTCCGCGCACGTATAAAAAAAAATGAGATGGAAAGAACCCCATCGAACGAAAAACGAAAAGACTGGCAGATGTACTATTCATTGCTCAAACACCCGAACCTTCATAACGTTCCCGCCGAACAGCTCGCGGTCATCCTGCCATCGCCCGACAAGGTGAGGGAGAACCGGGCTATGTACGAACAGTTCAGGACCCAGCTTCAAAATACAAACCCACTGTTTTATGATTATTTTTCAACATGCCTTGAACAAACTTGAGAGATGCCATTATCGAATACTGAAATTAAAAATCAAATGACGAAAATCACAAAAAAAAACGTATCCATTTATTTTTATTTCAGAAGACTGAAATTCTTGAGAAATAAAAATGTTAATCATTGGAGCATCAAAAACAAATAAACTACCGTCATCACCATAATTTAATTTGTTTTTAATTTAATTTATTGAAAATAACGCCTATTTTCAATAGGCGTTATTTTCAATGCCTTTAACTAAAGAACAATTAACTTGGACAACGATCCCCGACATGTCGGGGATCGTTGTCGAGGCGTATTGTACAAGTATCCCTTCAACGGAAGGGATACTTGTCAGGGTGCGCAGCACCAGACAAAATTGTACATAGATGTACAATTTTGTTCTTTTGCATGTATAAATAACCCCGTGCACGGGGATATTTATCAACGTGTTGCCAGGTTAGCCGGTGGTTGCCAGGTTTGCGCTCTAGTCGACTAGAGCGCAAACCTGGGTGCAACACACCATGCTAACCGGGTGCGTTGCACCCAGGTTTGCGCTCCAAGTTAACTGTACAAGTATACACCGCATTGCGGTGTATACTACCATACTCCACGATATGTGTGACAGAAAGTATAAACTGGAAAATAATCTTAAGAGCATTGAAGGACACTTGAAACAAAATCATCCTTCAACTAGAGAAATCAAAGCAATCATTGATATCATTACAACAATGTCATATAGTAAAACTTTTGTTGATGAAAAGATAGTTTATCCATCTTGGATTAATAATAGCATTTATCAACGTTCCTATCACATTACTCGTGAAGCCGATTTACTCGCATCTTACAATATAGCAAGAATGATTGATTTTCGCCAAAGAAGTAATTACACCAAAGAAGAAATTATTGAAGAAACAACCTTTTTATATAATACAAGAATAGGCAAATTAGTAGAACGTGGTTTATTCTATCATAAGCGTAGTCAAGAAATAGCAAAAAACTTAGAAGCTGTTTCACATTACAAAATGACCACTTTGAAAAATTATAACCTCTAAAAAGATTTAGATTATGTAAAAATTGTTGATTATATTTCACTTAACGACCTCATTGCTAAAATAAATGAAATCTAAAAAAATTGATATTTTAAAGATTTGATATTGTATTAAGTATAATATGTTATCAAGAATTATTTTTAGAGAAGTCAAAAAACCTTTAGGCCGATGGTTCAATAGTGGTGAATATAGTATTCCTAATATTGTTGAACATCTAGACAAATTAAAACACGAGAGAAATATTGTCAAAGAGAAGCAAATTGACCCCTACTATCAAATCATCAAAAAAGAAGAGGATGATATATTTCCACCTTACTTCTACATACTATGAAAATTCGTCGTCTTTTGTCTCAGCTGTATAATACATCATCATCTGTTGTTGTACCACCAATCCTTTAAAGTTTTAACCATTTTGTTTTATATTTAATGTACTTATTTGTATAATTCATACGGGAATAAAAAATTTGAAGTTTAATTATCCTAATCCAAATGTGTTTTAGTATATAAAATGTTCTTTTCATTCATTAACTTTCTTCAATTACAGCGAATTGTTGAATATAATACAATCTTGCGAGATTACTATCCTGTGATATCTTACAATACTAATATTTCTGAACCACTCTTTGTCAAAAGTGTTAATAAAGTGCCATTTTACTTTAAAGAAGCTAATGTATCTGAACTACTGTATGGTGTTCCAGAAGTTTACGCTAAAAAAGTAAGAAATATTAAACAAAGGTATCCTGAAATTGTTTCCGTTTTAGACTACTCTAAAAGTGTTGTCAGCGCAAACACACAAGCGCCGGCAAACCAGACGGACCGATATAGCAATAAATAGGCAAGTTGTCGGACCGTGGTCCGACAACTTGCCCATTTGTGTACAAATTAATTTATTGCGTCTACGGTAGTACAAAACGGTCATCCGTGGATGACCGTTTTGTAGGGTATGTGCTCGGGTGAACCCGAGCACATACCTAGCGATAACAATTTTATTTACGTCTTTTTTTGTGTACTATCGCCAATTCATTCAATAGATTACTAAACCCATGATATACATATTCTGGCATTTTTGGAAGTTTTGGACACTTTTCGCATTGTTCTTCATACTCTTTTCTTGTCGCGATCTCTTTACCGATACAAAATTGTTGCCAATCATTCCACGATAAGAATAATGATTCATCCACATTCAAAAAATCTTTCCATCCTCTCCATACACCTTTATTCTTGAAATACGATCCAGCATTCTCAATGTAAGAAGGATGCCGGGTGCGAGATAACATATATTCCTTCTCGGATGTGAGCCCAAGACTCTTATTCAACGAACGGATGTATTGATACTCATCCTCTTCTTCTGTGTTTTTAGACCTCAATGTTTTGCTCCAGCGTAATCGCAGTTTCAATTGTTCCAGATCCGACGCACTCTCAAACAAATATTGTTCAACTATCGATGTTTGTTCCTCAACTAACGTTCTCTCGTCAAGTGGTTCTTGAACAGTACAGAAACAAAGTTTCTGTTCGATCGTGTCATCCGAATTTCTCATCTGCGATATGACCTTGCGGATTTTTTCAAATGACCTGTTTTCTCTTTCCCAATCATCTGTGTCCATGTATGGAAGCACGATAAATGCTCTTTTCCCTGGGTTCTTACGATCCAATCGGTTCGGACGCAACAGATACTGGACGATACGGATCTCACTCTGCATATTCTCTGCCACACAGACACCATTTAATTGTGGCATATCGCATCCTTCCCCGAATAAATAGACACACGAGATTATACCTCGACGTGATGCTTTGAATTTTTCTTTTTCTCTATGTATGGTGTCGATCTGTAGTAGACTATGTAGAGCGTTATTGTAGAAATCATCAGCATCGAATGATGAAATCAATCTTTTCGAAAGGATAGCATCAATATACTGTGTCGCCAGTATTGAATTATCGACCGTGTTTGTGTACAATAACATATGAGTCAGACCCTCATATTTTTCCATGGCTTTTAAGCACATGTAGCACGATAAAAATAATTCTTTCTTTTCAACAGAGAACCCATTATTTCGGATGATGGTGTCGACTTCTTCTTCTGTGTTTTTCAAGACAAGGATGCTGTAGTCCGTGATTTTTTTATTCTCAATCGCCCATTTCACAGTCTTGTGGTCGATACAATACCCAAATACATTCTCATCGTCCATCGAATAGATGGTTTCATCCGAAGGACGTTTTTGTTCAATCGTTTTTTCCGTCGCCGTCATAAACAAAGATTTAGCGGACTTGATCTCATGAAAGGCACAGAATGCATTCTCAGGAGTTCCAACAAGATGATGCGCCTCATCCCCAATCTTGACATCAAATGTAAAATCAATATCACGAAATAAATGACATGAACGATATGTGGTGATCACAAATCGAGGTTCTTGAGTGTCTTTGAACAGGAAATTCGTAATTCTATTTTTTGATGTTGTCTCTACATGACCAATACACAGGATATTGTCTTGTTCGGGAAATATCCTTAAAATCTCTTCTTTCATCTGTTTCTGCAAATCAATACTCGGGACACCAATCAATACCGTCCTGAACCTCATCTTCTTGGCAACAAATATACTGAACAGTGCTTTCCCGAGACCACACGGCCAGATGAGTTTTAATCTGTTATGCTTCTCAAAAAAAAGAGGAATATGCTGTAAAACATCTCTTTGGAAATCATAGGGCTTCAAGGCGTTCTGATACTGATGATTCCAGCGGTCAAACATTTCTCGCAACAACTTTCTATATTTTTGACGTTTCTCGTATCTGACCCGATTATGGATATCATCTTCTTGTAGGATCCGAAACGGGATATTGCGGTCAGATAAGAACGATGGTATGTGGTTCATAATGGAACGATTATAAAACTCCCTTCCACCTCCTTCATTATAACGATGGTAAGAATGGAAATGATCTGCCAAGAGGTTCTCAATCACACGCAGTCTCGCCCGCGAACACGATCCGACATCAATCACCAACGGAAAATGTCCTCCCTGAAACTCACCTGTTCTATAGGTATCTTCGCGATCCAAAAGAGAAAATGAAATGCCCATTTTATACACATTCTCCGATTGATACCATGGATTATCACGAAGATAAATATATCCAATTTTTTTATGATTCACTAACGGCATCCTGATTATTTTGATTATTCAAAATAATGCTACACGAAATCAATTTTTTGTTTTTTTAAGTTGATAACGATGGCATGGCTTCCTGACTCAGTTCTTGGATGTATTGCTTGTATCGTTTATCAGCATGATAAATCTCATGCTGAAGTGTTTCGATCTCGTGAAAAATAGGCTCAAGGTCACGAATCAGCTGCTTGTTCTTGGGGATTTGAATGAAGAGGTTGTGTAAAATTTCCTTATTCAGATTCCCATGCTTGCCAATGGTTCCTCTGCCATATTTTTGTAAATCGAGTATGCTTAAAATATAATAGAGAAACATTTGTGAAATTGATTGATTTTTCGAATTCAAATAAACAATTGCTTCATTACAATACATTTCTCTTCCTGCAATTCCCAATTTTCCGATTGATAATTTAAAACTTAATAAGATACTGTTTTTGGGGATTTTACGTTTCGCCATTTTCTGTGCCCCTTCTGTTGTTAAACACTTGTTTGTTTCATAAACAACATTACCATGAAGATCGGAGACAGCAACCCATGGTATATTTCCATTTTCCCAATATTTTGATTGATTTGTTTCAGGGGTTGCACCCATATTTATATCTGTTATATCACCCAATTTTATACTCTCACACTTCTCATTCTCCGTAATCTCTCGTATCCTATTCTGAATATGTTTTTCCAGCTCTTTAACCCTCTCTCGCTTTGTCTGGACCTCATGATACGGCTCCGAGATCTTGCCCGTCCACTCTTCGAGTTTTGCGGATGATTTGGGGATTGGAATCAATATCTTGGCTATGTTTTTCCTATTCAACCAATTGATTACGGATCCTTGTGTTATAAAATTATTCTGTAATTGAGGAAGCATATAATAAAGATAATTCAGTAGTGAATCCGTTTTATGTTTTGTTTGAATGACACAGACATGTTTTGAAGGTGTAAAATTGCTATCTATATGGATATTGAAATTGCCCCCTTGTCCAAGAATAATACTCTTTTCTTCTACTTCACAAAAATCTACAAACAATTTACTATCTTGTGATGAGTTATAAAATCTATATTTACCCTCCGGTTTTCCTATATTAGAACAATGCTTAACTGTTGGTAATAAATCAACAATATCCCCCAATCGTTTCAGTTCGTATCCCTCCCCCACTCTAATCTCTCTCTTGAGATATTCCTTGGGGTTCAATGAACACATTTCATGTGTCAGTATCTGTTCTCGTGTCGCTTCACACACCAATGATGCAGACACTCCTTTAATGTCTCCCTTGTTCTCCACCAGATACACATCTCCCCCAATCTCTTCAAACTTATCATCAATGTATCGTTCCACCACCAAATCACTGAACTTTACGGTGGATGTCTTCTCCTCCGTATTGTCAAAGATGACGATCGATGTCTTGGTCGATGTATTCTCAAACTGATCCGATGGAACGCTGATGATTTCTCTCACATTGAACTTCTCAACCAGAACACGTCGGATGTCCTTGTAGGACTTGTTGAAAAATACACCTTCCTTCAACACACCGACAGCCGTTCCCCCAACATCCAACAACTCCATTATCAGAACAAGAGAACAGCTCTCCTTGTCATTCGCCTTGGAGATCTTGTTCTCTACAATGAACCGATTGATACGTCCACTACATGTGCGACGACTGACTTTTAGTTTGTCCTGTTCTTTCTTGTAATTTTTCTCATGTTCCTCCAATGCTTTCAACTGTCGCTGTCGTCGCACACGTACCGCATCATCTTCTAACGTCGCCAATTCTTTCTTGATATAGTCTTTAATTTTATTTTGTTTGATCATGGCTTCTGTTGTGTCCTGTTTATCTCCACCATACGGTGGATTGGTCAGGATATAATGGAATTTCTTATCCCCGAATTCATCCGAGAACGAGTTCTTGAAACGGAGCGATTGTTCATGCGGGATCGCCCCGGTGAGACAAAACAACTCCAGTCTCGCGGATTTGACGACATCTTCGTTCATGTCATAGTGAAAAACCTTTTCCATTTCTGTCCTCCAATCAATCTTATCAGGATATTTTCGTTGGAGATACTGGACGTACCCCGTCGTAAATCCACCAGAACCACCAAACATATCAATCATCGGGTGGATCTTTCCGTTATCTGTTATACAAGGATCTAATTTCTTTGAAATAAAGTCAACGATATGGCGGTCGGTGAAATAGGCACCCAATTCACTGATTGCGGTTTCATCTCGACCGATAAAATACTCATAAATCTTTCCCGACAATAGAACATTACAGGTCTTTTCAATAAGACCAACTTTGTCAATCTCTTTGACGAGCCACGAGAAAACAGAGGCTTTGACATTCATAGGGATCTCATAAAACAATAAGTGTCTTAATGGACTGTCACCAATAGAATCAAGGGCATGTCGTAAGATACATTCCGTCAATTCTTCATGTTTTGCGTCGTTGGCAAGTTGAACCATGTATGAAAACTCACAATAGGGACGTTTCAAACCACATTTATCAATAAGACCGCCATCTTCAATTTTTTTAAGACCATATAAGACATTGAAAGTCTTCAGGGCATTCATACCATAACCAATCCCATGATTACGCATATAATTATGGATCTCATGGATCTTATCTCGTAGTGCCTCTTTATTTGAAATGGATGTATTATACTGTTTCTCCATAGTTGTTCTTATGGAAACACAAAATAAATCAAAGTTCATTTTTTCAGGTTGAGACGACGAATACAGATATGTTTCAAATTCCGACAGGATATTATCGATACTTGACGTTTTAAATAAAGAAACTAATTGTTCGGATGAAAATTGAGAAAGATAAAAAGAGAATAATTTATGTTTGTCGTCATGTTTTTGGGTTTTGAGATGAGCGAGATGATGAGATATCTGATCAGGAGAAGTTCCACAAATTCTACAGGAATATAATTTCTTTTTCATTTTATTTTTATATGAAATATAACAAAAAAAAAGTTAAATTTTACGAGATTTCAGATATTTTTACCCAAAATATTGTCGGTCAGTAAAAATACTAAGGATGAAAGAGAGGACGTATCACAGCATCTGATCTGTAGAGATTTGTTTCAGTGCTCTGGGCAAACGTGTCGTAATAGGTTTTAAGTTGAAGATATTTCTGCAAAACGTCTTTGTAGCCAACCGGATATCGTTTCTGTAGCCATACCACCTGTTTTTCAAGTTTATTGAGGATACACCTCACCCTCCGATGGTAGACCGCATTACATAATACCATGCTCAGTGCATCTTTTGAAACCACGGCGAGACGCTCAATCTCGGGTGTTCTCAGGTAACACAGAATATTTGACAGTATTTCAGGACACACTTCAAATCTTGTCGAGAAAAACATTCAGGTCGATCTGTTCATCAGAGAAGACATTTGACGTCAAAAACTGTGTTTTATCATCAGATTTTTCATTCCCCGTGCTTGACAACAACAGGGCTTTCAACTGCGCGGAGAGTGGTGGGAAATGTATCTCAAATGTAAGAATAAGGTTCCCTATATTATGACGATAATGAAAACCTTCTCGTTTCATGACTTTTTCTAATGGACCGTTTATGTGCTGTTTGAAGATCTTATTTGCCGGTTGGACCAGTTTGACCTTCCGTCCATCAAGAAGGACAAGTCGCTTTGTGAACCCAAAATAGAATTCATAAAGGGTCAATGGTATCGTGCATCCTAGATCGCAGGTGTTCAGGTGCCTGTAGAAAGGGTGTGGTTTATATTGAACAATGAGAATAATATCTCCAGGTTTTCTTTGTGGATATTCATCGCCTTTCCCACGGATAACAAGTTTATTGCCTTGAGGGATCCCGCGTGGTACAGGGACCTGAACGATTTCTTGGGTCACCGTCATGTCTTTTTCTTTGTACACGGTGCCCATCCCGTCGCATGAACGACACTGTACAACATTTTGTGCGATAAATCCTATTCCCAGGTTCATCTGTTGAAGCTGGGAACCTTTTCCTTTGCAATGAGCACATAGCATCCCCGTGTGATATTTTTTTTGATGGACACAAAACGGGACCGTCGATCCTTTCATGACCTCTTCAAGAGTGACCTCAAGCGTCATGACCCTGTTCGCTGACCGCGTGTCCATCTCGCGCTGTCCTGGGAACCCAAACCCACCACCACCTGGAAAACCAAACGGAGATGTCGACCCAAAAATATTTCCAAATAATTCAGAGAGGTCTGGCATCTGCACGTCCGCCATATCAACAGTACCAAACTGATCGTACCGCGACCGTTTCTCATCATCAGATAAAACAGAGTACGCCTCGCTTATTTTTTTAAACATTTCAGGGTCTCCTCCTTTGTCGGGATGATACTTCATTGCAAGTTTTTTATACGCCTTTTTAATGTCAGCAGACGAATCGGAACGGCCGACCCCCAAAAGCGAATAAAGATCATTTTCTTGGCTCATACTACTTTTATACACGACGATAATCTCTTAAATTCTTCACAGATAATCATAGAGATACAGAGAAGCTGTTTTTTTTTTTCGTGTTTTTTTTTTCTTTTTCGGCAACACCGTTCTCATCGACAAACTCAATCTTGGCTGAATTCGCCTCGTCGAGTTCTTGGATAATCTTCTTGTGATACAGATGGATCTGCCAGATATATTTTGTGTACCCTTTAACACCAAAAACCGTTTCGAGGAGTTGGTCCAGTGGTTTTGAAAGCGCCTGCACATAGTACAACCGGTCCAAACGAAGCAGATCACGGTGCTTTTGGAAATACAACGGGTCTTCAAGACGTTCATTCAGTTTTGCCTTCAGTGAAGGACTTTCAATGGTTAAATATTCGATCCGAGACCCGGCTTCAACCGGAAAACCTCTTCTCTTCATTTTTAGTGCCAACTGGACATGAGGTGGCTGGACCTTTTCGATGTACTGCTGGAGCCAGTATTCACGCACGTCTTTTGTATTCGTCTCTAATCGTTTATTAATGGTTTTAATCATATCTTGTGTCAATTTTTCAGGGACGCCCGTCAAATGAAGTTCCTCGCATCGTTTTTCACATTTTTTCAGGTCTTCTGGGAGAGCCTTTATTTTATAATCCTTGCCAACCAGTTTTGAAACAATGAAATCTGAAATCTTGGTCTCGTGCCAATGGAAAAGCTCCAAAATCATGGAATTCACAATGTCCATGATGAATAACTTTTTTTTCCCATCCATCATGTCGCGCACGACTATTTCATATATACGTCGCACCCAACGACAGTTGTCGCGACGTGCGAGCAACACACCACGTATCGTCAGGTCCTTATCAATCGACCCATCCTCGTTGCACGTGTACGCCATGTACCTCTTTTTTGTCAGAATGAGGAACGTCTTGTAGATTTTTTCTTCAAAAACAAGTTTCATGGGTCTCGGAAACAGCGATACAAACTCCGATTCAACAACCTTTGCAAGGTCCCATATAGTCTTGGCGTTCTGCTCCGTGTGAAAATGACAGTATATGCTGTCCGTATTCTTGACAACAACGTCCCCCACCCCGCAATGGAAACGACCCTCTTGTGTTTCAATATCATATACCGTCGTTTCTTGTTGGTTCGTCGTCGCGATGATTTGGGTGACAACACCACGTGGCGTGGCATTCGCGTTTTCCAGGTCGATCAAAATATCGTCGTCTCTATACACAAACCTCAGGTCGTTCCATTTTCCTTTCAGGAGCCAATACAATCGTGCGTATTCTTTCATCTCGATATTCTTGGGAAGCACCAACATGTTATTCGAGAGCGCCGTCAGACCTTTCAAACAATCAACATTTTCCAGCAAAATCGGACAAAAGCTCTGCTGTACTTCCGGGATACACAACAACTGGTCGCGTAGTTCAAGTTTCGATGGTTTGATCAGACGACCATCAGCAAGAACAAGACTATGGTCCTCGGTGACATGAACAAATCCAGATGTCGTAAATATTTTATACATTGATTTACATGTCGTATGACGAACAACGCGTTTGACAGGAGACCAACCCGTCTTTCCCAAGACAGACCACATCTCATCATCATTGGGCACTGATTGCTCCTTGTTGGTTAATTTTTGGTTGCCCGGACGGAATTGCGGGTACGGGGTCGCCTTGAACTTTTCAAAAAACTCCTCAATCGTCATGATATCAACAAAGGAAGATGAACCACATCGGAGATAGAGCGGAGTGTCTGGAGAAACCGAATCTCCGTAAATGAGTTGTCCGTGGTGTTTGCTTTTGACATACTCGGCGGCCTTTTGAATAGATATTCGCCCCATCGCCGTTGTCGACATCGCCCCCGGCATAAAAGGGAGATAGCCCTTTTTCACGCCCATCGCGCCGTACATTGAATTTGCCGATACCTTGTAGGCGAGCTGTCGTTTGTCAAGAACCGTTCGGAGTGTCTTATCGGGGGTTGACTTGATCCTTTTCTTTGTTTCGGCACGTTGAGCGAGAAGGGTTTGCAAAAGACCAGGAATAACACCCATCGGGCTCTTACAGAACCTGAACCGGTATTTCTGACAGACCACTCTTTCCTTTTTGCCTTTTTCAGTGTCATGCTCACACCCGATATGGTCCTCCCATTCAATGACATGGCATTTGTCGTCCGGGACACTCTCATCAATCACCAGTGAGGAGTAGTCAATATTGTACGCAATAATTGTTGTCGGGTACAACGATGAAAAATCAAATGGGATGACCCAATTATATATCCCGGGTTTCGGGGGGAACACGTACGCTCCACTATACGTATCAATAGTGTCAAATATCGACGTCTTTGGAAGAGAATTGTACGACTGGACCAGGATGCCCTCATCCATACATTTTTTATATACCTGGCTGAAAACCTTGATCTGCTGTCCTTGGGTAAATAATGACATGATCGGCACGTGACAGATGCTCGACATCTCAATCAAACCAATCCAGGTCTCCAACACTTTGAATAATTGTAGGACGAGATATGAATCTTGAACACAGTATTTGCCACACTCGGTTATTTTTTTTGTCTTGTTGGAAAGCACTCCGTCTCTGTACGCGTCAAAAATATCATGATGTGTGAGGGGATCTTTTGTTTCCCCAAGAAAAAATGTGGACACGGTCTTGAGTTTGTAGTTACTAAACTTATATTCGCGTTTGACAACGGGCAACATATCTACAAAGACACGTCCTTCAGCGTCCAGGTAACGAAAGTTTTGGTACGAATACGCCGAACTCGACCACTTGATCTCCTTTTCAGGACTGTGTTTTGTCGACGGGATACCCCACACATCAAACCTATCTAAAATACCGTGAAGCTTTGCTCGTTCGACCATATATGGGATATCGAACCCAAAAATGTTGTACCCAATCACAACATGAGGGTTCTTTTCTCGCAAAAACATTTGAAACCCGAGTAAGAGAGCTTTTTCGTCTGAAAAACATTGCACGTCAACCCGTTTTCCTAATTCAACGCGTCCAAGCGTGAGGAGATACTTTTTTACACCCGATCCCTTGCTTTCGAGGACACACGATATCTGGAAGATGCAATCACCCTCGATCGTCGCATCGGGCATTCGATTTGGGTTTGTTGAGTATGTTTCAATATCGAAACTCAATACACATACCGGAGGAATACCGAGATTTTCATCTTGCACTCGTTCAAGACGGGTGTGGTCGACAATGTACTCGTGCTCCAGAGCAGTAATTTTTAACCCGGGAGGGGTTTTTTTGCCGTGAAATTCTATCCATCCTGTTGTTGGCACATCTTGACGACACGTCATTTGCAACAAGGGGGATGCATCTTGCTCGTGGCACAAGAACTGCAATCTTTTCCCCAAAAGTCGCGTTGAATGACGTTGCAAAGAATACACCGCATTCCGTCGCGACTGCAATGACGGGAAATATATTTTGAAAAACGGCTCCTTTTTTTGATCACTACAAAAATACAGTTTTTGTTTATACATTATTGAAAACGTTGGGTTCACCGGACCCTTGTATCTTTCAAGGACCTTGTTCTTAATCATGTTCTTGTAATCTGTCCAAGAGGGCATAGATACATCAACTTCAAGAAAAATCCACGGCTGAAATCCCTTGATATGAAGACAAACAGTCTCTCCGTTTTCCGTCAGACCATACGCCCTTATCTGCGTGGTTGTCGCGTCGTTCTCGTCATTCTCATCCCCAACATGCCACTGATACACAAAAAGTTTCATAATTCTGAAAATTTTCTTCTCTTGTTGTCTTTTTTTCATTTTTTATAACTTTAGATTAGGGGCATTCTCTGGACACGAGACGGACGCTCATGCAATATATGGACCATATCGTTGCGATATATTCATTTATTTATAAATGAATATATCGGAAACAAACAGTTTATATAGTCTATATAATCGAAAAAATACTGTCTTTATAATAAAAAAACGGCTTATCTATCTTTATAATCGAAAAAAACGGGTTATGTAGAAATGAAGCCCCCACAACGCACCCATCAAGAGGACGAACGTTATCAAAACCGTTATCATGTACCGTTTCCATAGAAATTGACTATCGACCGAGTAGAGGAATCGTGGACGGAAGACGCTCACCAACAAGACTGTGAGCACAAATATCCCACCCATGAACGACATGAGCGGGAACCATGATGGGGTCGACATGAACGGAAAAGACGACATGCTCGATGAAAATGCTTTTTGATTTTGAAAAGACGATGATGCGTGTGTCGGTTTTTCTACTAAACTATCCACATGAGAATCGCCATTTTTTTCTAGTTGACGAAATTGAGCCATGAGCTCTTCGAGTGAACCCTCTTGATCCATTTTTTTTTGCTTTACTGAAACGTCTTTTTTAAATAAGTAAGTACCATGTACTCGTACACGACAAAAGGCTGCTCTGCGGTCTATTGCCAGGTTCGCCGGTGGTTTCTCCGCAACACACCGATGCTAAGCGGGTGCGTTGCACCCAGGTTTGTGCTCAACTTGACTTGAGCACAAACACACAACTGTACAAGTATACACCGCGACGCGGTGTATACTTGTCACGGCTGATCTTGGAAGGGATACTTGACACCTCTACGACTTGACAAACATGGGATACAAGTATCCCATGTTTGTTTGTACATTGCTCCGCAACATGGTTATGTAGAGGGGCGAAGCCCAGACGGACCGATATTGCGATAAATGTACACGCACTCCACTTTAGTGGAGTGCTTGTCTATTTGTTCAAAATTAATTTATCGCATCTACGGTACAATAAATTAATTTATTGCATATACGGTAAAATTGGATGGAAATATGAGCATCGACACCCGGTACCTGAGCCCTCCTACATACCGCCTTGGAAGTGGAGAATTCGGGCGAGTATTCGAATCGCAATACGAGGGGAAAAAAGTTGTTATGAAAATCATGAAACACGCCATTAGTACTGAAATCTTTCTGAATGAAATTGATATTTTGAAACATTTAGAGCATCCCAATATACCACGGTTCATTGGGTTTTCTATAAAAAAAGACCGGGATTTCCGATGCATTGTCTATGAAAAAGCAGAGGGGATCGATCTTCTACAATTCATTCACTATCGCGACGTCCCTGATCCTCAAAAACAAGAGATATCGTACCAGGTAATTACAACCCTCGCGTACATCCATTCCAAGAATGTCATCTACTGCGACCTGAAACCTGAAAACGTCATTGTGAATACAAGAACTGGTCAGATAAAACTTATTGATTTTGGACTGTCGCGTCGGTCGAAATCACCAATACGTGGATTGGCGGGTACTCCTGGCTATATCGCACCTGAAGTCGTCAAGGATAACTATTATTGGTTCACTGCTGACATTTATTCGTATGGCATCTTGTTTTTTGTTCTATGGACCGAACGAAATCCCGTAAAAAGATCGATCATGATCCGTGTTATTACCAATCTCCCTAAAAATCTGCAAAGGATTATATTATCGTGTACTTCCGAAGATCCATCAGCACGTCCAACGTGCAGTGAGATTATAACATTATTATATCAAAAACCCTCATGTCTCGATAAGATACGAATGTGTGTTTTGTAAAAGAATACACACGTTATTTCATGTAAAACACAATGATTAACATTATTATTATAACGACAATAACAGAAAGCGACACTCCCAATCCTATATACAAACCCATCTTGTCAGATTTGTTTGTCACTGGTGCTGGTTGTGGTCCCGGTTGTGGTCCCGGTTGTGGTCCCGGTTGTGGTCCCGGTTGTGGTTGTGGTCCCGGTTGTGGTCCCGGTTGCGGTTGTGGTCCCGGTTGTGGTCCCGGTTGTGGTTGTGGTCCCGGTTGTGGTCCTGGTGCTGGTGCTGATAGTTGAGGAGGCTCTGCTTCACCAGGCATCTGGGCGAGTCCATCAGACGGACCAAGGGCTTGCGGAACATTTTGTGGGTTTGCTTTATAGGAGTCATACGAAAGCATCCCGATTGGTGCTTCTCGTGCATTTTTAGCTCCACCAAACCCGCTTTTATTTACAATG
>Ga0194129_10005694_pt1 | contig 15714 bp, 16 predicted proteins | sample TA2KigCa35mmetaG_FD_150862 | JGI IMG/M metagenome (GOLD analysis project Ga0194129, IMG submission 150862) | Freshwater microbial communities from Lake Tanganyika, Tanzania - TA2015038 Kigoma Deep Cast 35m | ecosystem: Environmental > Aquatic > Freshwater > Lake | place: Tanzania: Lake... | reverse complement strand
CAGTGCCCCCCGAGGGCGAGTAAGGACGATGGCTGCTATGCCCGGGCCTTGGGTTCATGTCGGCACACCCCTCAGACCACCCACCTACAAAAACCATGACCGATAAACGACAAGCCCTGGTCCTATTTTCTGGCGGCCAAGACTCATCGACTTGCCTTGCCTGGGCGCTCGAGCGCTACGAACATGTTGAAACCATCGGCTTTGATTACGGCCAAAGGCATGCGGTCGAACTGCAATGCCGCGGCTTATTGCGCGATGGCATGAAGCGCATCAATCCTCATTGGTCTTATAAGCTCGGACAGGACCATCTCGTTGATGCCAAGGTGATCGGTGATATTGGCCAAACCGCCATGACAAGCGAAGCGGCGATCCGCATCCACGCCAACGGTTTACCCAATACCTTCGTGCCTGGGCGCAACCTGCTTTTTCTCACCCTGGCTGCCGCCATGGCCTACCGCCGCGGACTGCAAGTGCTGGTGACCGGTGTTTGCGAAACCGACTACTCGGGATATCCGGATTGCCGAGACGATGCTATGAAGGCCCAACAAGTTGCCCTCTCACTTGGCATGGATCGCAGCATCGTGATCGAAACCCCGCTGATGTGGATCGATAAGGCCATGACCTGGCATATGAGTCTTGCCCTGGGCGGCGAACCCTTGGTCGAACTCATTCGCGATCAAAGTCATAGCTGTTATCTGGGTGAACGACATATCGCCCACGCCTGGGGACAGGGATGTGGTCACTGCCCAGCTTGCGAACTACGCGCCAAAGGGTGGGAGCGTTTCCTGATGCAAGCCCCTATTAGTTTTGGCAAAAAATCACCCCGTTATTAAATCCATAGCTTAGGCAAACCACAAGGAAGCCCGCGCCCATGTCGACAAGTCAGCAACAAGATCTCATTCAAAGCCGCTACGGACAAGCTCATAGCGTCAAGACGCCATCGTCAAAGGCGGCGGCTGCCGTATTTGACCATTTACTCGCCCATCGTACCGTTAGAAGCCTTCAGTCAAAAGCACTTGAAGAGGGCATGCTCGAGCAATTGATTGCTGCAGCACAATCGGCAGCGAGCTCGTCTAATTTGCAGACTTGGAGCGTTGTTGCCGTCCGAGACAGCGAGCGAAAGGCAAGGCTAGCAAGTTATGCGGGTAACCCAGCTCATATTCGTGAGTGCCCCTTACTTTTGGTCTGGCTTGCAGATTTATCAAGACTTGAACGTATTGGCGATCATATCGGTCAGGAGACCTCTGCCAATCAGTATTTGGAAATGTTTTTGATGGCATGTATTGATGCAAGCCTTGCAGCACAAAACGCCGTGCTTTGCGCCGAGGCGCTTGGCTTGGGTACGGTTTATATCGGAGCCATGCGCAACAAGCCCGAGTCGGTTATTGAAGAGCTCGGTCTGCCGCCCAAAGTATTCCCGGTTTTTGGGCTATGTATTGGCTACCCAAAAGCGGAGATCGAAACGGCTGTTAAACCGCGTCTGGCCCAATCGGTTGTATTACATATGGAACGCTATCAACACGAACATGAATTAGCATCGGTTCAAACATACGATCAAGTCATGAGGCAATTCCAGCGTAGCCAGGCCATGGCTGAAATCGACTGGTCCCTGCATTCAACCCAGCGCGTCGCTGATGCCCGTTCGCTCAACGGCAGGGATCGGCTTGCCGAAGCAATACGTGCTCAGGGCTTTCCGATTCGCTAACTTAAAGACAAGCGATTGAACAAACCCACCAACAAGCACAGCAAGGGGCCAAGGAGAACATGACAAGTCATCAAACAACAAGCACACAAGCAGTGCACCCGACAACGCAGACAAAGAGCAGCCACGATAGCCTCCTGGGCAAAGTGGTTTGGGTAACAGGCGCAGGCTCCGGGATCGGCGAAGCCTGCGCGCTTACCTTTGGCCAGGCTGGCGCCAAGGTGATTCTCACTGGCAGGCGTGAGCAAGCGCTCAATGCCGTCGCAAAAAACATTGAAGCTCAAGGCGGGCATGCCCAAGTGATTGCTGGCGACATGATGGATCGCGACCGCGTGATGGCGATCGCTGCAGAAATCGACTCAAGCTACAAGGCCTTGCATATTTTGGTCAATAACGCAGGCCTGAATGTGCTTGAACGCAACTGGTCAGTTTTGACCCCTGATCAGGCCAATTATGTCATTGAAGGTAATTTGTCATCGGCTTTTTACGGGGTGATTGCCGCACTGCCCATCATGCGTCGCCAGGGGGACGGCTTGCTTATCCACACCTCGTCTTGGGCCGGTCGGTTTGTGAGCAAAGTATCCGGTCCTGCCTATTCCGCTGCCAAACATGGTGTGGTTGCCATGAGCTATGCCATTAACCAAGAAGAGTTTCGTCATGGGATCCGCTCAACGGTGATTTGTCCTGCCGAAGTGGCCACACCCATTCTAGACAAGCGCCCTGTCCCGGTAAGCGCCGAGGACCGCGCAAGAATGTTGCAGTCCGAGGACTTGGCACGCAGTGTCTTGCATGTCGCAAGCGCGCCCAAGCATGTTTGTATTAACGAAATCGTGATCAGCCCAACCTGGAATCGGAGTTACCTATGAGTTATACCGTTCTTATTCCTGAAACTCTTGCACCTGATGCCTTCAAAGCAGCCGAAGGAAGAAACGATATTGTTTTTGAACGCTTTGCCCTGTCGATCGCCCAAAGTGAATTCAGGGCCAGACTTGGCAGCGTCCATGCCGCCATTCTTGGGCTCACACCATTTGCCGACCCTGAACTCGACGCAGCACCTATGCTCAAGGTGATCGCTCGTGTCGGTGTCGGTTACGACGCGATCGATGTACCAGCCCTCACTCGCCGAGGCATACCGCTCATGATTACCGGCATCGCCAATTCCGTGTCGGTTGCCGAGCAAGCCCTCGCCTTCATGTTTGCTTTTGCAAAGCGCATTCATGATCTCAACGAGCGTGTGGTCACGCATCGCTGGATGAGTCGTTTTGAAAATTTTCCGACCGATTTATTTGAGAAAACGGTTCTCATCGTGGGATGCGGTCGTATCGGGAGCCGTATGGTTAAACGTTGTGTTGCACTTGAGATGAATACACTGGTTTATGACCCCTTCATCCAGCAAGACATCATCCGTGGGCTAGGAGCCCAACCCGTCAGCGATCTCGATGACGCAATAGTGCAAGCCGATTATGTTTCGATCCACTGCCCTAAGTCCCAAGCCACCCTGAATCTTTTCGATGCCAAGCGTCTTGGCTTGATGAAGCAAGGCGCCGTGTTGATCAACACAGCCCGGGGCGGCATTGTCGATGAGCAGGCATTAGCCCTAGCACTCGAGTCGGGTAAGCTCTTTGGCGCTGGTCTTGATGTTTATAACAACGAGCCGCCAGAGACCGCCAATCCGCTATTGAGCCTTCCACAGGTCATTAGCGCACCCCATATGGCAGGCGTCACCTGGGAAGCCTGGAACCGCATGGCCTACATCGCAGTACGCAACGTCATCGAGGTACTCGACGGCAAGCCCAATCATGAGCACACCGTAAATCCGCAGGTCTATGGGGCCAAAGCCGCTTAGGCAGGATCAATATGCTTTATATACAACACAACGATTTGGCTAGCTTTGTTGCAAGTATTTTTTCGCAGATTGCCTGCTCGATAGAAGAGTCTCAGCGCATTGCCCATTATCTGGTTTCAGCCAATCTTTCCGGCCACGACAGCCACGGCGTGGTGCGTGTACCGCGCTATGTGCAAATGAAACACGAAGGCGCGGTCATAGCCGACCAAGAAGTTAAGTTCGTCAGCGATACACCGGTGATCGCCGTGCTCGATGGTGGCTATGGCTTTGGACAAAGGGTTGCACCGCAAGCGACCCGTGTCGGCATCGACAAATGCAAGCAATTAGGACTTTCGGCTATCACCCTTCGTAATGCCGGACATATAGGCCGTGTCGGCGACTTTGCGGAAATGGCGGCCGCCGAAGGTCTTGTATCGGTTCATTTTGTAAACGCCGCTGGCAGTATTCTGGTGGCACCTTTCGGTGGCGTTGACCGCCGTTTCTCAACGGCACCGTTTTGTGTTGGCCTACCAAGACCTGGCAAGAGTCCTTTGATCCTCGACTTTGCCACCTCGGTTGTCGCCGAAGGCAAAGTACTTGTTGCAAGCCAAGGGGGCAAGCAAATTCCTCCCGATGCCTTGATCGGCCCAGACGGAGCAATGGGCAATAACCCCGAATTACTTTATGGCAAATACGAGGCAACCGGTCCACGCGACCATCGCAAGGGCGAAGGTGCCATCCGAGCCTTTGGCGAGCATAAAGGTTCAGGTCTTGCGGTCATGTGTGAATTGCTCGGCGGCGCCTTATCGGGAACCGGCGCAACCTCGCCTGGCCGGCCCTTTGCCAACGGCATGATGTCACTTTTTATCGATCCAGCCCGTATCGACCCGACGTCCTTCTTCCCCAGCGAAGTTGATCGCTACATTAGCTATTTAAAGGCTTCACGCTTAGCAGATCCCGACGCTGAAATACTGATGCCGGGTGAAACCGAAGAGCGCTATCGCGAGCAGCGCCGCCGTGAAGGCTGCCCGCTTGCAGAGGATACCTGGCAAAGTATCGTTGAATGCGCCAAGCGTGAGGGATTAAGCGAGCAGCTAATCCCGCAAACAACTAAAGAACCATACCGTTCTCATCATTAATAAGATGCATATTGGCAAGCTTCGCACTCAGGCGGATCGGAACCCCGGGTCGAACATCGACATCGGGATTCACCTTGGCGCATATCGAGGTCCCGCTTAAATTGAAGTACACCAAAGTCTCCATCCCCATGGGCTCACAAACCTCTGGCGTGATTTCAATTTGCTGGCTTGTGGGCAAACCAGCCGTCTCGCTGTCGGTTAAATGTTCTGGCCGAATGCCCAGCAATAAGTGCTCTTTGCCTAGATAGGTTTGGTAGTGCTGCGCTTGCTCCGAGGGCAGCACGATACTTAGCCCGTCACCGAGATGAAGACCTAGGCCATCACCATGCTCGACCAACTTAATCGGTATAAAATTCATTGCAGGCGACCCAATAAAACCTGCTACGAATTTGGTCCTAGGTCTATGGTAGAGCTCTTGCGGTGTACCCACTTGTTCGATCACACCATGATTCATAACAACCACCCGATCGGCCAGTGTCATCGCTTCCACTTGATCATGGGTCACGTACACCGTGGTGGTTCGAACCTTTTGATGAACCTTCTTGATCTCTGTGCGCATTTGCACTCTGAGCTTGGCATCCAGATTCGATAAGGGTTCGTCAAACAAGAAAACCGCAGGGTCGCGCACAATCGCCCGACCCATGGCGACCCGCTGCCTTTGCCCACCTGATAACTGTTTAGGTTTTCGAGCGAGTAATCCAGTGATATCGAGAATCTTTGCCGCTTCCTGAACCCGCCGGTCAATCTCAGCCTTATCGACACGCTTTAGCTTGAGCCCAAAGGACATGTTCTCATAAACAGACATATGGGGATACAGGGCATAGTTCTGAAAGACCATGGCAATATTTCGGTCCTTCGGAGGTACATCGTTGACAATATGATCGCCAATGAAGACTTCACCATCCGAGATATCTTCCAAGCCTGCGATCATCCGAAGTGTAGTGGTCTTTCCACAGCCTGAAGGTCCCACCAGGACCATAAATTCCTTATCTTCAATTTCTAGATCGATCCCTCGTACTGCAAGGGTTTCGTCATAGTACTTGACCACCTTTTTCAGACTAACACTTGCCATTCAAGATTCTCCCACTTGCGCTTTCGGGCGCGATGCTTGTTCTTGTCGCATGATGCTTCGTTTAACTTCGGCAGAAGCGTCGCTTGATGCTCAGCCCGTTGCCTAGCCCTTGGTAGCCCCGGCCGTAAGACCTGCGATGTAGTAGTCCATCAAAAAGGCATAAATAATTAAGGGCGGCGCTGCGCCAAGTAGCGCTCCAGCCATGATTTGCCCCCAGTTAAAAACATCTCCTTTGATGAGCGTTGAAATAATGCCTACAGGCAAGACTAACTCTTCGGCCGAGGTCGTAAAAGCAAGCGGGTATAAAAACTGTGCCCAAGACACGGTGAAGGCAAAAATCGTGGCTGCGATAATCCCTGGTATCGCCACCGGGATAAAGATCCGAGTGAGCGTTTGAAACCAAGTTGCACCATCAATAAGGGCTGCTTCGTCGAGTTCTTTGGGAATGCTAGAGAAGTATCCAATCATGATCCAAGTACAAAAAGGTACCGTTAGAGTCGGGTATAAAAGTATTAATACCCACCATTGATTAATTAATTGAACATCAAAGGTTTCTTTGATCCATGCAAACATCTTGAATAAGGGTATAAAGAGTAAAGTCTCCGGGATCAAATAGGTGAGAAAGACACCGGTTGCAAGCGTTGCCGAACCCCAGAATTTCATACGTGCGAGCGCAAAGGCTGCTAAGACGCTGACGAGCATGGTGATGATCACAACGATTGCCGAGACCAATGCAGAATTGCGAAAAAAACGTAAAAAAACTGAATCGGTCAATAGACCCACGTAGTTTTGAAAGGTTGGCGATTGAACAATCCAGGGACTGGTTGCTGCGGAAATCTCAGCGCTTGTCTTGAGTGAAGTCACCATCATGTAAATCGGTGGTGTCAGAAAGAAAATCGCAAAGACAATCAGAAAAAAATAAGACCACCACAGGGCGCGCTTGCGATCGCGCGACATGCTGCCGTAATTTAATTTATGAAGACTGGAAATTGCCTCACTCATGATTTCACGCCTCAACCCCCCGCTTATTGATATCGCGAAGTATCATGACTGCAGCGACACCCAGGATCGGTACCATAAACAAGGATACGGTTGCGCCTAACGGTATATCGCCACCTTCAATACCAACCTTGAAGGCCCAAGTTGCAAATACATGCGTCGTATCGACGGGGCCTCCTGAAGTCAGTACTCGAACAATATCGAAGTTGGCAAAAGTCACGATCAAGGAAAACAAGACCGTGATCGAAATAATATTTCTCATCATCGGCAATGTGATATACCAAATCCGCTGCCACCAGTTTGCGCCATCGATACTAGCCGCTTCAAAGAGCTGGTCGGGGACTGACTTTAAGGCAGCCAGATACATGATCATAAAAAAAGGCGCACCGATCCAAATATTGACAAGAATGACCGAAAACCTTGCCCAATCTGTTTCCCCCGTCCAGGGAATCGCAGCAACGCCAAATTTCGCCAGAAGCCAGTTAAAGGCGCTATATGAAGGATCAAATAACCATAACCATGCAAGTGTACTCATAGCCGGTGGTATCACCCAGGGCACGAGCAACATACCACGCCATTTGCGCTGCCCCTTGCTCGGAATATTGTGAACGAAATGAGCAACAACAAAGCCAATAAAGGCTTTAAAAATAACTGCGGTTACAGCGAAAATCACAGACTGCTTAACCACCATCCAAAAGGTCTCGCGTCCGAACAAAAACTCAAAATTGCCAAAGCCCACGAATCGCTCCATGCTCTTATTGAGCGTTGACAGATGAATCGCATAGCCCGCTGGATAGACGACCAAAAGCGTGATGATCAGAATCAACGGCAAGGCCATCAAAAAGGCAATCGTCGACTTGCGCTGAAACAGGCGCTCCAAATTTATGGCTGGGCGCGGACGTGGGCTTTGGCTGTTAGCAGACACTTGTACCCCCAGGATGGCGATGTGGGCTGACCCGGGCAAGAGCTGATGGCCCGCCCGGTTTTTGTCAGCTACAGATCGATTAGCATTTAAGTGCGCATAAAGCCTTCGAGCTCACTGGCCGCCCAACCAATGGTTTTATCCATAGCCTCACCCTTAAAGTGGCGCACAGCCATTTTGGTCATCAGACCTTGGGTATAAATCTGGACTGCAATTTTTGGAGGCGCAGGCGACGCGGCAATCGAAAGTGTCTGGTGATTATGCGGGTTGGGATAATGGTACAAAGTCCCCACAGGTGGCCCAGCTTCGGCCCAAGTTTTGAACGTTGTAAGATTTGTAAACGACGGTATATCGTATCCGGCGCTTGCGATCACCATCTTTTCGGCTGCTTGCCGAGTTGATAAATATCGCAACAAACTCTTTGCAGCCGACTTGTTTTTGCTAAAATTCCAAATGCCCCAGAAATAGGGCAAAAAGGGTGCAAAGCGGCCTTTGGGGCCCAATGGAAATCCGTGCGTCCACAATTGCTCTGCAATTTGCGGGGCATCGCGTTTAGCAACAGCCCAGGCACTCGGCGGATTCATAATTAGAGCGCCTTTTCCTGACACCAGCCACTTGTTGTTAGAAGCATCATCCCAAGCAGGCACATCCGCGGGCAGGAAATTCATTAGCTGCTTGAGATAATCCAAAGACTGTCTCACCGCATCCGACTTAACGGTGATATTGCCCTTATTGTCAACCAGACTTGCGCCAAACGCTTGGAAGAAACACCCTGCAGAGTCGACTGAGTCAGAAGTTTGTCCGAAGCCGATGCCGAACGATACGTTAGCCTTGTGGCAAGCCTCGGCAGCCTTCAAGAAGCTAACCATGTTCCACCCATCGGCTTTTGGGGGGCCGCCGGGCGCATACATCGCTTTAATATCAATACCTGCATGCTGTCTCAGCAAATCAGCGCGTGAGCAAGGCCCTTTAATCTGGCTTCCGGCGGTTGCAGGAACAACAACCCAGCGGCCCCCGACCTTGCCAAGATATTCGACTGTGCCGTTGACCGCACCATGCGCTTTAATCAGATCACTCATAATGTCGTCGACAGGCTCAAGCGACTTGGCCTGGTCCGCCGGCTGCCAGGTTGGAAAGGCCAGTATATCGTGGCCTGATCTAGCCTGAGCCTCTGCAGCAATGGTTAGGAGAATTTTGTTACCTTGCGAGGTTATATAATCAATTTTTATATCGACTTTTTCCTTTTCCGCCCACTCTTTGGCTAGATCGGTAGTGGCTTGGTTAGCACCCGGAACCCAATGATCCCAAAAGCCAATCGATAGCGAACCGGCAGCTCGCGACGTATGAACATAGGGCGCAGCGACTGCGACAGCTGAAACATGCGCGGACCGCTGAATAAAACGGCGCCGATCTTGATCATTCTCAGACATGGAGTACCCCCTCGTAGGAAAAAAGCATTAACTGCTGGCCAAATCCACAACACCCCTAAAAAGAAGCATTCAAAGCAACCTTCGATAAATCCGCATCTGCGTCCAATGAAGGCATTTTTCCTCGACTGTCTTCACGCTAGGCCGCCTCGATGCGTTTGTCAATAGTTATTCGCTTTGCTGCACCGCAGCGCAATTAAGTGCTCGCAGCAAGCGATTGGCATGACTTTAAGGCTGTCTATGACCAAGATCAATTTGGGGCTCATAATGAGTCATCCACTAGCAACCCCTGGGAGATCTTCATGCGCGAAAACAAAGTCAAAACCTTGTGGCAAGAAGGCAAGGCGGTGATCAATGGCTGGTTAGGTATTCCAAGTTCGATCGCCACCGAGAATATGGCTCAGGCCGGTTGGGACGCCTTAACCTGCGACTTGCAGCACGGTTTGGTCGACTACAGCGCGGCGGTGCCGATGTTACAAGCCATTAGCACCACACAAGCAACACCGCTTGCACGCGTACCATGGAATGAACCCGGCATCATTATGAAAATGCTCGACGCCGGGGCCTACGGCATCATCTGTCCGATGATCAATTCCAGGGCGGAGTGCGAAGCGCTTGTGGGCGCGGTACGTTATGCACCTGAGGGCTATCGCAGCTTTGGACCGACGCGCGCACTTTGGTATGCCGGTGCCGACTATGCAAAAGAGGCCAACAAGCATATTTTGGCCATCGCGATGATCGAAACCAAGCTGGCGCTTCAAAATCTTGATGAGATTTTATCGACACCAGGTCTTGATGGTATTTATATCGGACCATCAGACCTCGGTTTGTCATTGGGCGGCATTCCAAAGCTTGATCAAACCGATCCGCTTATTGTGGATGCGATCAAGACCATTCTAAAGGCTGCGAAAAAGCACGGCGTCCATCCGGGCATTCACTGCGGCACGACCGAATACGCCAAGCAAGCGATCGCTTGGGGTTTTGACTTGGTCACCATCGCCGCAGACAACGCACTACTTAATATTGCTGCCAAGGCGGCAGTATCCGATATGCGGGGGAGCCCGCTCACGCCAGGCTCATCCGGACCCTATTAATCAGAGCGAGCATCGACGAAAAGTGTCGATCGCAATAAGGCCTCAAGTGTTATGAATGATGATCGAATCCGAGCTGTTGAGGCCTTTTACGATTTCCATCCCATTAGTCTCACACAAATTCTCCAAGCGCTCGAGGCCAAAGGGATCAAGCAAGACAAGATCAAGCCATGTGATTTGCTGCCTCACGATCAGGATCACTATGGCGGCGTCGCTGCTGTTGATCGAATCATCGCTCATGCAGCGCTCGGTAGCGATGACCATGTGCTTGATGTTTGTAGCGGTTTAGGTGGACCTGCCCGCTACATCGCCATGCAGCGAGGATGTAGGGTAACTGGTCTTGATCTAACAGCCTCTCGTGTTGAAGGCGCAAGAAAGCTCAGTGAACTCACCGGTCTTGATCATCTTGTCGATTTCGTCCATGGCAACGCGCTTGCTATGCCCTTTGCTGCGGGTCGCTTTTCAGCCTTGGTGAGCCAGGAGGCTTTCGCTCATATTCCCAATAAAGCAAAGCTGGTTCAGTCGTGCGCCCAACAACTAAGGCCTGGCGGGCGCATGGTGTTTACCGACATTTTGTGGCGGCAAAAGCCCACACCCGAAGACGAAGCGGCACTTTTCCAAGGCATGCGCTTTTCTGAAATTGCCTCGGTAGACGGTTATCAGCGCCTCTTTGCCGCCCAGGGCCTTCGATGTATCGATGTGCTCGATTTGAGCGATGCCTGGACGCAAATCCTGATAGAGCGACATGCGATGTATCGTTCCTTAAAAGCGCAAACGATACAAAATCTTGGTATCGATCATTTCGAACGTTATGATCGTGCATACGATCACTTTGTAAACCTTTTTTCCACGCGAAAGCTAGGCGGTGCGCTGATGCAATTTGCAAATGGATGACTAAGCTTTAGCGCTGATCAAAAAATTTATTGGGTTTTTGAAAAAAACCCAACACAAGTGCACCTTCTGGCGCATGCGCTGTGTGTCGATTGCCTGCAGGTCGCCACACAAACTGCCCTGCCCTACATTCGCCTTCCTCATCGACCAGGCGCCCCTCCAGCACCCAGCTCTGCTCAATACCAACATGCTCATGATCGGGTAGACTTGCGCCGGGAGCAAAACGTGTAAGACTGGTGTGCAAACCTGTTTCTGGATCGGTCATTAAGACCTTGATGTCGACACCGGGAAAGCGGCTAGGCATCCAGGGAAGCGCATCAATATCGAGGTAACGAGAGGCCAAAGGCCCCAACAGTGTTTCTTTGTCGAATCCGGGGGTGTGCGTGCCCATCAATCGTCTCCTGCGTTGCTTGCTTGCATTTTTTGTTAGTGGTCCATTCTTGCATCGAGATGGCTTTCAGGCAATCATCGGACAGAACACTGGAAGGACAAAACTTGAATCATCCATTAGCTTTTGAGGCTATTTTGTTTGACTGCGATGGCGTACTGGTCGACAGCGAACCGATCACGCTCAAGGTTTTGACTGCCTGCTTAAACGATTGGGGATGGCCGCTTCGCTTTGAGGAATGCGTGCAGCATTTTTTGGGCCGCGCCCTGCAGCACGAATTAGATTTGATTGAACGACATGCTGGGCGCCGGCCTGATGAAGCATGGATCGCCGAATTTCGCAGGCAACGTGACATCGCCTTGCGCGATCAGGTCCAGGCCACGCCAGGTATCAAACAAGCACTGAGCGAACTACACCCGAAACTTGAGGGCCGCATCGCTTGCGCCTCGGGCGCGGACCGTAGAAAGATAGAGCTGCAACTCAGCACCACGGGTTTGCTGAGTTGGTTCGAGGGTCGAATGTTTAGTGGGCATGAAATGCCCCAAACAAAGCCGGCGCCAGATGTTTATCTGGCAGCAGCAAAGCACTTGGCGGTCAAAGCACAGCGCTGTCTGGTGGTCGAAGACTCGCCAACCGGTGTCAGAGCGGGCGTTGCGGCAGGCGCAACGGTTATTGGCTTTTTGCCTGCTACCCGACCTGAAGGCTTGGATCAAAGCTTACTTGAGGCGGGTGCTGTTGCGCTCTTTGACGATATGACTCAACTGCCTCAGTTCATGAGCAGCTAGGGAGGTGGCGCCTTGTTAGACCGAATCAAGCCATGGATTAAACGATTCGCACGCGCCATCGATCTCGGACGTCGCGTCACCCTAAACCTCCTCTTTTTAGCCTTCATAGCAGGTGGGCTCTGGTTCGTATTTGCCCAGAGCGAAGACGAAATCCAGGACAACACAGTCTTGGTGCTCGCGCTTCAAGGTCGCCTGGTTGAAGCCCCAAGCGAGGACGACAAAGAGCAATGGCTCTTTGACTTTATTAACGAAGACCGCCGTGAAGTCGTCCTACCACAGGTGCTTCAAAGCCTTCGAGCGGCAGCCAAGGACCCAAAGATTAGCAAGGCCCTGTTACTCACCGATGGTTTCGAAGGTGGTGGGCTTGCAAGCATGGACGAACTGGTCAAAGGACTTGCCGAGTTTCGGGCAAGCGGCAAAAGCATGATTGCCTGGGGCACGCGCTTTGACCAACGCCAGTACTTGATCGCGGCCCAGGCAAGCGAAGTCTTGATGCACCCCATGGGGGAACTTTTCATCGAAGGTTTCGGTCGTCGTCGCAATTATTACCGCGATGCACTTGATCGTCTGGGCATCACACCGCATCTCATTCGGGTTGGCGCATACAAGTCTGCCGGTGAGCCCTGGGTGGCTAATCGCCCTTCTGAGCAAGCGCTACAAGCTGAGGCGCATGTGATCACCGACCTTTGGAAGCGCTATAGCCTTGATATCGAGAAAGCGAGAAGCCTGACTGAAGGCCGAGTCGATGCCTTGATGGCAAGTCTTCCGATGGCCCTTCAAAACGAGAAGGGTGATGCCGCCAAACTTGCCCTGTCATGGAAGCTCGTCGATGGACTTCAACCCTACCCTGAACTTCGCGAACGCCTCATCCGCGAAGGCGTCAAGGAAGAAAGTTATCGAAGTTTCAGGCAGATCAACAGCAAGGACTATGCGGCGCTCCATCCCCAAAAGAGCGAAGGCGATTACATCGGCGTTTTGGTCCTTGAGGGCGAAATAAGTGAGCGTGGCGGCGGCGCGCAATCGATTGGCGGCCGCGAAAGTGCCGAGAAAATTCGCAAGGCTGCAGAAGACGAAAAACTCAAAGCGCTCGTTGTGCGCATTGACTCGCCTGGAGGCAGTGCAGTCGGTTCCGAGTTTATTCGGCATGCCCTCGAGCGCTTTCGCCAAAGCGGAAAACCTGTTGTCATATCGATGGGTGATCTGGCTGCTTCGGGTGGCTATTGGATCGCTTTATCGGCCGACCGAATCATTGCTCATCCCAGCACAATAACAGGTTCGATTGGTGTATTTGGCTTACTGCCAACCGCACAGGGCTTGATGGATAAGCTATCGATCCGAACAGGTGGCTACCAGAGCCACTGGCTTGCTGGGGCTTACGACCCGCGCGTTGACCTTGATCCGAGGATGAAATCCTTGGTGGAAAGCCGCATTCAACACATTTATAAAGACTTTATCGGTCTCACGGCAAGGGCTAGAAAACAACCTATCGAACGCATTGAGCAGCTCGCGCAAGGTCGCATTTGGTCGGGAGCACAAGCACAAGCGCAGCAACTCGTTGATGAGCTGGGCGGACTCGACGCTGCGGTTGCCTCGGCGCGCAAGCTACTTGCCGATGCCGCAAACACAGACAGTGCCAAGCCAAGTGAAGCCAAAGCCAAGGAGCGGGCGAAAGCTGCCCAATCAATCAGCGTGCGATATCTGAAGTCAGACAGCCCAAGGATTGGCGAGCGCATCAAACGATGGTTCGGATCGACGATACAACTTTTAAATGGCCAGCCTAAGCGTGAAGTCATTGCATGGCAGACCTCACAAGATCCCTTTCAGCACTTGCTTGGTGAGATTTATCAAGAAGGTCGCTTGGCGGTGCAGTGGCTTGGCAGTGAAGAGCGATGGTCGGCACAGGCGCATTGTTTTTGCTCACTCGAACCTTGAACAGCTGCTCGGGAATCTGAAACCGAGCGCGCCTTGATGGTTAACGAAAGCCTTGACGCGAGGCGACTCTCGGTGCAGTCTTGTTTACAAAGAGGCACCGAAGGCGCTGCTAAAAAAGCGATGACGCCGCAAGTAGAGCGCTTTCGCCGCAAAAAATAATGATTAATAGATGATGACGGAGACAATATCGATGAAACCAACGATGCAAGGCCGACTCGCTTTGAGTGTTGTGAGCCTTGGCTTAGGCCTTGGCCTAGCCCAACAGTCGATCAATGCCCAGGAGATGCCTGGCTGGGAAAAAGCCCTCTACGAAGCGGCTAAAAAGGAAAAAGAATTTACCGTTTATACAGCGCATTACAGCACCCAAGGTGCTGCCAATTTGTGTGCTGCGTTTGATAAAAAGTATCCAGGCGTGAAATGTAACTTTGTTCGCACCACGGCACAGGTCGCTTATCAGCGTTATCAACAAGATCTCAAAGCTAATAAACCAGTTGCATCGGTTTTCAGCAGTACCGATGTCGGGCACTACCCTCCATTAAAGTCGCAAGGTCAACTGATGGCTTATAAGCCTAATAACCTAGGTAATATGGTTGACTCTTTAAAGATTTATAATGATCCAGACGGTCACTGGTTGGTAACTTCAACAGGTTTAGTTGTGATAACCTATAACGATAGCCTAGTTACTGAAAAGGACGCTCCCAAAAAGTGGACTGATTTGCTCGACCCAAAATGGAAAGAAAAGGTCTCAATTGGTCACCCGGCTTTTAGTGGCTATGTGGGTACCTGGGTGGTTGCGATGGAAAAAACCTATGGCTGGAGTTACTTCGATCGACTAGAGAAAAATAAGCCCCAAATCGGACGTTCAATTAACGATACAGTCACGATGCTCAATGCCAAAGAGCGCTGGGTTGCAGCCGGTCCCGACGCTACAACGCTCCAGAGCAAAGACAAAGGTAATCCCGTGAGCGTCATCTACCCGGAGGATGGCTCATTACTCATGGTGTCAATGACTGGCATCCCAAAGAATGCACCGTCGCCCAATGCCGCCAAACTTTTTATTGAATTTCTACTCTCCAAAGAAGCAGCTGAAGTTCAGGTCAAAGACCGGGCGCAATCGGTGATAAAAGGCGTGCGACCTTTACCAGGCGGCAAAGCGATGGATGAAATCAAGCTATTGAGGCCTAGCGAGGACGAAATCGCCAAAGGTATTCCAGCCGTAAAGGAAAAGTTCCGCGATACCTTTGGCATTTAAATGCCAAGCGCGCGCAGACGCTGTGTGCTGCTTAAAGCACAAACAGCCGCCAAGCTGAGGCCTTAAACCGAGGGAGTGCAAACTGAAACGCTGGGATAGCTTTACCTGGGCCGCGATGCTTGCCATCGTTGCTCTGGTCATTCTGGTTGCCAACCCGCTGCTGCGGCTGATCGCTACGAGTTTTATAAGCGACACCGACCAAAGTTTTACCTGGATGAATTACCTACAGGCCTATGGCAGGGCTCGCTATGTTGAAGCTGCCTTTAACTCGCTTAAGCTGGGTTTTTTT
>Ga0194129_10005693_pt1 | contig 15718 bp, 10 predicted proteins | sample TA2KigCa35mmetaG_FD_150862 | JGI IMG/M metagenome (GOLD analysis project Ga0194129, IMG submission 150862) | Freshwater microbial communities from Lake Tanganyika, Tanzania - TA2015038 Kigoma Deep Cast 35m | ecosystem: Environmental > Aquatic > Freshwater > Lake | place: Tanzania: Lake... | reverse complement strand
TTCGCGAATCCGACGACGCCGCGCCTGCTTCGCGCCGCGTTGCGCCTGCTCCGCGAGCAGACCAACGCCCGCTGTCCCGAGCGTGAGACGAGCGGTGAGTGCGACTGGGGCCGGCGTGAGCTCGGTCGGTCCGTCGCGGACTTCCTGTCGGGTCCGATGTTCGCGGGGCTCGTCGACGTCGGTGATGCGCTTCAGGCGGACGACCTTGCGCGGCGGGAGCTCGAGCGCTTCCTCGTCTGGGCGCTCGAAGGCAACGAGGTCCCGCGGGTCCGCGACGCGCTGCTCGCCTCGCTCGGCGACTGGCTGCAGCTCGCTCCCGCGGACTCCGAGTGGGCTCCCGTGGCGGCGGCCTCCGCCTCGCTCGCGCGTACGGGTGACCGAGGCCCGGGCGCGCTCGAGCGCGGGCTGCTCGTGCTCGACGCGATGACCGGCGACGCTGTCGATCCACACCACGCGCTCGAAGCGATCCTGCCGTTGCTCGTCACGAAGACCAACGGCCAGGACCGAGCACCGCTCGAGGTATTCGTGGACGCGATCGCCGACGTGAACCGCTACGATTCACGCGAGACGACGCCGCTCGGCAACGTCGACCACGCGTTCATCGTTAGGACGCTCCGAGAATTTCTGGTGAGCCGGACACGCGGGTTTCCCCAGCTCTACGCGATTGTGCGCGAGCGAGCGAGGTGACCCTTGCGATCCCATCGCTTCTCCGCCTGCGCCGCGCTGGTTGCGCTGACTTTCGGCTCGCTCGCGCCGGTTCGTGAGGCGCGCGCGGCCGGGCTCTACTTCGGGGATCGAGGCGTGCGCCCGCTCGGGCGTGGCGGCGCGTTCGTCGCAGGTGCGGACGATCTCGGGGCTGTCGCCTACAACCCCGCAGGCGTGTTCGATGCCGGGAGCCAGTTTCTCTTCGATGCGTCGTGGGTTCGCTTCGGCAACGAGTACACGCGCCGGGCTTGGGTCGAGCAGCGCGACCCGAACACGGGTGAGGTGCTCGGTGGCTCCGAGGTCGTGTATCCGACCGTGAGGGGCCAGAGCGCGGTCTTGCCCTTGCCGACGCTGGCCGCGAGCTTCCGGCTTCGCGACGACCTGGTGCTCGCGGTGGGCGCGTTCGCTCCGTATGCCGCGATCATGAGCTACCCGGAGTTGCTGGGCGGCAAGCCTGCGCCGCAACGCTACTCGCTCCTCACGCTCGAGGGCTCGGGGCTTGGCTTCGTCGGTTCGTGGCTCGGATGGAAGCCGAGTGAGCGCTTCCGAGTCGGCGGGGGTGTCGAGCTCCTCGTTGGAAAATTCGGGGCCACGACGATGTTCTCCGCCTGCGTCCCCGACCGCTTTCTGTGCGCGCCCGAGCAGCCGGACTGGGACACCTTGATGCAAATCACGGCGGGTCCGATCGTTGCGCCGAGCGGCGTCGTCGGCGGAAAGTTCCTCGCGACCCCGCGCGTCACCCTCGGCGCCGCGGTGCATGCGCCCTTCTTCGTGCGCGCGCCCGTGACCGTGAGGTCGCGCCTGCCATCGAGGGGGGCGTTCGCGAGCGCCGTGCAGGAGGGTGACCGCGGCTCGATCGCGTTCGAGCTTCCGTGGACCGCATCGCTGGGCGTCGAGGTTCGCCCGCTCGACGCGCTTCGCGTGGAGCTTGCGGCGTCGCTGCAAGGTTGGGGGATGCACGAGGCCATCCGCGTGTCGCCGGACGACGTCGTGCTCCGCAACGTGGTGGGCTTCCCTGACCCGTACAAGCTCCCAACCCAGCGTCTCGAGCGGGGCTTTCGTGACGCCGTCGCCGTGCGCCTCGGTGGGGAGTACCGCCTGGCCTTCGGTGATGTCGCGCTCACGCTGCGCGGGGGCGGGAGCTTCGAGTCGAGCGCGGTTCCTCCCGAGAAGATCACCGTGCTCACGGTCGATGGTCCGAAGGGGACCGTGTCGGTCGGCACCGGCATCAGCGTGGGCAAGTGGCGGTTCGATGCCGTCTATGCGCACGTCTTCGTGGGATCCACCGATCTCGATCCACGCGACGCTCGCGCACCGTTGCTCGTCCCCGTTCAGGCGAACGCTGCGCCGTACTACGTCAATGGCGGCAGTTACGCGTCGAGCGGGGACGTGCTCGGCATCGGGCTCGCGTACCAGCTCGGCTCAGTCGCGCCACCGCGCCACGTAGAGATCGAGGCCGCTCCCTCCGCGGCTCGAGAGAAAGGCGAGCCAGCGTCCGTCCGATGAAAAGCGCGGCGCCCGTTCATCGCCGGTGCCCCAGCTCACGCGCAGGACGAGCGGGCCGCCGTTCGCATGACCGGGGCCGTCCGGCGCGACGACGTAGAGCGCGAGGGCGGCTCCCGAGGCAGTGGCGTCCCGGTCGGACGCGAAGACGAGTTGACGTCCGTCATGGGTAAACGTCGGGTTGATGTTTGTCAATCCGTCCCGGGTGACGGCGCGGGGCCGTGCGCCGTTCGGAGCCGCGACGAAGACGTCGAAGGCGGCGTTGGAGCTGCCTTGGCGTGGGGCCTGCCAAGCGAGCGCCGCGTGGTCCGGCGCGTACGTCGGCCATGCGTCCGGGTTCGTGATCCCGCTGAGCGAGACCGGCGAGGGTGGCTCGATCGCGCGCGGTGAGGGGTTCGCGTCCGCGCGGGTCTCCTTGCAGCCCGTGGGGATGTGGCTGTCGCTGCCGACGAGCGACGCAAGCCGGGTCTCGTGCCGCACTTGCGAAACGCCGCCCGTCGCGAGATCGACGGCGACGACCGCGTGACAGTCGGCGGGCGAGACGTAGCGAAGCGTCGCGCCCGAATCATCCCATACCGGCGGACCCGCCTTGCCATCGGTGGTCAAGCGCCGCAGCTCCTCGAAGCGGGTCTCACGAGGATCGCGCGCGACGCGCTGTCCGGCGTGGACGCGAAACGGAATCCACAGCGGCTCGGCGCTGGTCACGGCGGTCGGCAGGGAACCCATGGGCGCACGCGGCTTGCTCGGGCTCGAGCACGCGGCGAGGAGGGACAGGGCAAGCGCTGCCAGAGGACGCATTCCCGGAGAGGTAGAGGCGCGGCCGCGCGGCGGCAAGGTGCCTTCGGTCTTCCCGTGGTGCCGGTCGCCGTGGATGAAGTGCCGTTGCGCCAGGGCCCGTGCTCCTAGGCGACGCGCTCCCGTGGGCCGAGTGGTTCCGGACGCGAGGCGCGGGCGCCCTAACGCTTCCAGCCGCAGCCGCGTGGGTAGATGTCCTTGCCGTTCGCGGCGAGCTCCTGAAACCAGGTGCCCCAGAAGTTTTGCGCTCGCGCGGCGAAGTCGGCCACCTCGGCGTCCCGGGCTCCGATCTCGGCCATCCACGGACCCGCCGGATCGATGAGTCCGGTCGCATTGCCGAGACCGGGGACTCGCGTCGAGAGGCGGTGGACGTTCGGGCCTTCGGCCCACGGATCGGCGACGAGGTCGGTCGGCCCGAGCCCGGGGGCGTCGGTCCATGCCTCGATGAAGGTCATCTCGCCCTGGTCGTTGAACGTGAACTCCTCGTAGATCGGGCACGGTCCGCCCTCGTACTCGAAGACGACGCGGCAGCGAGCAAACGGCTGGACTTCGAACGCCCGGCAGTCGCGCGTGGGGATGGTCGACGGATCTTGCTTCGTCACGACGGCGGCGGTCTCGACCAACATGTTCCGCCCGTAACCGGTGAGCTTGAGCCACGGTGGCCACTCCCAGCGGGCCGAGCGTTCGGAGTAGGCTGGAATGTTCGTCGGATCGGCGGACACGTCGAGGGTGTCGAAGTAGGCGTGTGCCTCCGCCTCGTAGTGGGCATCGTCGTGCTTGGGCGTGAGGCAGGTCGATGGCGCACCCTCGCCGTCTCCGAACGCGCAGTCGAACGGGACGAGCGGCGGTGGGGCGTCACTTCCGGAGGTGCATCCCGATACGAAGGAGAGGAGGGCGAGCGCCCCCAAGCCCAGGCTCCGATGCGAAAAGACCGGCAGCAGGCCCAATCCTCGCGACGCGTTCGGCAGGCAACCCGACATGCGTCGGAGCATCGACCCGGAGCGTCGGCTCCGCAAGGGCGGCGGCATGCGGGCTTGCCGGGGCGCCGTCCTGCCGTCGACTTGACCTCTTGCAGCCATGGGAGGGACCATCCCGCGCGATGACGTTGCTCGGCCCGGGCACGAAGCTTACCAACTCCCTCACCCTCGTTCGGATCTTGGACGAAGGTGGCATGGGGACGGTGTGGCTCGCCGAGCACCGGTCCCTCGCGACCGAGGTCGCCGTCAAGGTGATGCACATGGAGCTCGCGCAGCGTCACCCGTCGCTCGTGGAGCGCTTCACCACCGAGGCGCGGACGGCCGCGAAGATCCGGCATCCGCACATCGTCCAGGTCCTCGACCACGGGATGACCGAGGACGGCGTTCCTTGGCTGTCCATGGAGCGGCTCGAGGGGGCGACGCTGCGCACCGTCATCGCGGAGACCGGTCGGCTCGGGCCGACCTTCGCACGCCGGCTCATCGAACAGACGGCGAGCGGGCTCGCCGCGGCGCATGCGGCGGGGGTCATCCATCGCGACCTCAAGCCCGAGAACCTGTTCGTCACCGAGGTCGACGGGCGCCCCTTCGTGAAGGTGCTCGACTTCGGCATCGCGAAGCTGACCGAGAAGCTCAACCGGCAGACGAGAGTGGGCTCCGTCTTCGGCACGACGGCGTACATGAGCCCGGAGCAGCTGAAGAGCACGCGGGACGTCGATGCGCAGGCCGATATGTGGGCGCTCGCAGTGGTCGCCTACGAGCTGCTCACCGGCCGGTTGCCCTTCGACGGGGAGACCCCATCCGCGATCGCGATTGCGGTGGCGACGGGAGAATTCTCGCCCCCAAGCCGCCTCGCGCCGGACCTCGGGAGCGGCATCGACGCCTTCTTCGCGCAAGCATTCACGAAGCATCCCAGCGAGCGATTCGGCTCGGCAAAGGCGCTCGCGAAGGCGTTCTCGGCGTCATTCGACGAAGTCCTCGAGGTCGCTCCCGCGCGCGCCTCGCGGGTGCCGCGGACACAGTTCGACGTCCCTGCGCCCGACTCGCTCGCGAGGAGCCGGCGCGATTCCGCCCGTCCTTCGTCGGGCGTCGCCCTGTCGAGCTCGAAGCCCGGCGCCGCACGCAGCTCCTCGCACCGCACCGAGCTGGCCAGCCCGTCCGCGTCGTGGCCAGAGGAGCCTTCGGTGGACGATGCGGAGCAGGACCTGGCGCCGCCGACTCGAGCCCGAACTCGGCCGCGCAGCGCCGTGGGCTATGCGGTCCTCGCGGTGTGCGGCGTGGCGCTCGCGCTGTGGGCTACCGCGTCGACCGAGGGGGAGCGTTCCGCAACCCCGGCGCCAGCTTCTGCCGTGGCGACGTCGCAAGCCGCACGAAAGCCCTCGTGCCCCACCGGAATGGGGCTCGTCCCAGGCGGGGTCTTTCGGATGGGCTCCGAGAGCGGCGACGAGAACGAGCGGCCCGTCCGAGCCGTCCAGGTGGACGTCTTCTGTCTCGACATGACGGAAGTCACGACGGCCGAGTATCAAGCCTGCGTCGAGCGCGGTCGTTGCTCGAAGGCGGGGACGACGGTCCGGCCCGACCCGGCGTGGGGATTGTCGAAATCGGAGATGGAACGCGCCAGTCGCAACTGCAACGCGGACCGGCCGGAGCGCGGGCGACATCCGATCAATTGCGTCGACTGGCACCAGGCGGGTGACTACTGCGTGACATCCGGCAAGCGCCTGCCCACCGAGGAGGAGTGGGAGTTCGCCGCCCGTGGAGGCGCCGAGGCGCGGCTCTACCCGTGGGGTGCGGAGCCTCCGGGGCCGACGCACGTGAACGGCTGCGGCCGCGAGTGCGTCGCGTACTACGCGCGCAGCGGTGCCAACGTGAACGCACTGCATCCGGCCAACGATGGCTTCGAAACCACCGCGCCCGTGGCGAGTTTCCCCGCCGGCGCCGGACGGTGGGGGCACTTCGATCTCGCGGGCAACGTCTGGGAGTGGACCTCGAGCGGGTTCTCCGAGTCTTACGCGAGCGAGCGAAGCACCGAGAAGCGTGTCGATCGGGGCGGCGGCTGGGACAGCGACACTCCCTCGGGAGTCCGCGGGGCCATTCGCGGGAGCGACGCCGCGGAGCGCCGGGACGAGAGCCTGGGCTTCCGGTGCGCGGCTCGCGTCCTGCCGTGAAACCCTCCCTGGCGGAAGCCCAGAGAGGGCGCGGGTGAAACATGTTTCACGGCGGTCGAGTCATGGCTTCCGCCTCGCAACGAACCTCCCTCAGACTCGCGCCACGAAGAGGTGTGCGCTGCCGAAGCCGAGCGAGGTCGTGGATTCCATCGTGAGGCCAACGCTCACCATCATGGCCGCGAAGGCGTCCGGCGCGGGGAACGCCTGGATCGATCGCTGCAAGTACCGGTACTCCTTCGAACCGCTGAGCCACGCCCCCATGCGCGGCACGATGTGGTGGACGTGGAGCCTCGCGAAGGGCGCGAGCCACCCGCGCTCGGGTTCGTTCAGCTCGAGCACGACGACCCGCCCACCCGGGCGCGTCACGCGCCTCATCTCGCGGAGCCCGAGCAGCCGGTCGGGGACGTTGCGGATCCCGAAAGAGATGCAGCTCGCGGCGAAGCGGCCATCCTCGAAGGGCAGCTTCTGGGCGTCGCCCTCGATCAGCGAGACGCGCGGGTCGAGCTCGTCGGTCGTCACCTTGCGACGCCCGACGGCCAGCATCTCGCGCGAGGGATCGAGTCCGACGACGCGCGCTCCGGGGTGCGCCTTCGCGATCGTGATCGCGACGTCGGCGGTCCCGGTCGCGACGTCGAGCACCTCGAGCAGGCCGGCCTCGCTCGAAGCGACGTCGCCCTGGAGGAGCGAGCGGACGAGGCGGCGACGCCAGCTCGCGTCGAGCCCGAGGCTCATCAGGCGGTTGAGCAGATCGTAGCGAGGGGCGATGCGGTCGAACATCGCGCCGCTGCCGTCGCGCGTGGAGACGAGGTCGGTGGTGGTCTCGGTGGTCATGATCAGCCTTCGGTGCGCGGGGGGATGAGGTTGCAGAGATCGGCGAGCCGCAACAGGCCGTCGCGGTCGAGCGCCTGTGCGCCATCGCTGCGCGCATGGGCCGGTTCGGGGTGGCTCTCGACGATCAAGCCATGGGCGCCACACGCGAGGGCGGCTCGCGCGAGCGGCGGCACGAGGTCCTTGCGGCCTGCGGCATGCGACGGATCGACGATCACCGGGAGGCGATGGACGTTCGCGAGCAGCGCGACCGCGCCGAGATCGAGCAAGTTGCGCGTCGAGGGGTCGAAGCTCCGTAGGCCGCGCTCGCAGAACACGACGCTCGACGCCCCTGCCACGAGCAGGTGCTCTGCCGAGAGCATCCACTCCTCGACGGTGGCCGCCATGCCCCGCTTGAGCAGGACGGGCTTTTTCGCCTTGCCGATCGCCTTCAGCAGCGCAAACGCCTGCATGTTTCGCGAGCCGACTTGGAGCATGTCGGCGTACGCCGCGACGCGGTCGACGTCCTGCTCGCTCATCACCTCGGTGACCACGGCGAGGCCCGCGGCGTCGGCGGCTTCGCGCATCCACTCGAGCGCGGGCTCGCCGTGACCGGTGAAGCTGTAGGGCGACGATCGCGGCTTGTAGGCTCCCCCGCGCAACAGTCGACCGCCCGCGGCGCGCACGGCTTCTGCCGCGACGCGGATCTGCTCGCGTGACTCGATGCTGCACGGGCCCGAGATCAAGACGGGCGGCGCCCCGTGCCCAACGAGGTGGTCACCCACCCGGCTCGCGATTCCCGCCTGCGCGTCGAGCTTCGGGTGGGCCGTCGGCGGGACGAGCACTGCGGCCACACCCTCGACCGCCTCGATCGTCGAGGGAGCAACGAGGGCGGAGTCGCTGCGGACGAACAAGGCGCGCGTCCCGTCGCCCGAGCCGAGCTTCTCCGTCCAGAGCCCCAGGGATTGCAGTCGCGAGGCAACGCTCTCGGCGTCGCGCGGATTTTTGAGCGTGACGAGCATGGTCGATTCCTCCGTCTCAGGCGCGTCGATGGATCGCGGCGGTGATCACGGCGTCGAAGGTGTCTCTCGCGATGCCCGGAGGCAGCAAGGCGAGCGCGTTTCGGGCGATCGTGGCCTGCTCCTCGGCGAACTGCCTCGTGGCCTCGACGCCGCCGGAATTCCGGATGCGCTCGCGTAGCGCGTGGAGTTCGGCCTCGCTCGGCTTCCCGCGCTGCGTCAGCTCCCGCATCCGTGAGAGCAGCAGTGGATCGCGTTCGGCCGCGATCAGCGTCGGCCAAGTCAGCTTGCCTTGCTCGAGATCGGCGAAGAGATCTTTACCGACGGAGCCGGCGTCGCCCTCGAGGTCGAGGGCATCGTCGATGAGCTGAAACGCGCGACCGAGCGCCATCCCGGCCGTCGCGAGGGCGTCCCGCTGACCGTCGGTGAGCCGACCGAGCGCCGCGCCCGCGCACAGCGCCCATCGGAAGAGGCTCGCCGTCTTGCCGTCGACGATCTCGAGGTAGGCATCACGCGAGGCGTCGAGCGTACCGCGCCGCTCGAGCTGAAGCGCCTCGGCTGCGACCATCTCCGAAATCGTGCCGAGCAACGCCGTCAGCGTCTGCGCCTGGCCCGTCTTCTGGACGCGCTGCAATGCCTCGATCAGCAAAAAATCACCGGCAAGGATGCTCGCGGAGTTGCCAAAGATCACCCGGGCCGCGGGCGCGCCACGGCGCTCGTCGCCGTCGTCGATGACGTCGTCGTGAAGGAGTGTCGCGGCGTGCACGAGCTCGCTCGCCACGGCTAGCTGACGCACGCGGAGGTCCTCGCCCGCACCGGCGAAGCGAGCTCCGAGCAACGCGCAGATCGGGCGGATGCGCTTGCCCCGCTGCCCGAGGAGATGGGACGCCGCCCGCTCGGCGAGGTTGCCCTCATCGACATCGGAGACCGCGTCCAGGTCGCGCTCGATGGCGACGAGATCGGATGCCAGCCACTCCTTCAGCTCGTCGAGTCGCGACGTGAGTCGATCCATCCCTGCGCGATGCGTCGCCGCCCGGAGCGAGCCCATGGTGCGGGGTGGTGCGCCGCGGGGGACAAAGGTGCTAAGGCTGCTGTCGTCGCTCATGGTCATGCCTTTCGTTCATCGCGCCACTGCGCGCTTCTTCGAGGTGGATCGAGCTGGGATCTTGTTCTTCGGACGCGTGTTCGAGATGTGTCACGCCGCTTACGAGGAGCTCTTGCTCGCGGGGGATTGTGGGATCGAGCGGCTGATCGCGGAGGCGGGTGTCGGCCTGCCGCTCGTTCACTCCGAGGCGGACTTCGTCAAGCCGATTCGGCTTCACGACCGCATCGACGTCGCGGTCTCTCTGGAGAAATTCGGCAGTCGATCGCTCGTCTTCGCTTACACGCTGCATGGTGCCGGCGACCCTGCCGACGTGCGTGCGCGCTGCAAGCTGGTGCACGTCTGCGTGCGGCTCGCCGACATGACCCCCGCAGCTCCGCCCACCATGCTCGTCTTGGGCTTGAAGCAGGCTGGCATTCTCGAACGCGTCGACGAGTGACGCGCGCGCGAGCTTCCCGAGCGAGGTCCTCGGGAGTGACTCCGCCCAGACGACCTGCGATGGCACCTTGTAGGCGGCGAGCCGGGCGCGACAGTGGGCCATCAGCGCGCCCATGTCCGGGCGAGCGCCCCGCGCGACGAGCATGGCGCCAACCTCGTGGCCGTGAGTCGCGGACGGCAGCCCGACGACGGCGGCCTCTGCCACGGCGGGGTGCGCCTCGAGGGCCAGCTCGATCTCTCTCGGATCGAGGTTTTCGCCGGCTCGGACGATCACGGCGTCCGTGCGGCCGGTGACCACGATTCGCCCGCCTTCGACGCGCCCGCGGTCGGCGGTGACGAGTGCGCCGTTCACGGATGGGCCCGTGACCACGAGGGAGCCGCCGCGCTCCGAGGCTCGGACGAAGGGCAGGACCGGCAGGCCCGTCGCGAGCGGGGAGGTGTCTCCCGGAAAGCGCGTCGCCAGTTGGGAGGCGGCTTCGGTCATGCCCCACGTCAGGGCGAGGGGGATGCCGAGGTCGCGGCAGCGCCGGACGAGCGCCTCCGTGGCGGGGCCGCCACCGACCAGCACCGCTCGGACCTCGTTCGGGAACGGCCTCGCGGGGCGCGCATCGAGGACGCGCTCGAGCATCGTCGGCGTGAGCGACACGAGCGAAACCTCGCCAGAGTCGAGATCGGTGGCGACGCGCGCCGCATCGAAGCGCGGGAAGAGCCGGGCGGTGGTCGCGCCGAGGGTACAGCGCAAGAGGACCGAGAGGCCACCCACGTGATGAAGCGGGAGCGGATCGAGCCAGCAGTCGTTCGGAAGGTGGCCGAGGCGCAGGGCCGAGCCGAACGCGCTCCAGGAGACCTGCCCGGCGGCGAGCGGGATGGCCTTGGGGGTCCCCGTGCTGCCTGAGGTGACCACGACGAGCTGGATCTCCTCTAGCCTCCACGTCACCTCCGGCAGCGGGGCCGCGGCTTCGGGGAGCGACTGCGCGGTGTCGACAATATGATCGAAATCAATCGCCTTCAGGACGGCCTCGCGCTCGATGGGCGTGGGCCAGTGAGGCAGGGGACACGCCGTCGCGCCGGCGAGCCGGACGGCGTGGAGCGCGACGACCCAGTCGAGCGAGGGCGGCCCGGCGAGGGCGACGCGCGCGCCTCGGCGCAGCCCACCGTCCGCGAGGGCGCGGGCCACACGAGCGGCGCGGCTCGAAAGCTCTCCGTAGCGGAGCTGCGAGCCCTCGAACGTGATGGCCGGATGGTCGGGCCGCGCGAGCGCGCTCGAATGCAGCGGATCGGGGAGGCCAGGGAAGCTCGTGGGCGACGTGAGCGTGGCGCGGGGAGCGGTGCTGCGAGTGTGGCTCCCGAGCCCGGCTGAGTCCGGGAGCGGCATGCGAGCGCCCTCCCTCGCGGGAGACGTTGCGACGTCGCTCTCGGGCGACCACGCGAGCCCATGCGTCCCGGGCAGCGTCGCCGCGAGGTGCACTGCGCCGGTGCGCCCGACCCCCGACTCCAGCGCGTGGGTGACGAGCACGCGGACGCCACGCGCCATGGCTTGGACCGCGAGGCGGCGCGCGCGGAGCAGACCACCGAGGAACATGGGCTTCAGCACGACGACGTCTGCGGCCTCGTGCGCGAGCAGCGCCTCGAGGGAGGCTTCGTCGGTGACGTCTTCGTCGGCGGCGATCGCGATGCCGAGCGCGTTCGCGAAGCTTCGGACGCGCGCGAGCGCTGCGAGGTCGCCGGGGCGTGTCGGTTGCTCGAGGAGCGCGATGTCGAGCGGTGCGAGCCGCTCCAGCAGCCGCTTGGCCGTGGCGGCGTCGAACACACCGTTGGCGTCGAGGCGAAGGCGAACGTCGGACCCAACGCTGGCTCGCAGCGACCTCACGAGGTGCTCGGCCGCGTCGACATCCGAACCGATCTTGAGCTTGAAGGTGGTCGCCCCCGTCGCCACGGCCTCGCGCGCATGGTGGACTGAGGTCAAGAGGACATGGGTCTCGGCGAAGTCGGCGGCGTCGCTCGAGAGCGCCTTCGCGAGTGGAATCCCGCGACGCTGCGCGAACAGATCGAGCCACGCGAGCTCGATGGCGTGCCGCACCTCGGGGAGGCCAGCGCCCCGGTCCAGCCACGCCTCGAGCTCGTCGGCGGACTCGAAGGCCGCGCCGCGAAGGTCCTCGAGCGCGCGCGAAAGCGCCTCGCCGATCGCCTCGTCGCCCGAGCCGAAGCCTGCGAAGTGAGCGGCGTCGCCCCAGCCCGTGCGACCCTCCTCATCCTCCAACTTCACGTGGTAACCCCGCCGATACCGCAGGGTGGTGCGCGCCGTGACGAGCGATCGCCCGACGTCGAACGTGTACGGCGCGACGGCCGCTCGGGCGATGCGGACGGCGGTCATGCCAGCGCTCCGGCAGCGAGCGAGAGGTTGTAGACGAGCCCGAGCAGCGCGGTCCGCCCGAGCTCGGGGTTCAAGTGTGCGCCGTCCTTCGACCACACTGCGCGCGTGCGGGCGATCGCGAGTGGCAGCGTTGCGATGGCGATGAGCCAGTTCGCGCGCCGCTCGTTCACGGCGAGGCCGATCGGTACGGCGTAAGCCAGCGCGACAAGGGCCGCGTACTCTCCCCGCCCAAACCCGGCCCCGAAGCGAACGACCAGCGTACGCTTGCCGACCTTCGCATCACCGACGCGGTCTCGAAGGTTGTTCACGACGAGGATCGCCGTCGCGAGCGCCCCGACCGCGAGGGACGTCACGAGGCTGGTCGTCGTCAGCCGCCCGGTGTGCGCGGCGTAGGTCCCGTTCACCGCGACGACCCCGAAGAACAGCATCACGAACGCGTCGCCCAAGCCCACGTAGCCAAGCGGAGCCGGACCGCCGGTGTAGGCGATCGCGCTCAGGATGGCGGCCAGCCCCGCGACGAGCGCCGGCCACCCGAGCAGGCGTACGATGTGAAGCCCGCACGCCGTGGCCACCGCGACCGCGACGAAGGCGCCGAGCCGGAGGTGTTGCGGGGTCAGCCAGCCGGACTGTGCCGCGCGGGCAGGGCCGATTCGCTCGGCGTCGGCGCCGCGCACGAAGTCGCCGTAGTCGTTGTAGAGGTTCGATGCGATCTGAAGGCTCGTCGCGACGCCGAGAGCGGCGAGCGTCACGTCGGGTCGGTGCGCGTGGTCCGATTGCGCGAGGGCCGACCCAACCGCGACGGCTCCGACTGCGGCCGTCAGCGTGCGGGGCCTCGTGGCCTGAAGCCACGCCGACGCGGTCGAGGGTGTTGGGCTGGCGGCGCTCATCGGAACATCTCCGCTCGGGCGCGCTCCGCGGCGTCGAGGGTGGCCGCCTTGCGGCGCCGTGAGCTCTCGGCGCGGTCGATGGTCACATGCAGCACGCTGACGCCGTCTTGACCGAGCGCCTCCGCCAGCGCGGCACCGATGTCGGCGGCCTCGACGCGCGCGGTCCGAGCACCGAGGGCTCGGGCCACCCCGACGAGGTCACCCGGTCGCGGCGTGAGGAACAGGCGCTCGAACGCCGACGGGTGACGGCCGATCGGGAGCTCGCCGAAGATGCCACCTCCGCCGTTGTCGACCACGACCAGCGCGAGGCGCGCGCCGCTCTCCCGCGCCACGGTGGACGCCGCCTCGAGGCCGTCCAGGTCGTGGAGGAAGGCGAGATCACCGAGCAGGGCGACGGTCGGGCTCGCACTCGCGACCGCGATTCCAAGGGCCGTCGCGATGGTCCCGTCGATCCCGTTGACGCCGCGGTTCGAGGTGATGCTCAGCCTCCGGTCGCCCGAGCCGGCGAACACGTCGAGGTCGCGGATCGGCATGCTGCTCGCGACGTGGAGGCGCGTGCCGGGCGAGACCGACCGAACGAGCTCGTGCACGACGCGTCCTTCCCACGAGCCCTCGCTGGCGTGGCGCGCGAGTACCGCCGAGGCCGCGGCGTCGGCCTTCCGCCAGCGGACCGTGCGCCGAGCGCGCTCGTCGCCCTCGGACGTCCCACCCTCGCGGCGCCGTCGAACCTCGGTGGCGAGGTCACGGCAGAGCGGCGCGGGCTCGGCGATGAGGAGCGAGGCGGCGTTGCCGCCCCCATCGAGCCACAGCGTGTCAGGGTTGACCAAGGTCAACGAGTCGCGATGGCTCGCGACGAACCGCCCGACGGACTTCAGGGTCGGAGGCTGCCCGAAGGCGAGGCAGCGGCGGACGCGCAGCGCGTGTGCGAGATCGGGATCGGACAGAAGCGCGCCTGTCGCGGACAGGACGTTGTCGCGTGCGTGAGGGCCGAAGCGCAAGCCGCTCGTGACGTCCGCGACGATGGGCCAGCCGAGCTCGTTGGCGAGTTCGGCGACAGCGGGGGCGACGGTCTCGGGCGACACCGTCGCTGGCGCCCATGGGCCGCACACGATGGCCCCGCTCTTCTCGGAGAGCAGCGCGTCGGCGAGGCGCGCGATCGCGCTTCGTTGGAGGTGGAGCTCCCCGCGCTCGAAGGTCGCCTGGGCGACCTCCGGAACCACCGGCGCCTCGGCGTCGGGGTCGTAGAGGGGCTCACGAAAGGGAACGTCGAGGTGGACCGGCCCGGCAGGCGAGCCGGTCGCGAGCGCGAGCGCGCGCAGCGCAGTGTTGCGAAGCCAGGTGGAGGCGACCTCGGGAGCAGGCTCGGGCAGCGCGATCGACGCACGGACGTGCTCGCCGAATAGCGTGCGCTGCGGCATCGTCTGGGGCGCCCCGCAGTCCTGAAGCTCGCCGGGCCGGTTCGCGGTCACGAGCACGAGCGGGACTCGACCGACGTTCGCTTCGACGACGGCCGGGTAGTGATTTGCCCCGGCGCTGCCCGACGTCGCCAGCACGATCGCAGGTCGGCCGGTGGCTCGCGCGATCCCGAGCGCGAGGAACGCCGCCGCCCGCTCATCGAGCACGACATGGAGTCGGTCGCTCGCGACGCGCTCGAACGCAAGGGCGAGCGGGGTGCTCCGCGAGCCCGGCGAGACGACGACGTGGGCCTCGCCGAGCGACGTCAACGCCGCCGAAAGGACGCTCGCGACGCGCTGGTTCTCGACGAGCGTATCCGCGAGGCTCACGGGGTCACCTCGACGAGACGTGGCTCGTGGCCCGTCCGCTCGTCGGCAGGTCTCCCGCTGCCGACGACCTCGCTGGGCGTGCACAGGGTCGACCGAGCAAGGCCGAGCTTCGCGGCCGTCTCGAGCCACTCGGCCTCCGGATCGGAGTCGGCGACGATGCCTGCGCCGGCGAACAACGTCGCCTCCGCCCCCCGAAGGAGCGCCGACCGGATCCCGACAGCGAGCACGCCGTCCCCCGAGGGAGCCTCCCAGCCGATGGGCCCGCCGAAGTACCCGCGGTCGAGTCCCTCGTGTTCGCGCAACCATCGAAGCGCCGCGGCGCGCGGAGCACCGCCGAGGGCCGGAGTAGGGTGGAGCGCCTGGGTGATTTCCATCAAGGATGGCTTCGTCGCCGACGCGCGACCTCGCAGCAAACCGCGCATCTGCGTCTCGAGGTGGACGAGCCGTTCCGAGACGAGCACGCGCGGGCTCGAGGCGACCTCCAGTCCCTCGAGCAGCGGAGCGAGGGTCTCGCGCATCGCCTCGACGACGAGCGCATGCTCGACCGCGATCTTCGCGTCACGTCGCAGGGCCGACCCGTCGGGGTCGACGCTGCGCAGGGCGGTCCCGGCGATGGCGCTCGTGGCGACGACGCCATCCTCCGCGCGGGCGAGCACCTCGGGAGTGGCCCCGAGCCAAGTCCCGAGGCCGTCGAGGGTGAGGGCGAATGCGATGGCCGAGGGGGCCGCCGCGACGAGTGCGGCATGCTGCATCCCACCGTCGAAGGCGCGGACACCGCGGACCTGCTCGCTGCGGGCGACAACGACCTTGCGCAGCTCCCCGCGTCGCACGGCTTCCCGGGCGCGCGCGACCCGGGTCAGGTAGTCGACCCGCGCGGTTTCGTCTGGCGTCGACTCGACCACGGCTGGACTCCATGGTCGGGGAGCGCTGGCGCTGCGCGCGAACCCGTCGCGGAAGTCGCTGGCGAGCTCGGCGACAGGCGGAAGCCCGGTCTCCGAGTCGAGACGCTGGGTGACGAGGAGCGCCGTGCCATCGCCGGGCGCGACGACGAGGTGCCGCGGCAACCACGAGCGAGCGCGAGGCCAGCCTCGCCAGGGAGACTCGCGCGACGTCGGCTCGGTCGCGTCAAACGCCCGAACGTGCAACATCATCGGCAGCTTCG
>Ga0194129_10005692_pt1 | contig 15718 bp, 16 predicted proteins | sample TA2KigCa35mmetaG_FD_150862 | JGI IMG/M metagenome (GOLD analysis project Ga0194129, IMG submission 150862) | Freshwater microbial communities from Lake Tanganyika, Tanzania - TA2015038 Kigoma Deep Cast 35m | ecosystem: Environmental > Aquatic > Freshwater > Lake | place: Tanzania: Lake... | reverse complement strand
CATATCTTCATTAAGGGCGTGGGTTTTGAGCGGATGCGCAAAGTCCTCGGAACTGGGCTCCTTACAAACGAAGAGCCGATTCATCTTCGCCATCGTCGGTTAATGCAATCGCCATTTCACATCAGCAAGATTTCTTCTTATGCCGAGACGATGCTGGGTTTAACTGAGAAACACATTTCAAATTGGCAAGCAGGAAGCGAAATCAACCTTGGCCCAGAAGTGATGTCGCTCACCTTCGACATCGTTGCCGAAATTCTCTTTGGGGCCGATATCTCTGAAGATACCGAGCGAGTCCAGCGTTCGATGCATATTGCTATCGATCGTATTGAGCGGACTATGTTGCCTGGGCTCGATCGAATGGATAGTTGGCCAATCCCCTATTTCCGAAAATTCCACTCCGCAGCCGATGATCTAAACGAAGTGGCCACGAAGATTATTCGCAATCGGATTGAGCAAGGAATCAAACGAGATGACTTATTAGGCATCCTGCTCGAAGCGCAGACTCCAGATGGAGAACGGCTCAGCGCTGAAGAAATCTCCGATGAAACTTTGACTCTAATTTTAAGTGGCCATGAAACCACAGCAAATGTTCTTACTTGGGTCTTCTCTTACTTAAGTGAGAGCCCCCAATATTGGGAAGGGTTAATTGCTGAAGCCGATCAAGTGCTCTCCCATAGAGGCGAAGAAGATTTCGCGCTGAAGCTTTTCTCAGCACCGATAAGTTCAGCGATTTTCAATGAGGTATTGCGGTTATGCCCACCGGTCTGGGTGGCGCCCCGAAGAGCGCTTGAAGATGTTGAGTTAGGTGGAAGGTTTGTACCTAAGGGCGCTCATGTTCTGGTTAGCCAATTTGTAACTCATCGCGATCCCCGATACTTCCCAAATCCTGATTCGTTTAGACCGGAGCGATGGAGCAATGACTTTGAAAAGAGCCTTCCTAAAGGGGCTTATTTCCCATTCGGGGCTGGAACCAGAAAGTGCCTTGGGGATCAATTCGCAATTCTTGAAGGCCGAGTAATCATCTTGGAAATCGCGCGCCGCTTCCGCCTAGAACTCAAATCAGGCTTTCCTAAAGCGCAACCTCGAGCAACCTATCGACCTAAGGGCGCCGTTCCAATGAAGGTCAGCGCAGCTCGCTCTTAATTTCAGGATTGTGGCGGAGCACAGCGCGCCAAATCTCAGAGGGTTCCATCCCCATCGCTAAAGCCTGATCAATTGTCTGGCCGCCTAATTCAGCAAGGACGATATCCTTCGAATACGAGGGAGCCCAGTCACCTCCAAAGTGTTCGTTGAGGCGGCGGCGCAGTTCAGTAATCCGCATTGAAAACTACATTAGAGAATTGAGGAGATGCGATTTGCTTGTTCGCGAGAATGTTCATCCGAAAGTGGTGCGGTGGCTTGTCCCATCAACCAGCGAAGAACTAAGCCAACTCCAACTACATCCGTTGCGAATATCTTTGCAAGTTGTGCATAAACCTCAACCCAGACTTTGTGATCACGAGCGGTTAGCGCCGCAGCAATCAAATCACCGTCGCGCTCAATCGCTTTTCTTAGTCCATCATGTTCAGAGATCTCACGAGAGATTGTGTAGAGCGCTTCAGAACGAGATTGGGCAACAAGAGCAAGAGTTGCGACTCGTTCAATCTCTTTTTCTACAAGCGCAACAAATACTTCATGCTTATCGCGGAAATGGTTATACAAAGAGGCGCGCGAGACTTGGGCGCGATCGGCAATATCGATCATGTTTGTGGCGCTGATTCCACTCTCGCCAAGAAGTGCTTTCGCAGCGCCCATAATTGCGCCGCGAGTGCGGCGATGAACTGTGGATTGGTGCTGGTAACTAGAACGCGCGCTGGACTCGACCACAGCGGAACCTTACGCGGCGTTCGTGTCGACGACCGTAAGTACCGGGGTTTCGTGAAGCTTTATTTGAGTCGCTACTTCAACGAGTACTGATGAAAGGGTCAGATTTAAAGCTAAACAGATTGAATTCAATAACTCAGATGATGCTTCTTTTTGGCCTCGCTCAACTTCGGAGAGGTAGCCAAGTGAGACGCGCGCTTCATGGGCAACATCTCTAAGGGTTCGACCTTGAGAGGTTCGGGCAGAGCGGAGCGCGCTACCGATATGAGAACGCATCAATTCCATCAGGTAAGGATACGCGCGAAGGCTGAAAGTGCGCTCGCTACCGCGCCGGAACGGACCTCACTTCGACCTCCCAAAAGGGCAAGATGCTCTACTTTCCGCACCTCTGCGCCAACGATTGCGATCCAAAGGTTGCCGGCGGCTACCCCGTGAGATTCACCTGGGCCGGCAACGCCGGTGGTAGCAATCGCCCAATCGCTTCCAAATCTTCGTTTCGCACCATCTGCCATCGCTAGTGCGGTCTCTTTGGAATAGACGCCCACGCTATCAATCATCTCTTTCGGTACATCTAAATCATGAAGTTTGCTCGCTACCGAATATGCAATCACTCCCCCAAGGAATACATGTGAGGCGCCTTCAACGTCAGTAAGTGCTTTTGAGAGCGAGCCGCCGGTTAGCGATTCTGCGATTGAGAGTGTTTCACCGCGCTGCTTGAGCAGGGAAACTACTTCTTCACCTAAGCTCATTTTCTAACGCTCCCTCAAGTTCTCTTTAGCGCGCTTCGGAAATACTCGTAACCAGTCCATAGGGTAAGAACTATTGCAATCCCCAACAAGATATCGCGGGGAAGATACAGATATTCCGGAAGTGGCAGGATATAAAAACCTACCGAGAAATTCTGTAGTAGCGATTTAATCTTTCCACCTCGATTAGCTGAGATTACCTCTCGCCTAATCACCGCGAATCGCAGAACCGTCACTCCAATCTCGCGAATGAGAACTAGCGCTGTGATCCACCAAGGCATCTTCCCTAGTATCGAAAGACCGATTAGGGCGGTAGCAATAAATGCTTTATCTGCGATTGGATCAAGGATGATTCCAAAGTTAGAGATCTGATTTCGCTTCCGGGCTATCCGACCATCAAATACATCAGTCATTCCCACAATGAAGAACATCGTCCAAGCTATGACCTGCCAGGTTGGATCTTTTCCATCTTCTTGAAACAACGCCCAAGCACAAAGTGGCAGAGCTAGGATTCTAAAAACGGTGAGCGCGTTAGGTAGGTTCATAGCGGTTGCGCTACCAAATCCGCTCCAGCCACATCGCTAACTATGGCATCTACATATTCGCCTACTCGGAACTTAGTGCGCGGAGAATCTAAGAATGTCGTCGAATCCACCTCCGGGCCTTGGTGTTCGGCTCGACCTTCCCCAGTCTCGCTATCTTCAACTAGAACTCGCACGCGCTCACCAATTCGCTCTTGAGCGCGCTCATAACTCAACTCTTCTGCAATTCGGCGGAGCGATTCGGTCCGCTCTGCAATAACTGATTCATCTAACTTTCCTTCAAGAGTGGCTGCCTCAGTCTTATCCTCATCGGAGTACGGAAAGATTCCAATCGCATCTAGCCGCGCCTCGCTTAAGAAATCAACAAGTTCCTGATATTCGCCCTCAGTTTCACCTGGGAATCCAACGATGAAGTTGGATCTAATCCCTGATTCCGGATTTAAGGCACGAACTTGAGTAAGTAGATGAAGAAACTTCTCGCCATCTCCAAATCGTCGCATTCTCCGTAACAAAGTGCCTGACGCATGTTGAAATGAGATATCGAAATAAGGGACCACCTTTGGGGTGGAGATCATTGCTTGCAGGAGAGTTGGTCGGATCTCGGCAGGTTGTAGGTATGAGAGGCGAATTCGCTCTATCCCATCAATCTCCGCTAAATCAGGGAGCAGCCGTTCCAGTACTTTTAAATCACCAAAATCTTTTCCATATGATGTCGTGTTCTCGCTTACTAGAAATACTTCCGATACCCCATTTTCAGCAAGCCACTTTGCTTCATCGAGAATCTCAGTTGGTCTCCTAGAAACGAAGGCGCCTCGAAATTGTGGAATGGCGCAGAAAGTGCACCGGCGATCACAACCTGATGCGATCTTTAGTGGTGCGAGTGGTGCGCTTCCTAGCCGCTTCCGCGAGAAGGTACTTCCTTGCCCCATGGAGCTCTTTACTTCCCACTCTTGTTGTCGCGAGACCGGCGAGATTGGAATCAGCGAACGGCGGTCCTTAGGTTTATGGGTCTCGATTTTCTTGCCATCTAGGATTGTTCGAAGTCGATTAGAGATGTCGGTGTAATCATCAAATCCCAAGATCGCATCGGCTTCTGGGAGGGCTTCGGCAAGCTCATTTCCATATCGCTCTGCCATGCATCCCACCGCCACCACAGCCCGCAAGGTTCCATCGCTTTTAAGGGAATGTGCTTCTAGGAGCGCATCTACCGAATCTTTCTTGGCTGATTCGATAAAGCCACAGGTATTAACAACGGCAATATCAGCGCTTCCCACATCACTTACTAGTTGCCAACCATCCTCGGCAAGGCGTCCTGCTAGCTCTTCTGAATCAACTTCATTGCGCGCACAACCTAAAGTTACAAGTGCAACTGTCTTGAGATTTTCGCGAGTAGCCGACACTCGCAGATTCTATCCGGCGAAGTTAACTAACCCTGGTTAGCGAGAGCTTGGGGGCCGAACTCTAGGCGTAGGACTTCGCCAACTTTCCCAGGAACGCCTAAATCTTCACCATTTACTATTAGTTGGATTGCGCCAGCATTGCCAATAACTAGATAAAGCAATTGATCATCATTAAAAGTCATTTGTTCGCCCTGGCGGATTCTGCCGCTGTATTGGGTTGCGCCAGAACTATCACTAATGGCAACCCACGAAAGACCATTCACGCCACGGAGAGTTACTTCAACGCCATCAAATTTCTTTGCAACCGGTCCAGTTTCTTCGACTTGAGTTTGCGGTGTTGCAATATTTTCTTCGCCGCCACCGCTTGTAATGAGTGCGCCGCCAAAGACTAGTAGCGCTACAACGCCAGCTGCCACGCCGGTCATGCCTTTCCAAGAGATTGGTTTTCTAACCTTTTTGGCGGTTGTGGCATTTGTATCATTTAAAAGTTCGCGAATCGATTTATTTAGAGGAATTGTCTGAGATTCAAATTGGGCAAGAATTGTTTCGGCATCTACGCCACAAACTTTCGCAATGTTTCTGATGTGCCCACGTGCATACGCAGGACCACCACAAGTATTGAAGTTATCTCGCTCTAAATCTTCGATAACGCTCTCTGGGATGCGGGTACGCTTCGAAAGTTCGCCAGAAGACAGACCTGCTGTCTTGCGAACTTCACGTAGTGATGTACCGACCGACATCTAAACCTCACAGATTGGGAGTGCGAACTTTACGCTCACTTATAAGTAGTGGACAACCCCTACTTGAATCTCACGAGGAAACTAACCCTCTTGACTCACCCCTGAAGAACTTCGAGCACCGATGCGAGGTCCTCAGGTTTGACCAGGACTGTTCGCGCTTTAGATCCTTCGGATGGTCCAACTATTCCGCGGCTCTCCATCAAATCCATGAGGCGCCCTGCTTTAGCAAAACCAATTCTGAGTTTGCGCTGCAGCATTGATGTGGAACCGAATTGAGTAGAGACAACCAACTCAACTGCCTGGATCAAAAGCTCCAAGTCATCGCCAATCTCATCATCGATTGAACGGGTAGATGTAACAGGCTTGAGAATATCTTCGCGATATACCGGCTTTAATTGTGATTTCACATGGGTCACAACAGATTCAATCTCTCGCTCTGAGACATATGCACCTTGTAAGCGAATCGGCTTGCTTGCGCCCATTGGAAGGAATAATCCATCGCCTTGGCCAACTAACTTCTCAGCGCCTGGCGAATCTAAGATAACTCTTGAATCTGCTAGTGATGAAGTTGCAAAAGATAACCGCGATGGAACATTGGCTTTAATTAATCCAGTAACGATATCAACGCTGGGACGTTGGGTTGCGATAACGAGATGAATTCCAGCAGCTCGTGCAAGTTGGGTAATCCTTACGATGCTATCTTCTACTTCACGCGCTGCCACCATCATTAAGTCAGCTAACTCATCAACCACTATTAGAAGATATGGATATGGCTCTAGCGGTAATTCTGCATCAGGTGCTGCGGTTAATTTTCCAGAGCGGACTGCTTTATTGAAATCATCAACATGCCGAAAGCCATAGGTAGAGAGATCGTCATACCTCATCTCCATCTCTCGTACGACCCAGGCTAGAGCTTCAGCTGCTTTCTTAGGATTAGTGATGATTGGTGCGATGAGATGTGGAATTCCATCGTAAGCGTTTAACTCAACACGCTTTGGATCGATAAGAACTAACCGGACATCATTTGGGGTTGCTCGCATCAAAATCGATGTCACAAGTGAATTGATCATCGATGACTTTCCAGCTCCAGTCGCACCAGCGACCAACAGGTGCGGCATCTTGGCGAGGTTGGCGCAGATAAAATTGCCCTCTACATCTTTTCCTAAGGCGATAACCATCGGATGATGATCGTTTCCTGCAACGCTAGAGCGGAGCACATCGCCAAGTGAAACTATTTCGCGATCAGTATTTGGTATCTCGATACCAACAGCCGACTTACCTGGAATCGGTGAAAGGATTCGCACATCGCTGCTGGCAACGGCATAGGCGATGTTCTTTGAGAGCGCGGTTATAGCCTCTACTTTCACACCAGAACCGAGCTCAACCTCATACCTAGTTACCGTAGGGCCCCGCATAAAGCCCGTCACTTCGCAATCGATATCAAACTCTTTAAATAACTCAGTGAGGGCTTGAACCACAGATTCATTTGCCTTGCTCTTTCCTTTCGAAGGCGGACTAGAGCGGAGTAATTCCATGGAAGGCAGCGCGTAGGTATCAGTAGAAGTTAGTACGAGCTGAACGGGGCGCTGAGGTTTGGCAGGTTTTACCTCTTCCTTTGGCCTCGGAATCTCTACCGTGAACTCTTCATCAAAACTCTCTTCATCAATCTCTTCTTCCTCCGCCTTAGCAAATTCCTGAACGAGCGGGGTCTCAAAAGGCGGCGTCTCGGAAATCTCAAACTCTTCAATTCTGCGCTCTCTCCGCTCCTCGATTGCGCCACTTACCTTCTCTTTTGCGCCACCAAAGAAACCGGTAATAAGGGAGAGAACAGTGGCGAAAGGCGTTGCGGTGATAACCAAGATGCTGAAGAGGAAGACTAAAACCAGAATTGGAATTGCAAGAACATCTGTTACTAGCGCAACTAACGGAGTTGAGGTTCCATAGCCAATCCAGCCGCCACCTTCGCGCATCGCGGTCGCTCCAGTGTTAATGGAGCTTGGATTAACAATGTGAACAAGACCAGTAGAACTAAGTACTAGCAATAAAGAACCGATTACCAGCCGGCCATTTGCAGCTTTATCTTGGGGGGCGCGGAATAAGCGAAAGGCAAAGTAACCGAAGAGAATTGGAGTAAAAATAGCAAGGCGACCGAAACCACCATAAAAAAAGGAGTATGCAACATTTCCAAACCAGTTATCCAACCGCCACCAAGAAGTTGCCGCTGAGATAAGAGCAACGATTAAAAGTAGTAGACCAATTCCATCGCGCTGATGTTCGGGGTCAAGATCGCGAGCGCCTTTTGTGATGGTTCGAATTGTTGCGCCAAGCGCCTTTGCAATTCCTCTCCAGATAGCAGAAAGGGCGCGCGAAGAACCGCCAACAACTCCGCTTGCTTTCTTTCCACTCTTTCGCGCCATAACGAAAAAGCGTATGGCAATTGAAAAATCTAGAGAGTGAGGCGCGCCGTCAAACTTCGATAACGACCGGCACAATCATTGGGCGACGGCGATGTCCGCCACCAACCCAACTTCCAACGGTTCTACGAACTACTTGTGATAACTGATGAGTTCCATTTATTCCACTCTTGACTGCGCCAGCTAAGGCTTGCTCAATTCGACCTTTGACTTCATCGAATAGTTCTAGATCTTCCGCAAAACCACGAGCATGAATATCAGGTCCGGCAACAATCTTTCCGGTTTGTGAATCGATTACGACAATTACGGATATGAAACCTTCTTCGCCCAAGATGCGACGATCCTTAAGAGAATCTTCAGTGATATCCCCAATGCTCTGGCCATCGACATAGACAAATCCGCACGGCACCGCTCCCACAATCTTGGCTTTCGAATCGGCTAGGTCTACAACTACTCCATTCTCCGCAATCACAACGTTCTCTCGACGAACTCCGGTAGAGATAGCCAGCTCCGCATTTGCCTTCATGTGACGCCACTCGCCGTGAACTGGCATTACATTCCTCGGTTTTACGATGTTGTAGCAATACAACAGCTCACCAGCAGCGGCATGACCTGAGACATGCACTAGGGCATTACCTTTATGCACGACTCGCGCTCCGAAGCGAGTCAATTCATTGATTACCCGATAAACCGAATTCTCGTTACCCGGAATGAGTGATGAAGCAAAAATCACGGTATCTCCGGGACCAACCTTTATTCGATGATCACCATTTGCCATACGGGATAAAGCAGCAAGTGGTTCACCTTGTGAGCCGGTGGAGATCAATACGACATCATCACCATGATCATCAATCTCATCTTCGCTAATAAGAGTATTTGGTGGAATATGTAGAAATCCGAGTTCGGATGCGAGCGACATATTGCGCACCATGCTCCGGCCAATAAATGAGACCTTTTTATTATGAGTATAGGCAAGATCTATGACTTGCTGAACCCGGTGCACATGCGATGCAAAAGAAGCCACAATCACTCGTCGTTTTGCGCTTGTGATCACTCGATCTAAAACCGGCATGATTTCTCGCTCAGATGTGGTGTATCCCGGGATATCTGCGTTTGTGGAATCGACCATAAAAAGATCAACTCCCTCACTTCCCAACTCAGCAAATCTCGCTAGATCAGTAACTCGGCCATCAAGAGGTAGTTGATCCATCTTGAAGTCGCCGGTATGTAGGACTGTTCCTGCCGGAGTGCGAATTGTTACCGCTAGCGCATCTGGGATTGAGTGATTTACTGCGATGAACTCAAGTTCGAATTCACCGACTTTTCGGCGTTGGCCCTCGCGGACTTCAATAGTGATTGGTGAGATGCGATGTTCGCGTAACTTTCCTTTTAAGAATGCCAGAGTTAGTTGCGATCCAATAACAGGAATATCCTCGCGCTCACGGAGTAGATAACCAAGGGCGCTTATATGATCTTCGTGTCCGTGAGTTAGGAATACAGCTTTCACATCGCGGAGGCGATCACGGATATAGGAGAAATCAGGCAAGATCAGATCTACTCCAGGTTGATTCTCTTCTGGAAAGAGGACGCCACAATCAACAATCAATAACTCGCCTTCATATTCAAAGACGGTCATATTTCTGCCGACTTCAGCTAATCCGCCCAGGGCAACAATTCTTAGCGTCTTAGGGGAAAGCTTTGGGGGCAACCCGAGATCGGGGTGCGGATGATTCATTAGTTGAGTTTCACTCCACCTTGTTTCAAATCTTCACGGAGTTGTGAGATCTGTGCTTCTGTCGCATCTACTAGCGGCAATCTAACTTTTCCACCTGGCAATCCCATCAACTTCAGCGCAGCTTTCGTGAGAATTGCGCCTTGGGTTCGAAATGTTCCGGTATAGACCGGAAGAAGTTCTTGATGAATTGCAAGTGCCCGGGAAGAGTTTCCGCTGAACCAGGAATCGAGCATCTCGCGCAGCCTCGCGCCAACTGTATGGCCACAAACTGAAACGAATCCCACCGCACCAACTGATAGCAACGGAAGATTTAAAATGTCATCACCTGAATAAACTGGGATTCCAGAACGCTTGATTACCCAAGATGTAGAAGCCACATCGCCCTTTGCATCTTTGAGTGCAACGATATTTTTATGCTCCGCTAAGCGGCAGATCGTGTCCGGTTCAATGGGAACTCCAGTTCTTCCTGGAATGTCATACATCATCACCGGTACATCAGTGGCATCGGCCATCGCCCGAAAGTGCGCTTCGATTCCAGCTTGGGGTGGTTTGTTGTAGTAAGGAGTGACAACAAGCAACCCGTCAGCGCCGGCTTGGGCCGCCATTTCTGCCTGTTCAATCGAATGAGAAGTTTCATTATTGCCGGCACCGGCAACGACTTTTACTTTTCCGCCAGTAGCTCGCTTTACAACTTTGATGATCTCTAACTTCTCTTCATCACTTGTGGTTGGGGCCTCACCGGTAGTTCCGTTTACAACAATTCCATCGTGGCCAGTGCTCTGTAGGTGTGATGCTAATTTCTCTACGCCAGCCCAATCAATGGTTAAGTCATCTTTAAAGGGAGTGACCATCGCCGTAAGAAGGCGGCCAAAGGGCGTCGGAAGCGACATGGCCTAAGGCTACTACGGTGTTACGCGCCCCGACTTCTCAAATGCCGCGTAGGTGATGGGCATAAGGCGAGCGAAATGCGCTTCCATCTTCTCTGCGACCATCTCAATTTCGCGCTGCGGATAACTTGGGAAGTGCGACCCTTCGCGACTTGTCCGAAGCGAAAGGAAATTCATTAGAGCGCGCGCATTCATCGTTACATACATTGATGAGTAAAGGGCGACGGGAAGTACCGCACGCGCCACTTCGCGAGCAACGCCCGCATCGAGCATCTTCTTGTAATTCTGGTAGGCAAGGATGTAAGTATCTTTCATCGCATCAACGGTAACTTTGAATTGTTCATCCGTTCCATCAACAAATACGTAGTGGCCAGTTTTTCCAGTTTGAACTAATTTCCGCTCTTTATTAGGGATATAAAAGACCGGCTTTAATTCTCGATAACGTCCACTCTCTTCGTTATATGAAGCGATTCGGTGGCGCATGAATTCTCTAAAGACAAATATTGGCGCGCTGATGAAGAAAGTCATTGAGGTGTGCTCAAAAGGCGAACCGTGCCGCTCTCTTGCCAGGTAATTTATTAATCCAGCCGACCTACTCGGATCTTCGTTTATCTCTTCAAGTGATTGCTCGCCAGCTGTTGAGACGCGCGCTGCCCAGATTACATCGGCATCATTTGCGCTCGATTTAACGAGTTCTACCGTTACATCATCTCGAAATACGATATCGGGATAGTTCTGGCTCTCGCTCACGAGCGCGACCCTATCTGCGCCGCGGTATTTGGCGCACGATTGATGGGGCAAAATAGTTGCGTGTCATTCGAACGCCGCACCGTGTTACGCGACTCACTAAGCGTGGCCATTCCGGTGGGAAGCTATGGGGCAGCATTTGGCGCAGCCGCCGTAGCCGGCGGTTTTTCGGTTCTGCAGGCCTGTGCGCTCTCACTACTTCTCTTTTCTGGCGCATCGCAATTTGCAGTAGTGGGAGTTATGGCCGGCGGTGGAACACCTTTAAGCGCTATTGCGACGGGCGCTCTACTTGGAATCCGAAATGGTTTATATGGAATGAGAATGGCGCCGATATTGAAACTTTCGGGAATTCGAAGATTTCTGGGTGCACAGATAACGATAGATGAATCAACTGGTGTAGCGCTCTCCCAAGAGAGCCGTGGTGAAGATGCTATGCGCTATGGATTCTTTGCTACCGGAATCGGTGTTTTCATCTTTTGGAATCTATTTACCTTTATCGGCGCACTCGGTGCTAACTCAATCGGAGATCCTTCGAGTTGGGGACTTGATGCTGCCGTCCCAGCCGCTTTCTTAGGACTAGTTTGGCCAAGATTGGTAAACAATAAGACTCGAATTGCGGCGCTGCTTTCAGTTCTATTAGCGCTATCGCTTACGCCATTTCTTGGCGCTGGACTTCCGATAATTGCAACCGTACTTATTGCCCTAGTGATTGGCTGGAAGTCATAATGAATGAACTTTGGATCGCCACTCTAGGTGCAAGCGCGATTTGCTACCTGCTAAAAATTCTGGGGTATTCGCTGCCCGAATCAACCCTAAATAACCCACGGATTCAGCGAGTGAATACCTTTATTCCAATTGTGCTGTTAGGTGCTCTAGTCGCTGTTCAAACGTTAACGATTGACTCTGAAGTTGTCGTTGATCATCGCCTAATAGGTGTACTGGTTGCAGCAATAGCACTCAAAATGCGAGTTTCCTTTCCCATCATGATGATCTCAGCCGCGCTTAGCTCAGCGCTGGTATACAACTTTGTTTGAAGAATTTAGAGAAGCTTCAAAGCTTCTAACTTCTCCTTAAGCGCGTTATCAGAAGGCTCGGTGAGGTGCGTTCCATCTGGAAAGACGATTACTGGGATGGAGCGCATGCCGCCGTTGATTTCAATCACCTTATCGGAGGCGCTGGTGTCAGTCTCAACGTCGATGTAGTTATATGCGACGCTATTTGAATCAAGAAATCTCTTGGAGCGGCGGCAATCCCCACACCAGTCAGCTCCATACATAGTTATCTCAGCCATGATTACTCCTTATCTAGTTTCAAATAGTGTTCCAAACCTACAGTCAGTCCAGGATTTGAACTCACTTCTCTAACGCCAACAAGCACGCCTGGCATAAATCCAGATCTATCAAGTGAGTCATGACGGATCGTGAGTAGTTCGCCTTTATCGCCAAAAAGTACTTCTTGATGTGCGACTAGGCCACGGAGTCGGACAGAATGGATTGGGACTTCGCCGATCTTCGCACCACGTGCGCCATCTAAGGACTTTGCGGTCTTATCTGGCATCTTGCCTAGATTCGCTTCTCGCCTCGCCTCATTAATCAACTCGGCGGTCCTAGAGGCGGTGCCACTTGGGGCATCGACCTTTTCAGGGTGATGAAGTTCAATAATTTCCGCAGATTCAAAGTACTTAGCAGCGCTCTTTGCGAATTGCATCATCAATACTGCACCTAGTCCAAAGTTTGGAGCAATTAATACCCCAACTTTTGGATTAGCAGCAAGAAGTTTTTTAAGGGTATCTAGCCTCGTAGCATCAAATCCAGTCGTGCCAACAACTGCATGAATTCCATTCTCGATAGCAAACTTTAGATTTCCCATGACTACGTCGGGAGTTGTGAAGTCGACTATGACATCGGCTTTTGAGCTCTTAAGGGTTTCAAGTGAATCATTGAGATCAATCTCGGTAACCAACTCAAGATCGTTAGTTGACTTAATGGCGCGACAAACTTCTTGGCCCATACGGCCACGTGCGCCAAGTACTCCTACCTTTATAGCCATTACGCCATCACCTTCTCGAATACTGACTCTTTATTGAATGGACCAACTATGGCAAGGGTAGGGCTCTTAGTGAGGAACTCGCTAGCGAGTTCTCGAATCTCGCTTGATGTAATTGAAGAAATCGCCCCCAGAATCTCATCAAAGCCGAGAACTTCACCATGGACTAGTTCGCTCTTGCCAATTCGACTCATGCGAGAGCCTGTATCTTCTTGGCTTAGAACTAGCGTTCCCTTAACGGCGCCTTGGGCGCGTAACAACTCTTCGTGAGTCAGGCCATTAACAGCAACATCGTTGAGAATCTCGCGGATGATTCTTATTACTTCAGTCGCTTTCTGGGGGGTGCAACCAGCATAAAACCCAAGCATCCCGGTACCGGCGAATTGTTGCGCGTAAGAATAAACCGAGTACGCAAGGCCACGCTTCTCACGCACCTCTTGGAAAAGTCTTGATGACATTCCGCCACCGAGCGCAGCTGATAGAACACTCATCGCAAAACGACGCTCGTCATCACGAGCTACTCCATCAACGCCAAGGAATAAGTGCGCTTGTTCGGTCTTACGATAAATAAGTCCGACCTTCTCCCCCTTTCTCCTTATTGGAGATGAGGCACGCATATTGGCCGCGTTCTTCTCGCTACCTAAGAACTTATCTTTCGACATTGCCTTAATGACTTGATCGATGACTTTCTGGTGCTTGATATTCCCCGCCACCGACACGACAATGTCTTGCGGCAAGTATTTCTTCTTGTAGTAATTAAAAACTGAGTTTCGGGAGATCCCATTTATGGATTCAACCGTACCGAGAATCGGCCGGCCGACAGGAGTGTCGCCAAAGAAGGTCTCAGAAAATAGGTCGTGAACTAAATCAGATGGATCATCATCGCGCATTGAGATTTCTTCCAGAACTACTTTGCGTTCTGATTCAACATCTTCTGGGCGACCCAGCGATGAAGTAATCAAGTCAGCAATGACATCAATCGCAAGAGGTAGATCTGTATCTATTACTCGAGCATAAAAACAGGTGTATTCCTTAGATGTGAATGCATTCATCTCACCACCGACTGCTTCGATAGCAGATGAGATTTCTAGGGCAGTGCGAGTCTTAGTGCCCTTAAAGAGTAGGTGCTCTAGAAAGTGCGATGCTCCGGCAACTTTTGGGGATTCATCACGAGATCCAACATTGACCCAGATTCCAAAAGCGGCGCTTCGAACGCTCGGGATTTCTTCAGTAACAATGCGCAAGCCGCTCGGATGAACGGTCTTGCGCAGAGTCATAACTTCGAACTACTCGCTTGCGGTCTCTTCAAGTACAGGTACTAGAGATAGCTTGCCCTTTGGATCGATCTCCCCGATCTCAACATGGACTTTATCTCCGACCTTCATAACATCTTCAAGGTTCTCGATTCGCTTTCCGCCATGCATCTTGCGAATCTGTGAGACATGAAGCAAGCCATCTTTACCCGGTAGAAGATTTACGAATGCGCCGAAGGCAGCAAGTTTCACAACGGTTCCGTTGTAGCGCTCGCCAACTTCTGGGAGTTTCGGATCAGCAATCGCGATGATTTGGGCCTTAGCGGCATCTGCGGCGGTGCCATTTGTGGCGCCGATGTAGATAGTTCCATCATCTTCGATTGTGATCTCCGCGCCAGTCTCATCTTGAATCTGGTTGATGACCTTGCCCTTAGGACCAATGACTGCGCCGATTTGATCGACTGGAATCTTGATACTCATGATGAGTGGTGCAAGCGGATTCATATCGTCTGGGCGATCGATTGCCTCGTTCATGACGTTAAGAATCGCTAGTCGAGCTTCCTTCGCTTGAAGGAGTGCGCCAGCAAGAACGCTTGCTGGGATTCCATCGAGCTTTGTATCAAGCTGTAGCGCAGTTACAAATTCCTCTGTGCCAGCAACTTTGAAATCCATATCGCCGAAAGCATCTTCAGCTCCAAGAATGTCTGTCAGCGCTACGTATTCGGTCTTCCCATCTACCTCATCTGAGATAAGACCCATGGCGATACCAGCAACCGGCGCCTTTAGTGGAACGCCAGCATTCAAAAGTGAGAGCGTTGAGGCGCAGACAGATCCCATTGAGGTGGAACCATTTGAGCCAAGCGCTTCTGAAACTTGGCGAATCGCATAAGGGAACTCTTCGCGCGTTGGAAGAACTGGGAGAAGAGCACGTTCTGCAAGAGCACCATGACCGATTTCGCGGCGCTTAGGTGAACCAACTCGACCAGTCTCACCTGTTGAGTAAGGCGGGAAGTTGTAGTTATGCATGTAACGCTTGTGATCTTCTGGATTTAAAGTATCGAGCTGTTGCTCCATCTTTAGCATGTTCAAAGTTGTGACGCCAAGGATCTGGGTCTCACCGCGCTCAAAAATCGCAGAACCATGTACGCGCGGAATCACTTCGACTTCAGCGGTCAATGGACGGATGTCCTTCAAGCCGCGGCCGTCGATACGAACCTTCTCGCGAAGTACTCTTTGACGCACTAGCTTCTTAGTGAGCGAGCGAAGTGATGCAGAAATCTCTTTCTCGCGACCTTCGAACTGCTCGGCAAGGCTCGCCTTTATATCTTTAGAAATCGCATCAAGT
>Ga0194129_10005690_pt1 | contig 15720 bp, 11 predicted proteins | sample TA2KigCa35mmetaG_FD_150862 | JGI IMG/M metagenome (GOLD analysis project Ga0194129, IMG submission 150862) | Freshwater microbial communities from Lake Tanganyika, Tanzania - TA2015038 Kigoma Deep Cast 35m | ecosystem: Environmental > Aquatic > Freshwater > Lake | place: Tanzania: Lake... | reverse complement strand
CAAGCGGCTCGACAGCCCCGTGCAAATGGAGTGAAGACTTCGACCCCGAATGCGCGTGAATCCCGGGCTTTACGCTCACGGGTGCGTAACTTGGGCTAGACTTTTGGCGTCGGATGCGGGCGAAAGTGCCGGCGAAAAGGAAATGGGCATGTTTGAGTTTCGCGTCAGGCGGCCGGGTGAACGGGCCCTCCTCTGCGGCGCCGGGCCGAGCCGCCGGGACTTCCTCCAGATCGGCGCCCTCTCGGCGGTCGGCCTCTCGCTGCCGCAGTACGTGCGGGCGGCGACCGAGGGGAAGGTGCGGCCGGGCTGCGAGAAGCGGTCGTGCATCATGATCTTCAACCTCGGTGGTCCGTCGAACATGGATCTCTGGGACATGAAGCCCGACGCCCCGGCGGAGATCCGTGGGCCGTTCAAGCCGATCCGCACGAAGAGCGACGCCTTCGAGGTGTCGGAGCTGCTCCCCAGGCATGCGGCGGTGGCCGACAAGTTCTCCCTCGTGCGCACCTGCCATCACGACGGCGCCGCGGTGCACGACGCCGGCTGGCAGATCATGCAGACCGGGCGGCGGTTCACCGGCGGCATCCAGACTCCCCACGCCGGGAGCGTGGCGTCCTACCTGCTCGGCCGCCGCACCGACCTGCCGTCGTTCGTCGTGCTCCCCCAGTTGATGGGCCGGGGCGGCGGCAACCTCCCCAACGGCCAGGCCGGCGGATTCCTCGGCAAGGCCCACGATCCCTTCGCGCTGATGGCCGACCCGTCGCAGCCCGACTTCCGCGTCCCGGACCTCCTTCCCCCCGACCAGATCTCCGTGGCCCGGCTCGACCGGCGGCGGAAGATGCGGGAGATCGTGGAGGGAGCGGCGCGGCAGTTCGAGGCGAGCGAAGACGCCCGGCTGCTCGACGACAACTTCCATGCCGCCTACCGGCTGATCACCAGCCCGCAGGCCCGGGAGGCCTTCGAGCTCTCTCGGGAGCCGCAGGCCGTCCGCGAGCGGTACGGGATGAACCGCTTCGGCCAGTGCTGCCTTCTGGCCCGGCGGCTCGTCGAGCACGGCGTGCGGTTCGTGACCATCAACACCTTCCTGACCGTGTTCGACGAGATCACCTGGGACATCCACGGCTCGAAGCCCTTCACCTCGATCGAGGGCATGAAGACGGTCGTCTGCCCGATGTACGACCAGGGCTACTCCGCCCTGATCGAAGACCTCCACGAACGGGGCCTGCTCGACGACACGCTGGTGACCGGGTTGGCCGAGTTCGGCCGCACGCCGAAGGTGAATCCGGCCGGCGGCCGCGACCACTGGCCGCAGTGCTTCACCTGCTCATTCGCCGGCGGCGGCGTGCAGGGGGGCCGGGTGGTGGGGGCCAGCGACACGATCGGCGGGTTTCCCGCGGAGCGTCCCGTGAAGCCCGGGGAGATCGTGGCCACGATCTTCCACGCGCTCGGCCTCGACCACGAGACCCACCTGCCCGGTCCGGCAGGCAGGCCGTTCGCGCTCACCGATTTCGGCACCGAGCCGATCCGGGAGCTGTTCGCATGAGCGACCGCACGCACCGCGCCCTTCGTCCCAGTGTCTGGGGCGTGATCGCGGTGGCGGTCGCGGTGCTGCCCGTCCGCGCCGCCGATCCGAGCTTCGAGCTCGACGTGCTGCCGATCCTCTCCAAGGCCGGCTGCAACGGCGGCGGCTGCCACGGGGCGATCGCGGGCAAGGGGGGCTTCAGGCTTTCGCTGTTCGGCTACGACCCGCCGAGCGACTACCGCTCGATCGCCCGCGACGCCCGCGGCCGGCGGGTCGACCTGGCCGATCCGGGCACCAGCCTCCTGCTCACCAAGCCGACCATGGCCCTGGCCCACAAAGGGGGCAAGCGGCTCGACGTGGACGGCGACGACTACCGAACCCTCGCCGCCTGGATCGGGGCGGGCTGCCCCGGCCCCCGCGCCGACGAGCGGAAGCTCGTGGGCATCGAGCTCGGGCCGGCGGAGAGCGTGGCGGCGCCGGGGCAGACCGTGATGCTGACGGTGACGGCCGGCTTCTCCGACGGCTCAACCCGCGACGTCACCCGCTGGGCGCGGTTCACCTCGGCCGACGAGACGGTGGCGACCGTCGACCCGGCCGGCCACGTGGGCTTCGTCGGCCACGGCGCCGGAGCCGTGACGGCCTGGTACTCCTCGCGGATCGCCGTCGCCCGTGTGATCGCCCCCTTTCCCCATGCGGTCTCCCCTGCCGACTACGCCTCCGCGCCGCGGGCCAACCTGATCGACGACCTCAACCTCGCGCAGCTCCAGCAGCTCCACCTCAAGCCGTCGCCGCCGTGCGACGAGCCCACCTTCCTCCGCCGCGCGTTCCTCGACACGATCGGTCGCCTGCCGAACCCCGAAGAGGTTCGCGGGTATCTCGCCGACCGCTCGCCGGGCAAGAAGGAGCGGCTCGTGGACCTGCTCCTCGCCCGGCCCGAGTTCATCGACTACTGGGCCTACAAGTGGTCCGACGTGCTGCTGGTCACCGGCTCGAAGCTGCGGCCCGAGGCGGTGAACGCCTACGCGGGCTGGATCCGCGACCGGGTCGCCGAGAACACGCCCTGGGACCGCTTCGTCCGCGAGATCGTCACGGCGCGGGGGTCGAGCATCGAGCACGGGGCCACCAACTTCTACGCCGTCCACCAGGATCCGGAGACGGTCGCCGAGAACGTGGCCCAGGCCTTCTTGTCGCTGTCCATCAACTGCGCGAAGTGCCACAACCACCCGCTCGAGAAATGGACCAACGACCAGTACTACGCGTTCGCGAACCTCTTCTCCCGGGTCCGAGCCAAGGGCTGGGGGGGCGCGGTGGTCGCCGGCGACGGCAAGCGGACGCTGTTCGTGGAGACGAAGGGGGAGTTGCTCCAGCCGAAGACGGGCAAGGCCCAGCCGCCGGCCCCGCTCGACGCGCCGCCGCTGCCGATGGACGAGCCGGCCGATCGCCGCACGGCCCTCGCCCGCTGGCTCACCGCCCCGGACAACCCGTCCTTCACGCGGGCGATCGTCAACCGGGTGTGGGCCAACTTCTTCGGCCTCGGTCTCGTGGAGCCGGTCGACGATCTGCGGTCGACGAATCCGGCGAGCAACGAGCCGCTGCTGGCCGCGCTCGCCGCCTTCACCATCGAGCGCGGCTACGACCTCAAGGCCCTGATGCGGCTGATCCTGCTCTCGGAGACCTACGCCCGGTCGAGCGCCCCGCTTCCCGAGAACATCGACGACCGCCGCTGGTTCGCCCGGGCCTACCCGAAGCGGCTGATGGCGGAGGTGCTCGCCGACGCGATCGCCGACGTCACGGGCGTCGGTGACCGCTACACAGAAGTCGTGCTCGACGACGGCTCGACCCAGCCGGTGCAGGGCTACGAGGAGGGCACCCGTGCGCTCGAGCTTCGTGACTCGACGGTGAAGAGCTACTTCCTGAGGACCTTCGGCCGCAACACCCGCGCCATCACCTGCGAGTGCGAGCGGTCGAGCCAGCCGAGCCTCGTGCAGGTGCTCCACCTCTCGAACGGTTCCACGCTGAACGACAAGCTCGCCTCGAAGGAGGGGCGGGTGACCCAGATCCTCGCCACCGAGCCGCCGGCCGAGCGGCTGGTGGAGGACGCCTGGCTGCTGGCGCTCTCGCGGAAGCCGACCGACTCCGAACGCAAGCCCTTCGAGGAGATGCTCGCCCAGGCGTTGCCGGAAGAGAAGCGTGCGGTGGTCGAGGATATGTACTGGTCGCTGCTGACGAGCCGCGAGTTCCTGTTCAGGCACTGAATCATGGTGCGGTCTTCCATCTGGCTCTGGTGTCTCGTGCCCGCCGTCGTGACGGCGGCGCCGGCGTACGACCGCGACATCGCCCCGATCCTCCGCACGCACTGCTCCGGCTGTCACAACGACCGCACGGCGGAGTCGGGATTTTCGGTGGAGCGGTTCGCGTCGCTCCGCAAAGGGGGTGACGGCTCCGGCGATCCGATCGTCGCCGGCGACGCCGCGGCGTCGATCATGATCCAGCGGATCAAGAGCCCGGAGGCGGACCACATGCCGCCGGCGGACGAGCCGCAGGTGGCGGCCGCCGACCTCGCCACGCTCGAGGCCTGGATCGCGGCCGGGGCGGCCGGACCGGCCACCGACGCCTCGATCCTCGAAACCCTCTCCGTGCCGGCGCTCCCGGCCTCCTCGGCCGTGAAGCCGGTCACCGCCCTCGCCGCATCGCCCGACGGCACGCGTCTGGCCGTCGCCCGCGGCCGGTCCCTCGAGATCGTGCCGCTCGAAGACGGCCGGCCCGGCGGCCCCGCGCTCGTCGCCTTCACCGACCTGCCGGGAAACGTGGCCGCCCTGCACTATTCCCGCGACGGCACGCGGCTGGTGGTCGCCGGCGGGATCGCGGGGCTGCGGGGAGTGGCCGAGATCCGCGACGCGGCCACGGGCGGGGTCGTGCGCTCCTTCGCCGGCCACCGCGACCTGCTCGCCGACGCCGAACTCTCCCCCGACGAGGCGACGCTCGCCACCGCGGGCTACGACCGGTCGATCAAGATCTGGAACGCGGCCGACGGCAGCCTCCTGCGAACCATCGACGTCCACAACGGCGCCGTGGCCGACCTGGCATGGCATCCCACGGGCACCGTGCTCGCGTCGGCGAGCGCCGACGAGACGGTGAAGCTCTGGCGGACGAGCGACGGCGTGCGGCTCGACACGCTGAGCCAGCCGCAGGGGGAGGTGGCAAGCGTCGCCTTCACGCCCGACGGCGACCATGTCGTCGCGGCCGGCCGCGACCGGCGGATCCACCTCTGGAAGTTCGTCTCGCGCACGGCGCCGGCGATCAATCCGGCCGTCCATGCCCGGTTCGCCCACGAGGCCCCGATCGTGACCCTGGCGCTGTCGGCCGATGGCCGGAGGCTCGTGGCCGCGGCGGAGGACCGGTCGCTCACGTCGTGGAGCGTGCCCGACCTGGTGCTCGAGCGCGAGCTGCCTCGCCAGTCCGATCTGGTGGCCGCCCTCGTCCCCATGCCGACCGGCCGGTTCGTCGTCGGCAGGATGGACGGCTCGCTCGATCGGCTCGACGCCGACGGCGTGGCACCGGCCGGCGGCCGTGCGGTCGAGGCCGCGGGACCAGCGGCCGCCGCGGGGGCGCTGCCCGTCGAAGCCCCCCCGGCTGCGGCCACCGCAGTCGCCGAGGCCGAGCCCAACGCCACGGACTCCCGGGCCCAGCAGATTCCGGTGCCCGCGGCGGTGTCGGGGGCGATTCAGGCCGCCGGCGATGCCGACTGCTTCCGGTTCCCCGCCCGGGCTGGCGTGCCCCTGCTGGTGGAGGTGATCGCCGCCTCCGGCACGCCCCCGTCGAAGCTCGACTCGCGGCTGGAAATCCTCGACGCAGCCGGAGAGCCCGTGGAGCAGGTGGTGCTGCAGGCCGTCCGCGACTCGTGGCTCACGTTCCTCGGCAAGAACTCGACGCAGTTCGACGACTTTCGGCTCCACAACTGGGAGGAGATGGAACTCGACGAGTATGTCTACGCCGGGGGGGAGGTGGTCCGGCTCTGGCTCTACCCGCGCGGCCCCGACTCGGGCTTCATGGTCTATCCGGGCATGGGCGAACGCCACTCGTTCTTCCACACCACGCCCGTCGTGCACCCGCTGGGGGAGCCGACCTGGATCGTGGAGCCGCTCCCCCGCGGCGCGGCGCCGATCCCCAACGGCCTGCCCGTGTTTCGCATCGCCTACGAGAACGACGACGATCCGACGCGTCGGCTCGGCACCGACTCGCAGATCCTCTTCACGCCCCCCGCCGACGGCGCGTATGTGGCCCGGGTCACCGACGTCCGCGGCTTCGGGGCCGCGACCGACTACCACTACTTGCTCGGTGTCCGTCCTCCGCGGCCGGCCTTCACCGTGCGGGTGGAAGGCACGAGTCCGAAGGTCAGCCCCGGGGGCGGCCGCGAGGTCTCGTTCCTGGCCACGCGGATCGAGGGCTTCGCCGGTCCGATCCGGATCGAGATGGACAACCTTCCCGCGGGCTTCCGCTTCCACGGGCCGATCGAGATCGAGGCGGGCCAGCACCGCGCCCGGGGAGTGCTCTCTGCGGCGGCGGGCGCCGTCGCACCCGATGAGGCGGCCGACGCCGCGGTCCGCGTCCGGGCGGTGGCGATCATCGACGGCCGCGAGGTCGCGCAGGACTTGGGCGGACTCGGCGACATCTCGCTCGGTGACCCGCTGAAGATCACCGTGGCGATCGCGCCGCCGGCCGGCGCGCCCGTGGTGGCGCAGGAGGGGGAGCCGCTGGTGTTCACGATCCGGCCGGGGCAGACGATCACGGCGCAGGTGCAGGTCCAGCGGCATGACTTCCAGGACCGGATCGACTTCGGCGGCAACGAGCAGGCCGACCGCAACCTGCCGCACGGCCTGATCATCGACGACCTCGGCCTCAACGGCCTGTTGATCATCGAGGGGGAAAGCGAACGCGAGTTCACGATCACGGCGGCCCCGAAGGCCCGCCCGTGCCGCCGGCTGTTTCACCTGCTCGCCGCCCCGGACGGTGGCCAGGCCTCCCCACCGGCCTGGATCGAGGTCCTGTCGGCCGATGACCCGAGCATGTGTCGGGAGGTCGGATTGCGGCCCGGTCCGCAGGGCGCGGATGCCGCGGAGTAGGATGCGGCCGCAGCAGTCGAGCCCTCGGAGACGCACGCGTGATCGAGCCCCGGATCCTCGAGGTCCGCACCCGGATCTTGAAGAAGAACGACGAACTGGCCCGTGACTTGCGGGCCCGGTTCGCGCGGGCCGGCGTGCTCGCGGTCAACCTGGTGTCGAGCCCCGGCACGGGCAAGACGGCCTTCCGGAAGGGGACACTCGCGCGGCTCGTGGCCCGCGGCGAGCCCTGCGCCGCGGTCGTGGGCGATCTCGAGACCGACAACGACGCCCGGCGGCTGGCCGAGAGCGGCGCACCCGTCCGCCAGATCATGACCCACGGCCTGTGCCACCTCGAGGCCGACATGATCGAGCGGCACCTCGAGGGCTGGGACCTGGCGGCGCTCCGCTACCTGTTCATCGAGAACGTCGGCAACCTCGTCTGCCCGACGAGCTGGGACCTCGGCGAGTCGGTGCGGCTGGCCCTGCTTTCGGTCACGGAGGGCGAGGACAAGCCGCTGAAGTATCCGGGCCTGTTCAACACGGCCGACGTGGCGGCGATCACGAAGGTCGACCTCGCCGAGGCCTGCGAGTTCGATCGCGCGAAGACCGTGGCGAACATCGAGGCGGTGCGGCCGGGGATGCGGATCCTCGACGTCTCGGCCAAGACGGGTGCCGGCCTCGAGGAGTGGCTCGCCTACCTGGCCGACCGCCGTGCGGCCCTCAATCCGCCGCCGTGAACGCCCGCCGGCCGAGCACTGCCTGGCCGAGGGCGAGGCCGCCGTCGTTCGGCGGCACCGCGTGGTGGGTGAGCACCTCGAAGCCGGCGGCATGCAACGCGTCGATCAGCCGGGCGACGAGCACCGCATTCTGAAAGACGCCGCCGGTCAGGCCCACCGGCCCGGTCGCCCCCCGGTCCCGCAGCAACCTGCACGTGTCGACGACGAGCCTCACGATGGCACGGTGGAATCCGGCCGCCATCGCCTCGCGAGGCCGGCCGGCGGTCACGTCGCCCACGAGTCCGGTCACGATCGGCCGCCAGTCGAGCGTGAGGGTTCCGCGATCGCCCGTGAGTACGCGGCCCGGCTGGAACTTGGCCGTGGCGGCCTTCGAAGCCAGGGCCTCGAGGTCGAGCGCCGCCTCCGCCTCGAAGTCGATCTCGTGGCGGACGCCCAGGATCGAGGCGACGGCGTCGAACAACCGGCCCACGCTGGTCGTGTCGTGGCAGCGGAATCCGCTCGCACACTGCCGCTCCAGCACGCCGAGCTCCACGGGCGCGGCGGCCGCGACACACGGAATCGCGGCATCCCAGGCGATGCCGGCCGCGCGGAGCACGGCCAGGGCCGTTCGCCAGGGGTGGCGGATCGCCGCGTCGCCTCCGGGCAGCGGAAACGGCAGCAGATGGGCGGCGCGCGAGAGTTCGCCGTGTCGCACGACGAACACCTCGCCCCCCTGGATCGTGCCGTCGCGGCCGAAGCCGGTGCCGTCGAAGCAGACGCCGATCGCGCCCGCGGCGGCGTCGAGGTCGAGGCCGTGTTCGGCGAAGAGAGACCCGACGTGCGCCTCGTGGTGCTGCACTTGGAGCAGCGGCAGGCGGCGGGCCGCCGCGAAGTCCCGGGCCCAGGATGTGGAAAGGTAGCCGGGATGGAGATCGGCGACGATGGCGGCCGGCGCGACATCCAGCAGGGAGAGCAGGTGGTTCGCCATGCGGCCGAGCGCCTCGAGCGTCTCGAGGTTGCCCAGGTCGCCGACGTGCTGACCCACGATGGCCTCGTGGCCGCGCAGCACGCAGATCGCCGCCTTGAGTTCGCCGCCGACCGCGAGCACCGGCGGGCCGTCGACGGGAAGACGGATCGGCAGGGGCGTGTGGCCGCGGGACCGCCGGATGGGCAGTGGCAGGCCCGTCACGCACCGCACCAGCGAATCGTCGCAGGCCACGCGGATGTCGCGGTCGTGCACGAGGAACCCGTCGGCAAGGCGGGCCAGCCGGGCGCCGGCCTCGTCGTTCTCGATCGCGATCGGCTCGTCGGCCAGGTTGCCGGACGTCATCACCAGCGGCGGAAGGCCGGAGCCGAGGAGGTGATGCATGGGCGAGGAAGGGAGCATCACGCCGAGGAAGTCGGCGCCCGGCGCGACCGCCTCGGCCAGCGGGTCGGCTGGCGTCGCGCGGCGGCGCAGGAGGACGATCGGCCGCTCGCGGCCCTCGAGCAGCCGCCGCTCCTGCTCGTCGACGACGGCGATCGTGCAGGCGGCCGCCACGTCGGCCACCATCACCGCGAAGGGCTTCCGCAGCCGCCGATTCCGCCGGCGAATCGCGTCGACGGCCGCGGCGCTCGTGGCGTCGCACGCGAGGTGAAAGCCGCCGACTCCCTTCACGGCGACGATCTCGCCGGCGCGGAGGGCGTCACGCGCGGCCTCGATCGCCGCCGAGCCGACCCACCAGGAAGCGCGGGGCGACTGGAGTCCGGCGACGTCACCGGAGCGGGCGAACCACACGACCGGCCCGCACGCCGGGCAGGCGATCGGCTGGGCCTGGAAGCGACGTGACCCCGGGTCGTGATACTCGGCGGCGCATGCCGGGCACATCGGGAAGGTTCCCATGGTGGTTGCCGCGCGGTCGTACGGCAGCGATTCGACGATCGTGAATCGCGGTCCGCAGTCGGTGCAGCAGATGAACGGATGGCCGTGCCGTCGGTCATGCGGGTCGGCCAGTTCGGCAAGGCATGCCGGGCACGGGGCGACGTCGCCTGGCACGACCGCCGCCCGGGGTGAGCCGGCTGCGGAACTCTCGAGGATCGCAAATCAGGCCGTCGGTACGTTGCCGCAGGGCAGGTCGCGAAGGGCCACGGACGTCACGTGACCCAGCGGGGGCGCGGCCCCCGCCAGGCCGTCGACGAAGGCGCTGACGGCACGCTGGTCGCCCTCCGCCTCGACCGTCACTCCCCCGGGATCGTTCTCCACCCAGCCGGCGAGCCCGAGCCGCACGGCCCGCCGCCAGACGAACGGGCGAAAGCCGACGCCCTGGACCACGCCGGTGATCCGCAGCCGCACCCGTTTTCGCCCGTTGCCGGTCACGCATGCCTCCCGGGCCCATTATCGCAGCGAACGGGAGTCCGGCGTGCAGGAGGAGCACGGGTCTCCGGCCCGTGTCGACCGGAGCGCGGTGCATCAGCGGTGTTTTGCCCGGTGGTCACGCGACCGCGGCGATCACGAGAACTGTTCGAGCCGCAGCACATCGACCGGCTCGATCCAGACCGTCATCCGCTCGTCCGCCAACCGCGGTTCACGGAGCGCGTCGAGGATCCGTCCGGCGATCTCGGCGGTGACGATCGTCTCGAACCGCACGAGGGGCCGGCCGCCTCCGGGCTCCTCACGCCGTCCGCCGCCGTGGCAGGGCACGGCCGTATAGCCGGAGGCGCCGAGGTCACGGACCGTCCTCACGAGCACCGCCTCCATCGCGGCAGGCCCCACGACCGTGATTCTTCTCATCTGCACCGTCACCCGGCGGCGGGCGGCGAGGGGGTGTGCGGAGGCTTGGCGGTGTGACTCGAGGCCGACGATGTCGAGCTTCAGACCCGACTGCTGGAAGTCGAGGGCGAGCTCGTGGAGCTTCTCCATGACGCTCGAGTCCACGACCTCGGTGCCGGCGAGATTCACGACGACGTTGTGGTGCTGCACCAGACCGAGCTGCTCGATCTGGCGACGGAAGGGAATCCAGTTGCTGAACACCGCCGAACCGCTGGCATCGATCTGCACCGTCTGGTCGTCGATCATCGACACCTTGAGGAATGGCTTGAAGAAGGACGTGAGCGGGACCCCGTTGACGGCGTGGATCACGAACTTCAGCAGGATGCCGATGCCCACACCGATGAGCAGGTCGGTCGCCAAGACGCCGAGGATCGTGGCCACGAAGATGAAGAGCTGCTCCGAGCCGATCTTGAAGACGTTGATGAACTCCCGTGGCGATGCCAGCCGGAAGCCCGTGTAGACCAGCATCGCGGCCAGTGCCGACAGCGGAATCATGTGGATCACGCCGGGAGCGAGCGCCACCGCCGCGAGGAGGAAGATGCCGTGCCAGAAGTCGGCGAATCGCGTGCGGGCGCCGTTGTCGATGTTCGACTTGCTGCGGACGATCTCGGAGATCATCGGCAGTCCACCGATCGCCGCCGCCGCCACGTTGGCCAAGCCGACCGCGAGCAGGTCCCGATTCATGTCGGTCTTCCGCTTCCACGGGTCGAGCAGGTCGATCGCCTTCGCGGACAGCAGGGATTCCACGCTCCCCACCAGCGCGAACATCGCCACCCACCAGCCTGCGGAGAGCCGGAGGTCGGGCCGCGTGAACACGGAAAAATCCGGCGTGGTGACTGCGGCGGCCAGGTTGCCGGGGACGTTCACCAGGAACGACTGGCCGACCTGGTATTCGTGGCCGGCGAACGTGTAGGCGTGGTCGTGGGCGAGGTCGAACCAGCGGCCCAACGGCACCGCCACCGCGAGCACGAGCAACTGCGCCGGCACGAACCGGAGCCAGGCGGGCCGGAGTCGCCCGCGGATCGCCGGCCAGCCGAAGAGGATTGCGAGGCTCACGAGGCCGATCACGGTGATCGCCGGATTGAGGTGCAGGATCTTCTCCGGGAGCTCGCGGAGAATCTCCAACGGCTCCCCCTTCGCCTTCTGGCCGAAGACCACCGGCAACTGCTTGAGGCAGATGATGAAGCCGATCGCGGCGAGCATTCCGTGCACCACGGCGGTCGGGAAGAACTCGCTCAAGGCGCCGGCCCGGAGCAGCCCGAAGCCCACCTGCACGATCCCCGCCACGCAGCCCACGGCGATCACCATCCGGTAGGCGTTGAAGTCGGCCTCGGGATCGGCACCGCCGGTGTATCCGAACGACTGCATCGCCCCGAGAACGATCACGATCAGGCCGGCGGCCGGTCCTTTGATCGTGAGCTCGGAGTTGCTGATGAAGCTCGTCACGATCGCACCCACCACGGCGGTGAACACGCCGGCAACCGGCGGAAAGCCGCTGGCCAGAGAGATTCCCAGGCACAGCGGCAGGGCGATCAGGAACACCAGGAAGCCGCTGATCACGTCCGGCCGTGCAGAGCGGAGGCAGTCGGGCCAGCGGCCGCTGGGAATGTCACCGCCCGGGGCAGGCGAAGCGGAGGGCGTGGCGTTCATCGGCGGTCTCCGGTGACGGGAGCGGCTGGCGCCGCGTGGTGCTGCCGCGACGCAAGCAGCGATGCGGCGACGTTCTCGAGCGAGCGGATGAACGGCCCGGGCCAGAGGCCCAGTCCGAAGAGGATAGCCAGAAGTCCGGTGAACGCGACCCTTTCCCGCGGGAGGATCGCGTGCCGGCACGCGTCGATCGGGACCGGGCCGCCGAACACGCGGAACCAGCCCCGGATCACCGCGATGGCCGCAAACACGGTGGTGATGATCACCAGGATGCCGGCATGCACGTGGTCGTCGAGGCTGCCGGCGATGATCAGGTCGTCGGCGACGAAGGAGAGCGTGCCCGGGAAGCCGAGCACCGCCAGCCCGAAGAGCAGGAAGAACGCCGCCAACGCCGGCGCGTCGGCACATCGACCCTGGAGCGTGTCGATCGAAATCCTGCCGCCGCGGCTCTCCAGGGCCCAGGTGACCAGCCCGATCCCCGTGAGGGCCAGGCCGCTCGACACCCAGATCGCCAAGGCACCGCAGAGCTCCGTCGGCACGGTGCCCGAGAGCCCGGCGAAGACCATCGCCGACTGGCTCATCGCCAGCATGCCCACCAGTCCGCGGACGTCCCGCTGCACGACCGCCAGGGCCGCTCCGTAGGCCGCCGTGAGCAGGGCCGCATTGGCGAGCAGCACGAGTTCATGCGGCACGCCGTCGGCGTGGCCCACGAGCAGACGGGCGGCGGTGTAGGTGGCCACCTGGGGCATCGTCACCACCAAGGCCGTGGCCAGCGACGCGCCGGAAAAGATCGCCGGGTACCAGGAATGGAACGGAATCAGTCCCTTGCGGATCATCACGGCCAGGGCCACCAGCCAGCCGCCGGCGGCGCCCCGGGCACCGCTGCCGGCGAGCCACGGAGGGTCGGCCGCGAGGAGCGTCGTCCCCGCCACCATGCACGTCAGGGCGAGCCCCATCATGCGGCCATAGACTCGGGCGGTGGCCTGCCCACCGAGCGTGCTGCGGATCGTCGACCGGGTCGCCACGATCGACGCAGCCCACAGCGCGGCGAGGGCGGCGGGGTGGGCGGTGATGAACGTGGCGAACGTCACGGCCGTTCCCGTCAGCAACCGGCGCACTCCGGCCGACGCGAAGGCCCGGCGCGGGGCGACGAGGACGATCGCGAGGTCCACGATTGCCACGTAGGGCAGCAGCAGGGCGGTCAGGCCGTCCACCAGCACCAGGTCGCCCGCCGCGAGCCGATGGCCGAACCTGGCCGGCTGCCCGTTACCGAGGTGCCACCAGGCCGCGAGCGTCACCGCCGCCCCCAGGGAGGCTGCGATCGCTCCGATGGCGACCAGCCGTGGATCGATCCGTCGCTCCGTGAGCCGGAGCACGGCGACGCCGACCAGGGGCGCCGCCATGCAGGTCAGCGCGGCGGCGATGGCGGTGATCGATCCGGGAATCATTCCCCGCCTCCCAGCAGCCGGACCCAGCGGCGTTCAAACGCATCGGCGGCCGCGAGGGCTGCGAGCAGCGGTCGCACGACTGCCCGCAAGACGATCGCCTCCTCGAATCCACGTTCCAGCGCGAGGTGATAGAGATGTCGGCCCAGGCCGGTGGGAAGCAGCCGTACGAACGACCACGTTGATGCCCCGGGATGACCACCGAGCGCCGCGGCAAGCTCGTGCCGATCATGCATCGCCGAGGGCGAGCGGAGGATCTGCAGGCTGCGGAGAATCGCATGGCTGCAGACGTGCACCAGCGGCAGCAGGCGGAAGCCGAGGCCGATCTCGGCCAGGATGATGCCGGCCTGCGTCATCGACGAGTAGGCGAGCATGCTCTTGAGGTCGGTCTGCACGCTGCCGACGACGGCCGCGTGCAGGGCGGTGCCCACCCCGATCGCGACCAGCAGCCAGGCCGTCAGGGGGGCGGCGTCGAGCAGCGCCTCGCAGCGGAGCAGGACGTAGGCGCCGGCGTGAATGGAGAGCGCCCCGTAGAAGATCGCGCTGGACGGCGTGGGCCCCTCCATCGCCCGGGGCAGCCAACTCGTGAAGGGAACCTGGGCGCTCTTGCCGAGGGCGGCGAAGGCGACCAGGAGCGTGATCGCCACGGCGGTGGGGTGGTCCACCAGGCAGGAGGCGTGCGGCCAGGTGCTGGTGAACAGCGTCGCGAAGTCGCCGGTGCCCGTCGCGCGGTGGATCACGACGCTGGCCCCGAACAGGCCGACGTAGCAGATCCGGTAGGTGACGAACGCCCGCAGGGCGGCATCGACCGCGTTTCGCCGCTCGTGGAAAAAACCGATCAGCAGTGCGGAGGAGATCCCGAGGAACTCCCAGCCGGCGAACATCACGTCGATGCTTCCGGAGAGCACCATCAGGTTCATGCCCGTGCCGAACAGGGCCAGGAGGATGAAGAACCGGGTGAATCCCGGTTCTCGATGCAGGTATTTCCCGGCGAAGGCATTGACCAGTCCGCAGAGTCCGGTCGAGAAGCAGACGTAGGGCACGGAGAGGCCGTCGGCCACCAGATCGATGCTGGCGGAATGATGGCCAACTTCGAACAGCTGGCCGAGGTGCACGACGTGCTGGGTGAAGCCTCGGCTGGCGAGCAGCACGAGCACCGCGAGGGCCGCCACGAAGCAGGACGAGAACGCCGCGGCGACGACCCGCGTGGTGGTCCGTTCCGAGAGGGATCGGCCGTTCAATGCCGGGAGGCCGATGATCGCCAGGGCCGTCGCCGGGGCGACGAGTTGCCAGGCGACGAGGCACGAGATCGCGTCGGGAGCGTGAGGGACGACGTTCATGATGCCTTCGCCTCCGGCACTCGTCCGGCCGCCGAGCACAGCAGGGTTGCCGGCGGCACGTTCCCGCGGCGGCCCCGATACCATGCATGCGACGAGGCCGCCGTGGGGATGAACTCGGCTTCCGGCGCGTAGGCGGTGAAGCCGACCACGCTCCCGCCCGCCTCATGGACGGCCAGCCGGCCGGTCGCGGGGTCGAGGGCCGCCAATTGGATCCAGCGGTTGACCACCAGTGTCTTCACCGCCGGCAGGCGGTCGAGCACGCAGGCGATGCGCTCCGCCGGGGCTTCCACGACCATCAGCAGCCGCACCGGCTCGTGGATGTCGACGCCTTGCAAGGGCAGGCCCGTCCGCAGGTCGCTGGCAGTCCGTCCATCACGCCGATCAGGCCGGTGATGTTGTGGGGAAGCTTGGTGCCGGCACCGTAGACGAGCGGATCGACCCGGGAAAACAGGTAGGCGAGGTTGATGCCCCCGCACACCGGGCCCACGGCCGCGAGTGTCCGTTCGAGGATCGCGTTGTCGGCGTCGGCGTCGGGTTCATACGACATCAGGAACGCGCGCCGATCGAGATACAGGTCCCGGGTCGACGTGCGCCGTCCCACGATGCAGACCGCGTTGCTCGCGTGGCCGTACTCCGGCCGCACCTGCGCAAGATCGGCCGCGCGGCCCTGTACCCGCCGCAGCGCCTCGTCGGCCGTGACGTCGGTGGGCACGGAATCGAACCGGCGGCACCGCTCCTGCGCGTCGAGCAGCCCCGCCTCGCCGCAGAGCCGGCGGAAGGCCGCGAACTCCTCGCGGTGGGTATCGGGCACGCGATCGACGTCGTACCACGTGATGCCGCTGGTGCAGGTGTTCTGCATGCCGCCCACGAACACGACGTCCGCCGGGATCGACAGGCCTCCGCGGGCGAGCGCCTGCCGGACGGGCGCGGCGTTGGCCATCATCGCGAAGGCCCGGGCGTTGGGCCCGCCACGGCCTCCGCCGCAGGCGCCGCAGTCGTAGGCGCTTTATTGAGATTTGAATAGTTCTTTCAAGTGACTACAGGTCGAGTTCAGCCTGACGGAAGAAGGAACGGAGAAGCCGCTGCTCGCCCCGGGTCTTTCTGAGGGCGTCGGAGACGGTCCTGCCAAGATGAAGAAGATC
>Ga0194129_10005689_pt1 | contig 15722 bp, 23 predicted proteins | sample TA2KigCa35mmetaG_FD_150862 | JGI IMG/M metagenome (GOLD analysis project Ga0194129, IMG submission 150862) | Freshwater microbial communities from Lake Tanganyika, Tanzania - TA2015038 Kigoma Deep Cast 35m | ecosystem: Environmental > Aquatic > Freshwater > Lake | place: Tanzania: Lake... | reverse complement strand
AATATTTTTTTATACTCGTCCATACCGTTTATCCAAGCAGCGTAGGCACATTCTCTAACAAGTAATTCGGCAAACTTATTCACACATTCATCTAGGTTATCACCAAATGGAAAGGCATATCTTCCTTTGATACCAGCAGCCAACATAAATTCTTGTACTTTTTCGTTCATTCTTAAACTCCGAAATGTTTCTTGATCATAGCCTCTACCGTTGCATGTTCGGGAATAGTATCCAAATTCAATGTAGGGCGACACATTTTTTCACCATCCCACACTTGACCGCACCAGCACACACCTTCTGGATTGATGATGCAAGTGCCAGTTCCACAGCATCTTGGGTCTTCACGCATTCTTAAACTCCAAATGTCACAGCAGCTTCGGCTGCTAGTTGTTTGATGGCACGACCTGCTGCCTCTTGGCTATTGGTAAAAGCATAGTCGTCACTGAGACTGTTAAAGCCGTGAAACAATTCCCATTTGTCGCCTATCAACCATTCAACTTTTACATCATAGGCTGTATCAAACGGTGAGCCGTCATGTACGATACGAACTAGGCCAAAATCATGTGCTACATACATTGTTTGCTCCTTAATTAAAAATTGCCCCGTAAACACTCTCACGCACAACGGTATCGCCGGCTTCGTGTAGGCCACGCACAGTTGAGATGTCATCAATGATTTCGCAGACTTGGGCTGGAGTCCAGTTTAGTTGTTTTGCAGCAATTACAACCCCATCCACCACGCGATTACCGTAGTCGGTAAACATTCCGTAATGTATCATTTGCTACGCTCCTTATTAATTAATATACCCGTATTATAGCAAAATGGGCCATTATGGTCAATGGTTGCAGTTTTAGCAACAAAAGTTAATTTTTTCCTAACTTTCTTACAAACTGCCAAATTGGAGGATTTTTTTGATATGTGCCTGCGTCGCCGCCTACAATTAGTCTAAGTTCCGGATTGATACCACGGCTGGCTTCACTTACAAAAACTGCCATGCGACGATTACGAGTACGAATTAAACACAGTCCCGCATCGTTGCAGGCCATATATACGGGTATTCCGCACTCGTCCAATCCTGTGATAAGCATATCATATTTATAGCACGATCTATTTGTTCGGTTGGTACCGCATTTTGTTGATAACCCTCAGTTACCATTTCAAGATAACTACTACCGGGATGTTGCAGATAAGATTGATCGGTCATTTGATATGTGATGGCATATACAAACCGATCACCAAGATGGACACGCACACGGAATCTTGTGTAGTAGTAAGGAAAGCCTTCGAGACGATCCAATGCCCGTATATCTGGTTTTGAAATATCCCATAGCACGCCATAACAAATACCGCCTGGAGATTTAACAATATCAGCGTGAGTGCGGAACACAAATTCATAGTCATCAATCCACGCAGGACCTAGGCATACGGCTGTTGGACAGCGTATTGCCATTTGATCCAAATTAGTGTTCATTCCGTATGCAAAGTATTTCATAGTGTGCTAGTATATACGAGTTAAATATTATTGTCAATCTATGTTAATTAATGATCATCCGTTTTGTCACGGCCCATTTGTAAGAGCCTTTGTAACTCCTAATGGTTTTTACAGAAATTGTTGTGCAACTACTCCAATGATAATTAGTCAAGATGTAAATTTTGACACCTGGTGGTTTGACAATAATAATTTTAATAACTTCCGACAAAAGTTAATAGATCAACAATCTTTCCTGCCGGATTGCTCAAGTTGTCATATTGCAGAAAAAACAACAAACAACAGTTTTAGAACTGCCTTAAACAAAATACCAATCAAAAACAAATTAGAATATCCAAAAGAATGGTCTGTGATGTTTGGTAGTGTTTGCAATCTTGCCTGTTGGCATTGTTCAGAACAATACAGTACAAGAATAGAATCAGATAAAAAAAGAATAGGAATATTGTCAAAAAATTATAAATCACCAGGAAAAGAGTTAGATCTTAGATGGCCTTCTTTCAGAGAAAAAATTTTAGAAAGCTACAATTATCACGACATTGTAACTTTATCTCTGTTAGGAGGAGAACCTACTTATAACAAAACAGTAGTTGATTTATTGCTATTGCTAAACGATAATAATTTAAGCAAAAGAACTAGATTGGAAATAGTTACAAACGGTACAAAACCAGGAAAGCTAATTTCAATTTTGCATCAAAATAACTGGAACTATGTTTATATCGCTGTGAGCATTGATGCTGTAGGCCCTAAAGCCGAATGGCTAAGATACGGATGCAACTGGAATGAAGTTGATAGCACGATCAGTTATTACAAAGAACATGCTGACTATGCTGAATTGCATTCAACCGTAAGTATTCTTAATATAATAGACTTACCAAATCTTTACACTTATAGCAAAGACAAAAAACTTAAATTAATTATAAACTATCTAAAAGATCCTGTTTTCTTATCTTTAGAAAACTATGACGGTCCTAAAATAGAACTAGATAAAGATGATTTTTTTGCTAACGGTTTAGGTGAATATTACGATTTATTAGGCTCTAAACCTGTTAGCGGATCGTTTCAGCAAGCCAAAGAATATGTTACATCACTATCCAAAGTAAGAGAAACTAATTGGAAATTTGATTCAGTGATTTCAACATTGATGTCTTAGTAACATTCTCCATATAGTTGTTGCTATTTTTATTTGTGGATAGTATTTGCAATAATTCTGGATTATTTTTTGTAATCAATGCCATTTGTATGCTACTATTCATAATTTGATCCACTAAATCTTCAAATTTTAGTCTGGATACTGCTTTAAAAATTTCAAGATCTCTTAATGGAGTATAAGAAATTGTCTTACCTAGATGCCAATGTTGCCAGTCATTTACAATAATGTTTGAGCACGCTAGTATAACTTCTTTTAAACTTGAATAATGTAGATTTTTTTGTGACTCCCACAACAAATTATGCTTGCCGAAATACTTATAATGCAAACTGTCTTTATATTTTGGCAATAATTCGTCGATGCCTGTTTGGTAATATTTTAACATCATGTTTGCTGTTGTAGGACTGCGAACAGTAAATTCATCGCCAGGAGCACCTGATAATAAAATTACTTCATCTTTCCAATAATGAAATTGTCTATAACCCCAAAAGTTACATAAATCCCCGTGATTTTTTCTATAAAAATAATCTAGGTCAGTATGATAATAGTCAATTATTTCATAAGGTATTTTAAATTTATAAAAATAAGAAAATAAAGTTGTAGTATCAATACCGCCAGTTAAAAAAACTCGAACGGGTCGTTTTATAGTTTTTGAAAATTCCAAGATTTTATTGGTAAGTATTTCATCTACACATTTAACAACATGATCAAAAGATAAAGTGGTGGTTTCTATTTGACCAATCAAATCAAATTTTGATTCAATTTTGTTTAGGTCAAATGTCAAGGTTACAAAACTATCTGACCAAATTGTTTCGTTGTATTGAATTAAATTGTTAAGTCCTCTTTGTTGGTCATACCAAATTGGAAAACTGCGACAGCGATCTGTTTTGATTGACACACCCTGATCAAAACATTTAATTAAACAAAAGTTACCCGTATATAAAGGTTCTTCTTGACTGGCAATATCTATTAAATGATCTTCGATATTGGCGTGGTCAAGGTAACCTTTATAGAATATTTTGTTGTTGTGTTGATCATGAATTTCATGCCACCCATGATCTAAATTTACATAAAGATTATTATGCTGATAATTTCTAGGAAAATTATCTAGAGAGATATTACCAATATGGAAAAACATTTAAAGTTTTTTTTAACTTGGTTAGATCTGCACAGGTATACTTTTGGTAACTGTGTGCGAGATGTTCGGGAAATGGTATCTGCTCTATCAGGGCGCCATACTGCATTGCTTTTTCTTTGGCAATATCAAGAAAACTTCGTGTGGTACCTGTGCCTACATTCCACACACCGTTTTCTTCAATGTTTTGGTTGACAAATTGAAACTGTACGCCTAACACATGATCTACTGATATAAAATCTCTATGAAAACGTTCACTACCTTCAAACACTTTTATGATTCCAGTGGATTGTGCTTGAATAGCGAATTGATGATGCGGACTGGCTTGACTGCCTTTGTGGGCTTCATTAGCACCATAGACATTAAAGTAGCGAAATCCTTGGCACCGAACATGCGTTGGATGATTTTGAATGTAATGTTCGAATAGATACTTACTCCACGCATAGGGACTCCGCGGATCAACGGGGGCTGACTCTGTGAAACTGCTACCAAGACCATACACACTCGCAGAACTCGACCAATGAATATTGACAGCATGTTTCCTACATTCTTCGTACAACCATACACTAAAGTCATAATTTTGTCGCATTACCTTTGCTACATCACATTCGGTAGTACTGCTAATAGCACCAAAATGAAATACCCAGTCTAGGCCTTCAATTCTAGGTAATGTGCGTTCTTCCCACTCATAGGTGTATATTTCGTGACCACCAATTTTATGCCAGAAACTTACAGCATGGCTTCCAATAAAGCCCCTACTTCCGGTTATTAATATTTTCAATTATTTTACTCGATGAATAATCTTTTACTAGTTCAAAGTATTTAATAGCTCCACAATATTCGCTACCAGTAATTTTTTTGCCGTAATAATCCATACCTTTGACCATTAGATGCGCTCTGTAAATTTTACAAATATGTTCTAGTTCTTGTTGACTATCAAAAATCCAAACGGCGTCTACACATTTTAAATTTTCAAGTTGGAATTTACGATCTTCTTGATTATTAATAGGACGACTATCGCCTTTTAATTGTCTAACCTGTCTATCTGAATCTATTGCTACTAACAAATAGGTACCTTGACTACGAGCAAAGCGTAGCATCTCGATATGTCCACGATGCAGTATGTCAAATGTACCATTAACTATTACTCTTTTGACTATCCCCGGGCTGTACACGATAATTATCCTCTACTGAATCTGGTGTGGAAACTTCTACTACTGTACCTTCTTCTAAGCATATTAATTGATGTGGCACGCAGGGCGGATTGTGCCATGTTTCTCCTGTTGCCAACTCTTTTTCATGCTGTTCTGCTGTTTGAGTATCAATCCATCGAACAATGAATTTACCCGATTGCACTAACCAAGTTTCATCTTTTTCGCGATGAAAATGCATACTAAATCTAGCACCTGTATCGAAGTGCATATTTTTACCGCAGTATTTTTCGTTAGTTGCCCATATTAGTTCATGGCCCCAACCTTTGGATACATAGCCTTCTAGTCTTGTCATATTTTTTCTATTTCCTCTAAAGTAGGACTATAAACACCAATGTGTTGAATGGTTACGCTAGACGCTCTAGTGGCAAATTGTATTGCTTCAAGTATATTCCCAGATAAGACGAAGTTGTATGCGAGTGCAGATAAAAAAGTATCACCTGCACCGCATACATCAAACGCCTCTACTTGTGGAGTAGAAATTGTATGTTCCTGATATTTAACTCCGTCACGGCCGAGCGTGACAATAAGGTCAGTAGGATATGTCCGAGCCAATTCATATTCCAATTGGTTAATTTTAACATAACAACCTTCACATCTGGCCAAGTCGGCTTTCTTTGTGTCAACAAAAACAGGACCTGAATAATTTATCCTAAGGTTTTCAATGGTATCATATTCTACGCTGCCTTTGTTATAATCGCTAACAACTATAGCATTATATTGCTGTAAGTTAGCATAGTCAATTTTTACGGCACGACTAGGTCTATCTTGATCTAACCTTACTAGATGTTGACCTGTTTTACTATCAATAACTCTGGTCTTGATACAAGTTTTTAAACCATGTACAAAGTCTACTTGAACACCTAGTCGTTCTAAATTGTCTTTGACATTGGCGGCCATGCCGGCTTTGGTCACAGTGTGTGTATAATTTAAAATAGGTACAGGTGCTTCGGGGCTGATTCTTGTAACAGTCCCAAATTGGTATTGATCAATACCATTATCGCCTACTAATAAAATTTTCATTTATAAATATTGACAATTGTCTCTAGGAAAGTAACATTCGTTATTTGCCAAAGGTTTGATTTTTATTGTTTCTAATATAGATGATTTACCTAGGCCCATTGCTATACTATATGCCGCACTTTGATTGCCCATAAACAAATCTGCTCCTGCAACTACGTCAGCAAGTTCTTTAAAGTCCCGTACAGGATAATAATTTATAGAAAAGCCAGTGACTCGTACAAAATCTTCGTGTTCTTCTTTGGTGCCAACAAATATACCATTATTTACGATGTCAGATTGCGCTAAAATATTTTGCCACGAGCCATTCCCTTCAGGGCAACGGTATCTGAATGTTCTATTAATTACAATAGGCGCCACTCTAACAGGATCTGCTTCTAACCAAGTTTCATTGTAAACATCTGCGGTAAATGGCAAATTGAATGTGCGATGATATGCCTCTACATAGTTACCTTCAAAACCTCTAAATAACACTCCACGAAAACGATCTAGGTCAACATCATGATCGCCGGTCCATACTGTTACATATTTGATATAACTCTGCCTGGATAACAAAGGCCTTAGTAAATTAAAATCTTGATTACGAAATCTACCCTTGTGCATAGGATCTACTTCGTCTGGTCTGTAACCATATTGTGCAACACATTTTTCTATGTTTTCAAGATGCACAGCAAAAGTACCTCCGCCCATCTTTTTTACTACGGCTAGGCTATAAATTAAATCGCCAAATGTTCCTGAGTGTTTATATATCATAACAATTCTAAAATATTATTGGCAATCTTGTCAGCATCAAAACTATCTTTACAACGAAAATCTCCGTGTTTGCAAACAACTTGTCTCACTGGTCGCTGTTGGTTATCATTGCATCCGACGCAATCAACATTAGCTAATATTGGTATCCCACGTGGAGGCATGATTCTTTCAGGCAATAAATGAGTGTGCAATGATACAATACAAGTTTGACTGGCCGCAGCAATATGATAAGGGCCACTATCAATACCAACAAAACAACGTGCATGATCCATTAAAACTCTTTGTTGTTGAATATTAAGTTGATCTCTAGCGTCAACAAACAAAGGATGTTTTACATAGCCATCTTGTGCGGATCCTACACATATAATTTTTATGTTGGTGTTGTGTGTGAATACTTTTTCAAACACAGCGTACCAAGTTGCCCAACTCATGTTTTTAAGTTCCCAGTACCACTGCCTAATATGAACAACTATATATTCGTCTATGTTATTTGCTTCAAAAAAATTGTTTATTGAGTTCACATCGTGCTGTGTTGGGAATAATTCTGGCACTTTATAATCCACCTTTGATGTGCCAAAAGCGCGATAGAAATAACTATCCAGGTAATGATTAACAGGATTATTTTCGTAGGCATCATCCAGATTAATGTATAGATCATAATTAGCAGAGTCCGGCATTGCGTTAGTATGATATATTGCTCTTACGTGAGGATTGTTATCAAATACATTTGGCCATTCAGTGACAACATCAATATTACAATTGTATCTATTTTTTAATTCACGTACAACTCCTGTGCTCATGATTACATCACCTAATGCAGCGCGGCGGCGCACTAATATTTGTACAGGTTGCTCAATGTTCATACATTTGTTTTTATTTCTCTTACTGAATCATTTAGTTTTTCTGCAACAGTATTTTTTAATTGCACTCTAAATTTATTGTAATCTCTAATTTCTAAAGCACGACGACCAACTTCAGAAAGATCTGTTCCATCTATCTTGCATTTTTTAAAATCGTCTTCTAAACTCCAGATTTTATCGTGTAGAATTTTAAATGCCTGTAGTTCATTCCAAATAATTATCTTATTAATACCGTTCATTTGTTGTTCATAAAAATCAAGTTCTGCTTGATTTTCTCCACCGGTGCGATCATATTTTACCTGGGCAATAGTGTACCGATCAACTAATTCCATTACAGGAAATTTAAACTCCAACTTCAACCTCCGGGAAATATCTTAAAAATTGATCAGTATCAACATCTCTTACTTGTTTAATTTTATTTTTTATTTCACTAAAAACATTCCATGCCAGTGGAACAAATAAAATTCTTTCACTCCTGCTAAAATTCATTGTTACATAATCCATACTTACAATAGGAATATTTTTGCCTGGACTTACACGATTTTGTTTCAGTGGGTTATCATCTACAATTAAATCAAGTTCAACATCTGCAAAATTTAATAAAGTATTACCTTTCGCAGCCGCTCCATATCCAATAATTTTATAACCTTTTTTACTATATTCATCAATGGTGCGACTAAATTCTTTAGTAATATCTAATGCTCTTTTACCCCATTGAATATAAGTTTCTGGTTGCAATAAATCTCTTTCCATCTCAATGAGATTAGCAATGTGTTTAGATCTTTTTTTATCTTTGTTTAACACAAACACATAACTGGTTCCGTGTATAGGAGTTTTAATTACATCTACTAGATAAAAGGGACTACGTTTAACCATGGAGTTAAACGAGTTTATGTTGTAGAAACTAATATGTTCATGATAAATTGTATCAAACTCCCCATTCATGATCATATTAGCCTGACTGGTTTGAATGAACACATAGCTTTTATCTTTTGTAACTTCATCTAATAGTTCTAAAAATTTTACTGGATCGGGGTTATGGGCAAAGGCATTTTGGCAAACAACAATATCAAACTTATTGTGTTTTAATTGTTTTAAAATTTTCTTATTCCAAAATCCGCATTCAACTTTATGCCCTTTGCTAGAACTAGTTTCGTATAAATTTTCTGCTGGGTCAACACCATATGTGTTAAATCCAAGATTAGCAAATGCATCCAATTGGCTACCATCATTGCATCCTATATCTAATACATGTCCACGCCATAAATCACTGTATTCTCTGCACCATTTTGCAAACCATTGCATATAATCAAGATAAGTTTGACTGGTGCCGCTTACATAAGCATAATCCCGATAAATTAATTTTGGATCAACAATATGAGTCAATTGTAAATGAAAACAATCTCTACAACGATTTACAGCTAAAGGATAATAATGTTCATTCTGGTTGGCATCTCGAGGATATGTATTAGCCAATGGTTGATCACCTAGATCTAGTGCCAATACCAAATTATCACCGCCACAAGCCACACATTCATTTAGTTTTATTAGATTATCCATAGTTTAATTTTTAATTGCAACACCATTTGGAGCAATACTACCTTCTACTCCTAACACTGGTAACTCAGTTACCAAGTGAGGAGGTAAAAATTTATACAGTACATGTTCTATATCTGCGTATCCACCTTGACTGACACGTTCGCCGATGTAGTTCAAACTATCGTTGTATACTTGTATGATCTGTTCAGTCTGATCCGCTGGCCAACTCCATAGTCTAGCCATATATTGTAATTGTATACCGGTCATTTCGATAGGAAATTGACTTGAATGTTTTGGTCCAATGATAATACGATCAATATATTCTTCGTATACAGCCAAATTAAATTCATCGTTTAGAATATAACGACCGGACATTTTATGTATTCTGTTTAATCCTGTAAAATCACCATCATCAAGGCACATACGTAGAGCACGACCAAAGCACATTATTTCCGTAGAGTTTTTAACAACGTCCCAGTTATCACTTTGATATATTGCTTGCACATCGGGGTCATTACTAAAGTCTAAAAGTAAGTCACAATTTTCTTCAATTAGTTCACTTTGTGCATCTGTCAGCGGAGTCCCGGCGCATTCCATTACAACGATTTTACAATCGGGAACTCGTTGTCGAACGTTTTGTAATGTAGTTATAGTTTGCTGCATACGTGCGGCTGCATTATATACTCCAAATTTACTGTTAACTGCCGACGTAACTAAAAAACCATGCCGAATCATTTGCGTAACCATCTTTCATTAGCTAGTGTCCATTGAACCATTTCGCCAATACGCTCACTGAGTTTAATACCGGGTTCCCACCCTAAACTTTTTAACAGTCCGCCGTCTAATGCGTAACGCATGTCATGCCCGGGTCGACTAGTATGAAAATCGGTCATTTGGTATTTCAACTCTTTACCTACTGCCTGAGCAATCATCTGTGCAAGAGTAAGGTTATCAATTTCTTCAGTACCAACCAGGTTGAACTTTGGACAGTGGGCGTGTCCGTAGTCACCCCTATGATTATAGTTCTTGAGACTGAGTATGAACATTAGACCTTCAGCGACGTCACGAGCATGAATATACATCCTACTTCCTGCAATGGTCCTTGATGGGTCTGAATGTATAATGACTGTTTCGCCATCTCTAACCTTTTGAATAGTAGCTGGAATAAATTTTTCTGGGTGTTGTCTTTCGCCAAACACATTCATTGTATGCGTAACAACGATAGGCAACTTGTAAGTGTTTTCATATGCTACACAAAATTCCTCCGCAGCCGCTTTGCTAGCAGAATAGGGATTAGTCGAGTTGTATCGGTCATATTCTTTATAAGCCACACCAGGCGGTGCGATACCGTAAATCTCATCTGTAGAAAAGTATACAAATTGTTCCAAATTTGGTAAATTTTTTCTTGCATAATCTAATAGATTAACGGTGCCTACTACATTGTCTTGCACAAACTCCATGGGGTATTGAATACTACGATCTACATGACTACCGGCTGCTAAATGTAGCACGATATCTATGGGTCCTATATCGTGTACTATTTGACTATTAATTTCTGCTTTGAGATCATGAAACACAATACGAAGTCGCTGACTTACTGCTTTAGGATCATGATCCTGAAGCATGTCGTGTAGTCTATTTAGATTACCAGAAATGTCTAGTCTATCTAAACAAACAACGTGCCAATCTGTTGTACGTAAAAATAAGTCAATTACATGATGTGCGATGAATCCAGCACCGCCGGTGATTAATACTCGTTTTGACATGAAACCTCATTAATTATTGAATAAACATATTTATTCGCCTGCTTTTGGGGCAACAAATTGCTTAATGTGACTCATTGCTTTACGAGCAGTATCAAATACATATTCTACGGTTTCATTTTCCATATTAACCGTAACTACAAAACCATTTGCTACTCGTCTAATCTCAATTGATTCAAACATGGTACCTCCATAATGAATCAGTATTATAACACAGCAGGAAGGTATTGTCTAGCTGAGGGCAAATTGTCTTGTTCTATTATTCTACTTTTATATTCATCAATATTGTTTACTAATGTTTTTGGAAGATAGTCATCAATTGCTACTGGTGTGAATTTGTAATCGTTGTTGGTACGAATAATGCCTACACCACGACGTATACTGTCCTCGATATCTAATTGATCTAAAATTTCTGGTTTGTTAGTTTCATCATGTGCGAAACTACGAATTTTATCTCGAGCAAAATCTTCTGAACCTAGATACGTAAAATGCCAACCGGCATGCTCTACAATTTGAACATTGTCATCTTGAAAGTTATATGGACATTGATTCAGTATATGACGCATACGTCTAAAATCTTCTGGGCTGTTCAACAAATGCCTACGTATAGCACCGGACCAAACAGAATAATAGTCTTGAGTGTGCATCATATAGTTGAGTTTGAAGTTGAACAGAGGCATTCTAAAGCCCCAGATACTTTGAGTACTCGTCCTTAATTTCGCAACTGTTTCAATTCTAGGAATTTCATCAACATCACCAATCATAACAATATCATTGTTGTTGCTGTTGCTTAAACCATTTAAAATTGCATCTCTTTGGAATCTTTCTCTGCCCCAGGTGTCAGTATCCATGGGCATTCCTGTAATTGAAATTGATAATATTTTGTCCGACCATGGACGAAATCTGTCTTTATTGTCACGATAGTAAAAAGGTTTTTCTTTATTTTGAAAAGTGGTATCTGCTTCTACTAATACAAAATAATCTACGTGATCATACAATTCACGGAATCTTAATTTGAGTAAATCAAATTCATTAAAGAATGTAAAACAATCATAGATTTTCATGACAATACTTAGTATAATAAATACCTTACATTGAATTTCAAGGACACTTATGCACGCCGTTGCAAGCTTACATGACGCTAATTATTCAGATCTGGCATTACTTACAGATCAATCCAAGCAAGAATACTGTGCTAGATATGGATATCAGTTTCATGTATTAACTGAGATGAAGTATAGCACAATCACTGGTTTTAACAAAATTTATTTTACGCTAGATCTTTTTAAACAGCATATAGAAATAGAATGGCTACTTTTTTCGGAATGTGATGCCATGATTACCAATTTAACTATACCAATTGAAGATAGGATAGACAATGACTATCATTTTATTGTTCCAGTGGACCGTCTTAATTTAAATTCCGGAAACTTTTTAGCACGTAATACCAACGAAGGTCGTGCTTATCTGCAAATGATTGTTGCTCGCGAAGAAAAATACAAAGATGTAGAATGGGCCGAACAGCAAGTGATTATTGACACCATTGAAGAATATCAACACATAGTAAAAATTGTTCCTCAAAGATACATGAATAGTTATGAACCTGAGATATACGATTACTGCGATGCTAGATTTGATATACTTGGCAATAGTGGTGCATGGGAGCCCGGTGATTGGATTGTGCATTGGCCTGGAACTTATAAGCCAACACGAATAGAACGAGCTAATACTCATTTACCATTAATTATTCGATGAAAATTTGCATCACAGGTGCTACTGGTTTTGTTGGACAAAATTTAGTCGACTATTACGTTCAACGTGGACATGAAGTTCATGCATATAAGCGAGATGAGCATTTGATGTCGACCCTTCGTTCGTTTCGACCAGATGCTATTGTTAATTCAGCGGCTGAAATTTATGATTATGAATGCATGTTTGAACCAAACATCCTTATGGTTCAAACTGTGCTCGAATATGTACTAGAGTGCGAGCAACGGTGTCGATTGATTCAAATTGGTAGTAGCAGCGAATATGGTCCAACAGACACGAGCAGCAGTGAAGATACACTGCTTAAACCAGTAGATTTTTATCAGGCAACCAAAGGTGCTGCCACTTTGCTGTGTCAAGGCTGGGCAAGATTACATAGCTTGCCAATTTGGATTGTGCGTCCATACAGCGTGTACGGTCCGGGCGAAAGACCGCACAGATTATTTCCAAGGTTTTATCGAGCATTTAAATACAATGAACCAATGACACTATATCAAGGACATCATGATTTCATTTATATCAATGACTTTATACGCGGAATAGATCTTGTGTTACAACACTGGGATTTAGCACCGGGCGAAATTATAAATTTTGGTAGCGGAGTTCAAACTAGCAATTATGATTTATTGGATTTATGGATAAAGATTACAGAAAAAACCAATATTCCAGTAGCCAAAGTAGCAGAAATGCGCAAGGCATTTGAAAATACGGTATGGGTGTGCGATATATCTAAATCATTAAAACTAGGGTTTGACTGCGAATATCAATTAGAAGATGGGATTAGAGATTTTTTAATAAAAGGAAAATATGATCGAACAATTAATTAAAACTAGCAAGCAGCAAGAATTAAAGTTTCAAAGTGATCATCCTGATGTAGCTGCTTGGTTTACTAATCCAGAAAACTATACAGATATAATCTCACGACAAATTAACGAAGATAGAATGTATGATCCTATTTTTATGAATAGAGATGATATGATTGTAATTGATCTAGGTGCTAATTGTGGCTTGTTTAGTCTATACGCCTCTGATAGTTGCAATAAGATAATTGCAGTCGAACCAACTCCATCTACTTACACGGTATTACAAGAAGTTGTTAGAAATGATGCCAAAATAAAACCATTGCAACTAGCGATAGGTCCGCACAACGAAATGGTATCATTTTACATAAATGAAAATAGCACTACAAATAGCCTGTTGAATCGTAATGGTCAAGAAACTAAAGTTCAATGCATGACATTAGAGACATTATTGTACAAAGAAAAACTGGACTACGTAGATTTTATAAAATGTGATATTGAAGGTTCCGAAATGCAAGCATTTACTGATAAAACTTTGGGACCCATTTCAGACAAAGTTCAATTTTGGTTTATTGAAGTACATCAAACCAATGTGGAAGAAAGTGCGTGGCCTGGTAATTTAGAAAACAATAGACAATCTCTAGCAGAATTATTTCAGCGACATGGTTACATTACAGAATCAGTGATACACGATCAATTGTTCGCGTGGAAATGACACCAATTACTCGCAGATTAATAGACATTACATATCAAGAACAGTTGAGCCATCTCAGCTCAACATTGAGTGCGTTACCTATTATTGAAGAAATATATAGTCAACGCAGAGATGACGAAGTGTTTATATTGAGTAATGGACATGCTGGTCTAGCTTTGTATGTGGTACTAGAAAAATACTATGGGGTTGATCCAGTTGAGTTATATCATAAACACGGTATACATCCCGGCAGAGATTTAACGGATCATTTATACTGTTCTACGGGCAGTTTAGGCTCAGGACTACCTATCGCTGTAGGTCATGCTCTAGCAACGCCAGATCGCGATGTATGGTGTATGATCAGCGACGGTGAATGTGCCGAAGGAAGTATTTGGGAAGCACTGAGATTTATTCAAGATAACAATATCACAAACTTACATGTATATGCGAATATTAACGGTATGGGTGCCTATGATATGATTGACACTCATCAACTTTGCTATAGACTCAAATCTTTTTTACCAAGAATAAATTTACGATTAAGCGATCCACCTACATGGTCATTTGCTAAGGAATTGCTTACACATTACTATATACTCAAGCCTGAAGATTATGCAGAGATAACACAATGAGAAAAGAATGTGCAACACTGTTATTACACAGCATGGTTGATGATCCAAGTATTCGCGTAATTACGGCTGATCTTGGGTTTGGAATATTAGATCTAATACGCAACGCTTTTTCTGATCGTTTTTATAATGTAGGAGCAGCAGAACAATTGATGATTGGTGCAGCCATTGGTATGGCCAATGAAGGCTTGAAGCCAGTTTGTTACTCAATGAGTAGTTTCTTATTATATAGACCATTTGAGTTTTTGCGTAATTATGTTAACCATGAACGGATTCCAGTGAAACTAATAGGAAGCGGTAGAGACAAAGATTATAGTCATGATGGTATAAGTCATTGGGCACACGACGACGAACAGGTCTTACAGGCTTTACCCAATATTGGAGTTTTTAAACCAGGCAGTATATTAGATTTAGAAAACATTTGGGATAGGTTTATTACTAGCGATCAACCAGAATACCTAAATTTAACTAGAAAAATATGAGTACCAAAATTGTCTACGTCACAGGATGTTTGGGTTTTATAGGTTATCACGTTACTCGTGCTTGCCTAAATCAAGGTTGGTATGTACTAGGTGTTGACAAAAAAACATATGCTGCCAACATTCAATTTCTGCCAGAACTAATATCTAATCCGCATTTTAAATTTATTGAGTCTGATATTAATGATTTAGAAACGTTGTACGACTGCGATTATATTATCAATACCGCAGCAGAAACACATGTAGATAATAGTATTGTAAGTTCAGATATTTTTTTGCGCAGTAATATAAACGGGGTTCATCATTTATTAAATTTAGTGAAAGAACGTCATCGTTTTAAAATGCCTACCCTACTTCACTTTAGCACAGATGAAGTATATGGTGATATAGAAGTAGGCAGTCACGCAGAAACAGATTTACTAAAACCAAGTAATCC
>Ga0194129_10005688_pt1 | contig 15722 bp, 16 predicted proteins | sample TA2KigCa35mmetaG_FD_150862 | JGI IMG/M metagenome (GOLD analysis project Ga0194129, IMG submission 150862) | Freshwater microbial communities from Lake Tanganyika, Tanzania - TA2015038 Kigoma Deep Cast 35m | ecosystem: Environmental > Aquatic > Freshwater > Lake | place: Tanzania: Lake... | reverse complement strand
ATGGTTTCGTTTGCCATTACCTGCTCCTGGAGGAGGGGTGGAATGTTCGCCTGCAACCATGCTCGGCAGCTGAACCTCCCGTCAAGCCATTTGGGTTGTTGTCACGATCACCGTCTTCATTGCTACCGATAAGGGCGTCTGATCAGTGCATCACAAAACTTTGGAGATGCTTCTCGCCTTGCTGGTGGACGTAAGGCAAATCGTCGTTGTGCACACGGTTTTACCCGTTCTCGCTCTCCCGTAATCGTGATCTGCCGAGAGGGGGGCTTCAGAGGGGTTCCGCGTTGGAGACAAACCCCACGCCCCCGTAGTACACCAGCAGTGGCCGCAGGGAGCTGCGCAACGGCTCCAGCAATTCCGGCGCGCAGAACACGATCACGTGGGCATTCGCCCCCAGGCCGCTGAATTCCATGTTTTCGGAAACGGCTCCCCGCGGGCCCCGGCCCGTTACGTGGCGCATCACCGTGTATCCACTGCAGCCGGCCTGATCGATGGCCTGGAGCACCGGATCCAGTTCGCGTTCGCTCAGGATCAGATCCACCCGCTTCATGGCAGCAGCCGATTCACCAGGGCCATATAGAGAGGTATACCCACCACGATGTTGAAGGGGAAGGTGAGCCCCAAGGCTGTGGAGATGTAGAAGCTGGGGTTGGCCTCCGGCACGGTCATGCGCATTGCAGCAGGTACGGCGATGTAGGAGGCGCTGGCGCAGAGCACCACAAACAGCAGGGCGTTGCCGGCCTCCAGCCCCAGCCCCCGCGCGATCAGGCTCCCCAGCACCGCGTTGAACAGGGGCATCCCCAGGGAGAAGCCGATCAGAAAGGCACCGGCCTGGCGCAGATCCCGCAGCCGCTGCGCGGCCACGATGCCCATATCCAGGAGAAAGAAGCTCAGCGCTCCATAAAAGAGCTTGTCGGTGAAGGGCAGCATCTTTTCGGCCCCCAGCGGGTTGTTCGCTGCCGTGAGCACGCCCACCAGCAGGCTTCCCACCAGCAGAAACACTGATCCGTTGAGTAGAGCTTCCTTGAGCACTGCTCCCCAGCGCATCCCCTGACCCGCATCTGCCCCGGATGGAGCAGCCAGCTTCACCAGCAGCAGGCCCACGATGATCGCGGGCGATTCCATCAAGGCCAGCGCAGCCACCATGAAGCCGTCGTGGTGCAGCCCCAGGGTGTCAAGAAAGCTCTCCGCCGTGATGAAGGTCACGGCGCTGATGGAACCGTAGGTGGCTGCGATTGCCGCGGCATTGAACCCATCGAGTTTCCAGCGCAGCAGCGCAAAGCTGTAGAGGGGCACCAGCAGCGACATCAGCACCGCCGCGGTGATGGTGAGCAGCACGGGGCCGCCCACGCCCGAGTGCTGCAGCTCGAGCCCGCCTTTAAAGCCAATGGCCAGCAGCAGATACAGGGAGAACAGCTTGGGCAGCGGCGCTGGAATCTCCAGGTCGGAGCCCAGCAGCGCGGCCAGCACCCCCAGGAAAAAGAACAGAACCGGTGGGGTGAGCAGGTTCTGCAGGATCAGGCTCGTGTCCACCGCCGCGCTGCTGCAGAGCTTCACGCTAGGCGGCGGGTCAGCAACTGTTCGCGCACGCACACACGCTGGTGGCGGCCGGTTGTGGCAGGCAAAAACACTTCTTACGGTTGAGGGGAGGCAGGAACCCCTGGAGTTTTTTCGGGGGGTGGAATGTTCAACCCGTCCCTGCCTCCCCCAATCCGTAGCGGCCTCGCCGGGTCACAATGGCCCCCACTTCCGGCTCAGGCCTTGATGCGCCCCTCCTCCACCCGGCCGTTGCTGGTGATTGCCAGTGGCAATGCCTACAAGGTGGCTGAGATCAGCGCGATGCTGGATGCCGTGGATCTGGAGGTGTGCCGGCAACCCGAGGGCCTCGAGATCGAGGAAACCGGCAGCACCTATCGCGAGAACGCCCGGCTGAAAGCCACAGAGGTGGCCCGGATCACGGGGCAGTGGTCGTTGGCGGATGATTCCGGCCTGGAGGTGGATGCCCTGGGCGGCGCCCCCGGCCTCTATTCGGCCCGCTACGCCCCCACCGATCACGAGCGCATCCACCGGCTGCTGCAGGAACTGGGTAGCACGCCTTATCGCAGCGCCAGTTTTAACAGCGCCATGGTGCTGGCAGATCCCAACGGCGATGTGGTGCTGGAGGCCCAAGGCATCTGCCGCGGCGAAATCCTCACCGCGCCCGAAGGCCACGGCGGCGGCTACGACCCGATCTTCTGGGTGCGTGAAGCCGGCATGACCTACGCCCAGATGGGCCAGCACCTCAAAGACAAGCTCGGCTCCCGCGGCAAGGCAGCCCGCGCCCTCGCCCCCGGGCTCAAGCAGCTGCTGGGCCTGGCCTGATCAGCGAGCGCGGCGGTTGATCTGCTCCACCGAGCGCATCGCCGCAGCGGCCGCTTCGTTCACGTCCCCTTCCCAGCCAGCCAGGGTGAGGCGGCCGAAGGCACCCACAGCCTTCACATCCACCACGGTGATGTTGCTGGCCTTTTCGGCTTCGTTCGCTGCCAGCAGCACATAACCAGCCGGCTCGGTTTCCAGGATGTACATGCTCATGCCGGCCTGAATCATCGAACCGCGGCGGTTCTGGCGGTTGATCAGAACGGCGTGATCGGGGGTGATCGCGCGGATCACCTCGGTCCAGGTGACGCTGCAGCGGGTGCGCTGCTCCACGCTGCTGCCGATCGCCTCGAGCACCACATCACCGGAGTGGAGCACATTGCTCTGATCGCGGTGATACAGCGCCAGCGAGCCGAAAGCCCGCTCCACCACCATCTGGCCGAGGCGCACGGTGCTGGCCTTGAGGGCGATATCTGTCACGCGGTGCACCGCCATGCCAGGCGACACCTCCAGCCACAGACAGGCATCGCCGGGGATCGGCAGGAAGCCCTGGCTCACCGTTCCCATGTAGGCCGCCAGCTGCGGCTGTAGGGAATCGAGGAACACATAGGTGCGCAGCTCGATCGACTCGACAGCGCTGGCCTGGCTCACCAGGCGCGCTTCGCTGTCGGTGGTGATCACACAGCTGGCAGCTGAGGGATGCAGCTCATCAAGGGGTGTGCCGCTGCCGCTGAAGCCCAGGTTGGTGCCGGTGATTTGCACACCAGAGGAGCGTCGCCTTGGGGTCCGCTGCGGCAAGGCGAAGGCTGCTCTCAAATGCGGCGCGATCTTACCGCCCGGAATCAACGCCCCCGCAGCTCCCTTGCGCGCTGCGTTGCAGCCGGTACCGTCCGGCCATATCTGCAGAAGAGCCCGTGGCAGCCAAGCGTTCCGCCTCCGCCGCTTCCGCCAAGCCGATGCACGACGGCACCGACCTCAACGCCGAGCAGGCCCTGGCCCTGGTGGGAATGGGCCTGATGCAAAAAATGGCGGCCAGCGGCGAGCTGCCCTGGATGTGGAACGAGGCGGAAGATGGCGGCAATTGCGATGTGGCGGCCCTGCGCCAGCGTTTGGAGCTCACCCAGCTGGCTCTGAACACTGGTGCGCCGCTGAGCACCGCGGAAGTCACCTATCTGATGGGGGCCCGCCCCGGCAGCGCCGAGGTGGAGCGCGGCGGTTTGCGCGCCCGCCGGGTGAGCCGCAACGTATGGAAGCTGAGTGAGGCCCGTGGCAGCGAGCGCCGCGGTGAGGTGGCTCCATTCAGCAGCTTCAACGACGGCCGCCGCCGCTTTGCCTGAAGCCTCAGGGCAGCTCGCCGCCTGTGCTGATCTCCCGGTCCCAGGCGGCGATCAGGTGCTCTTTGAGCAGGGTGGCTTGCCCTAGGGCCAGATCGAGCCCGCCCCACCAGTTCACCAGGGCCACTGGGACCGGCATGGCATTGCAGTCGAGCTCAAACGACTGAATCGTGTCGTCGCCGTCGACGAGCACGGTAATCGAAAACTCCAGGAGGCCCTGCGGCCAGGGGTGCAGCGTCACCGTGGTGACATCGCCCAGCGCAGGGCAGCCCACCTCGATCGTCCACCACGGTCCACCAGGCGCCTCCCGCGGATAGCGCTCAGGGTGGTCGATCTTGGGCCAGCCCCGCAGCACCAATTGCTGAAGCAGCTCGTGGAGGGTGGCGCGCATCGGCCCTCCCTCCGCAGCGTTGGTTCCGTCATGGCACCGGCACCGGGTTGCCCGCAAGGGGACAACACCAACGCATCGGTGCATCCTGGGTGCAGATCTCACCCAACCGTTGCTGTACAACGTTGCCAGGCGGCTGCTGGGCAAACCTCTGCCGCGCAGTCAGTCGTATTCCGAGAAGCTGCCCAGCTTTGAGGCGCTGCCGATCCTCAGCTCCGACGCGCTCTCCTCGGTGGCTTACGCCACGGAAGCAGCCCTTGGTGTGTTGATCCTGGCGGGCAGCAGCGCGCTGGAGCTCTCGCTGCCGATCACCGGCGCCATCGTGCTGCTGATCGGCATCGTGGTGCTTTCCTACCGGCAGACGATCGAGGCCTATCCCCAGGGGGGCGGCTCCTACGTGGTGGCCCGGGAGAACCTCGGCACCTGGCCCAGCCTGATTGCGGCGGCTTCCCTGCTGGTGGATTACACCCTCACCGCAGCGGTGAGCCTGATGGCCGGCACCCAGGCCCTCTCTTCGCTGCTGCCGGCCCTGCTGCCCTACGAAACGCCGATCGCCCTGGTGCTGCTGGTGCTGGTGGGCTGGGCCAACCTGCGCGGCGTGAAGGAGGCGGGGCGGGCCTTCGCCATTCCCACCTATGCCTTTGTGGTGATGGTGGTGCTGCTGGCGCTGTTTGGCCTGCAGAACCTGGTGTTCGCCCATGGCTTCACGCCAGATCCGCCGCCGATGGTGCGGGCGATGGAGCCCCTGGGGCTGTTTTTGATCCTGCGGGCTTTCAGCTCTGGCTGCTCGGCCATGACCGGCATCGAGGCGATCGCTAACGGCGTGAAGGTGTTCCGCGAGCCGGCGGCCAAGCGCGCCCAGCGCACGATGCTCGTGATGGGCGTGATGCTCAGCTTGATGTTTCTGGTTGTGAGCGGGCTGGGCTGGCTGTACGGCGTGGCCCCCAATCCCGATCGCACCGTGCTGGCCCAGATCGGGATCCGCGTGTTCGGTGATGGCAGCCCGCTGTTCTGGGCGCTGCAGATCAGCACCCTGTTGATCCTGGCCCTGGCGGCCAACACCGCCTTTGCCGGCTTCCCCCGGCTGGCGGCGATGCTGGCCCAAGACCGCTTCCTGCCGCGCCAGATGGCCTGGATCGGCGATCGGCTCGTGTTCCAGAACGGCATCGCTGTGCTGGTGGTGGCGGCGGCGCTGGTGATCCTGGTGTGCCGCGGCGACACCACCGTGGCGGTGAACCTCTACGCCCTGGGTGTGTTCAGCGCCTTCACCCTCTCCCAGGCGGGGATGGTGGTGCGCTGGTGGCGGCTGCGCGGCCAGGGCTGGCAGGGGCGGCTGCTGATGAATGCGCTCGGATCCCTCACCACCTTTGTGGTGCTGGTGGTGATCGTCGTGAGCAAATTCGATGAGGGGGCCTGGACGGTGGTGATCGCCATCCCCCTGCTGGTGTGGATGCTCGCTCGCATCCGCCACCGCTATGACAGCGTGTATCGGGCGATCAGCCTGAATCCCGGCGACGATCGCAGCCTGCGTTTGCCGCGGCGCCGTGATCCGGTGGGCAACACCAGCGTGGTGTGGGTGCCCTCGCTCAGTCGCCCCAGCCTGGAAGCGCTTCGCTATGCCGCCACCGTGTCGGATCGGGTGGTGGCGGTGTGGGTGTTTGCGGAGGGCGATGATGCCGCGCTCATCCGCCAGCAGTGGCAGCTGTGCGTGGGTGATCCCGAGCCCCAGGGCCTGGAGTTGGTGCTGCTGGAGAGCCCCTTTGCCTCGCTGGTGGATCCCTTTGCCGAGTTTGTGGCGCAGGAAGAGCAGCGCCACCCCGGCAGCACCTTCACGATCGTGATGCCCATGGCCATTCCCCGCTACCGCTTTGATGGCCTGCTGCTCAATCAGCGGGGCCTCAACATGCGCCGCTCGCTTGATGCGCGCCGCAATCGTGTGTTCACCCTGGTGCGCTACTACCTGCCGGCCTGACCCATCCGCCTGTTCAGGTGACTACCTTTCAGCCACCTTGAACCGCCCCACACGTGTCCTGGCTTGGAACGGTCTGGCTGGTGCCCCTCTATCCGTTGGTGGGGGCGCTGTTCAGCCTGCTGTGGTCACCCGGGTTGATCTCCCGCACGGGGCCGCGCCCCTCGGGTTATGTGAACCTGCTGATGGTGTCGATCGCCTTCGGCCACAGCCTCACCGCTCTGCTCACGTTGAGCAGCAACTCGGCGGCTGGTCAGGCGGCGATCTATGCCCCTCCGAGCTTCCACTGGACCTGGCTGCAAACCGCCGGTCTGAGCATCGGGTTTGATGGCCTGGTGACGGAACCCGGCCTGATCGCCATGACGGTGATCACCGGCTTGCACGTGCTGGTGCAGATCTTTTCGATCGGCTATCTGGAGATGGACTGGGGCTGGCCCCGCTTCTTCGGCGCCCTCAGCTTTTTCGAAGCCGGCCTCTGCGGCCTGGTGCTCACCGATTCGGTGTTTTTCAGCTACGTGCTGCTGGAGCTGCTCACGGTGGGCACCTACGTAATCGTGGGCACCTGGTACAACCAGTCGCTGGTGGTGAAGGGGGCACGCGATGCCTTCCTCACCAAGCGCATCGGTGACCTGATCCTGTTGGCGGGGGTGATTGCCCTGTTGCCGATCACCGGCACCTGGAACTTTCACGGTCTGCAGGGTTGGGCCGCCGACCTCTCCAACAACGCTCAGCCTCTGCCGCCTGGCTTCCAGCTGATCCTGCTAGCCCTGGTTGCCGGCCCCATGGGCAAGTGCGCCCAGATTCCGCTCCATCTCTGGCTTGATGAAGCGATGGAGAGCCCGCTGCCCTCCACGGTGCTCCGCAACTCCGTGGTGGTGATCGGCGGTGCCTGGGTGCTGCTGCGCCTGGAGCCGCTGATTGCCCTGAGCCCCCTGGTGCAGGGCGTGCTGGTGGTGGTGGGCGGCACCACGGCGCTGGTGGCCTCGTTGATTGCCCTGGGCCAGATCGATGTGAAGCGTGCCCTTAGCTTCCTGGTGAGCAGCTGGCTGGGTCTGCTGTTTGTAGCGGTGGGCCTCGGCGGCATCGGCGTGGCCGATCACCTGCTGCTGGTGTATCCGCTGCCGATGGCCTTGATGCTGATGTCGATCGGCACGATCGTGATCAGCAACGTCACCCAAGACCTCACGCAGCTGGGCGGTCTTTGGAGTCGCCGCCCGCTGATGGGCATTGCCTTCCTCGCCGGAGCCGCCGGCTTGATGGCGCTGCCGCCGTTTGGCGGTTTTGCCGCCCTGCGGGAACTGCTGGAGCTGGCGGCCGATAGCCAATTGCCAGTCGTGCTGGGTGGGCTGGTGCTGATCACCAATGCCCTGCTGAGTGCCGCGCTGATGCGGGTGTTTGGCCTGATCTGGGGTGGCCGTCCCACGCCGTTCACCGCCCGCTCACCCGAGGTGCTGTGGCTGATGGTGCTCCCCACGATGCTGCTGCTCGGCCTGGTGCTGCACATCCCCCAGCTGCTGGTGCACCTGGGCGTTTACAAGCTTTCCCCCGTGCCGGGTTGGGGGCCGATGGGCTGGCCGCTGGTGCTCTCCACCCTGCTGGGCGCCGGCAGCTCCGCCTGGTTCTATCTGCGCCCCCACCCCTTGGCCGAACTGCCCTCCGGCCTGGGCGGCCTGCAGCACTGGCTGGCGGAAGACATGCACACCGAGGCCTTCTATCACCGCACCGTGGTGGCGCTGGTGGTGGGCTTGGCCCGGTTCAGCGCCTGGAGCGATCGCCAGCTGGTGGATGGCTTCTCCAGCGGCACCGGCGGTGTGGCGATGGAGGGAGCCCGCCGCCTCAGTTACACCACTAGCGGTCGCTCCCAGACCTATGCCCTCTCGCTTGTGCTTGGTGTGCTGCTGATGGCCGCCTGGCTGCTGTCCCGCTGACGTGAACGCCATGGACCTGTTGCTCCTGCTGTTGATTCCCCTGCTGGCAGGCCTGCTGCTGCCGCTGGTGCCCGCTGGCTCCCCCTGGGTGCGCCGGGGTGCCCTGGCCGCTGCCCTGCTGCAGCTGCTCGATGGCCTCTGGCTCTGGCAGCACCCGCCGGCTGCAATCTCGGCTGGCTGGCTGCCGCAGCTGGGCCTGCGGCTTGAGCTGGGGCTCGATGGGCTCACTCTGCCGCTGGTGCTGCTGGCGGCCCTGCTCACGGCTATGGCCGTGATGGCGAGCCCGGTGGATCAGAGCCGCCCTCGCCTGTTTTTTGCCCTGATGCTGGCCACGAACGTGGGCCTGATCGGTGCCTTCCTGGCCCGCAACGCTCTTCTGTTCCTGTTGGCCTATGAGCTGATCTTGATCCCCACCACTTTGCTGGTGGCCACCTGGGGCGGTGAGCGCCGCGCCGGCGCCGCGATCCGTTTTCTCACCTACGGCGCTGTGTCGGGGGTTGCCCTCCTGGCTGCGGTGCTGGCCCTCGGCTGGCTGCAGCCCGGTGGCTTGAACTTCAGCTACGCCGCCCTGGCGGATCACAACCTCACGGCTGAGCAGCAGCGCTGGATCCTGGCGCTGGTGCTACTGGCCTTCGGCCTGAAGCTGCCGGTGGTGCCGCTGCATGGCTGGCAGCCGCTCACCTACAGCCAGGCGCCCACATCCGTGGCGATGTTGATGAGTGGTGTGGTGTCGAAGCTCGGCGCCTACGGCCTGCTGCGCTTTGGCCTGGAGTTTCTGCCCGATGCCTGGGCGGCCTGGTCGCCCTGGCTGGCAGCAGTGGGAGCGATCAGCGCCATCTACGGCGCCCTCAATGCTGTTGTTCAGCTCGATATGCGCCGGCTGGTGGCCTACAGCTCTCTGGGCCACATGGGCATGCTGCTGCTGGCTTTGGCGGCGGCCACCCCGCTGAGCCTGCAGGGCGTCATCGCCCAGATGCTGGCCCACGGTTTGATCATTGCGCTGCTGTTCTGCCTGGTGGGTCTGATCGAGCTGCGCACAGGCACCTGTGCCATCCCTGAGCTGTCCGGTTTGCTCAATCCCCAGCGCGGTTTGCCTTTCACCCTCGGCTTGATGCTGCTGGCGTTGCTCGCTGCGGCGGGTGTGCCTGGTCTGGCGGGCTTTGTGGCGGAACTGCTGGTGTTTGAAGGCAGCTGGGTGGCATTCCCCTGGCCCACACTCGTCTGCCTGCTGGCTTCGGGCCTCACGGCCGTGTATGCCATCCGCCTGTTCAACCGCGTGGGCTTTGGCCGCCTCGATAACGACCGCGCCGATTGGGTGAGCACAAGCTGGGGTGAGCGCACGCCGGCTCTGGTGCTCACAGCCTTGGTGTTGGTGGCCGGCCTCTGGCCTTCTCTGCTCACCGGCTTCAGTGAAACGGCCACCGCCCCGTTGGCCCTGCGTTCCAGTGACGTCGTCACCGTGATCGCCATGGCTCCCGCCAACCTCAACTCCGCCCAGCTCCCCGCATGACTGCCACTGTCGCCTCGGAGCGCATCAAGGCTCCGTTGATTCCACCCTCCACCCACCGCTACGCCGATGTGATCCATCGGCTCGAGGCCGGTGGATCGATGCTGCCCGATACGCCTGAGAATCTCAAACAGATCATCGGCATCTACAAGGCCTACGCCGTGCCGATGGACTTCTATTGGCGCGATCTGCTCTACATCGCTGAGCGGGTGTTCCTCAATCCGCTGCCGGCTTTCAAATACTTCATTTCCCAGGAGTATCTGGATCGCCCCAACAGCTATGCGGGCGATCAATCACAGCTGCGCATCTGGCGCGGCGGTGAGAAGGCGCATCCGGAGCTGCTGGAGTTCATGGAGCGCGGTGAAACCGGCCGCATGCCCAAGCTGTTGCATCACCTCTGGCACGACCGGGTGAACATGGAGTTCGCCGAGGCCTGCATGCAGGCGATGCTCTGGCACCAGGGCATGGGCGGCCGTTTCAACGATTACCTGGAGAGCGACGCCTACAGGGCGAACGCCGATCGGGCGATCAAGGCCTACTTCCAGGGCAATCCCCTGATGCTCGGGCTGTATGCGTTGTTCCCGGACATGTTCCTGGAGCAGGTGCGCCAGCTCAGCACCACCGCCAACCTCGGCCTTTTCTGGGAGGTGATGGCGCCGGTGTTCTTCGAGATGAGCGACATCTACGACGAGGGCGGCTTCAAGGGCGTGCCCGATACGATGGATTTCCTTGTGAACGGCATCTTCGCTGTGGCTGGTCGCCCGATTTACCACCACGTGTATATCGGCGACGAGTGCTACGAAATCATCCCTAAGAGCGAGGGTTTCAACTGGCTCTATGAGGCTGCTCTGCCCTATGTGGAGGCGGTATTTTACCGCACGGCACCCTTCCGGGGCACCAAGAGCTACAACGCCCAGGCCGGCCAGGTGCCAGCTGATCAGGCGGATTTCCACTACGGGATCCTGTATGCCGATGTGTTCCCCGTGGGCTCAGCAGGCATTCCTCCCACCCTGCTGATGCAGGACATGCTGCATTTCCTGCCTCCCTATCTCAAAGAGATCTACCGGGAGCACAAACGCGGCGAGGAAGATGCGCAGGTGCAGCTGGGGATCACCTTCCAGCGCTCGATGTACAACGTCACCTCAGCGGTGATTCAAGCGCTGCGCTGCGCGCTGCTGTATCCGCTTGATGACACCAACCCCGAGCACCTGATGGCGAATCGGCGCTTCTTTGAGGCGCAGATGGATCGCTTCCTGCGGCCAGAGGCCCGCCTCGCCGACATTCAATCCCAGGACTACCGCTGATGGCTTCGATTCTCGAAACCGCCGACTCTGTGGGGGTTCTCAACACCCTACTGGTTGCCGTGGATGCCGGTGGGCTGCGCGAGGCGTTGGAGGGACCAGGCCCCTTCACCGTGTTTGCCCCGGTGGACGACGCCTTTGCAGCTCTGCCGCCAGGCACGGTGCAAACCCTGGTGGATAACCCGCCGCAGTTAGCGCGGATCCTCAAATATCACGTGCTCTCCGGTGCCTACAGCCGCGAGCAGTTGGTGGCTGAGGACAACTGGGACAGCCTGGAAGGTGCTCCGATTCCGATCCGCAGCAAAGATCCCTTTGAGGTGAAGAACGCCACCGTGGTGACCGCCGATGTCGTGTGCGACAACGGCGTGGTGCACGTGATTAATCGGGTGATCTTGCCCGGCTAATTTCAGGCCGCGCGCTGATTCTTGCCTTCGAGGTAGTGATCCCAGCTGCCGCGCCCGCGGTTGGGCTGGCGCTCCACTTGATTGTGCAAACGCCGCACCCGCAGGATCCGTTCGCGCTCGAGCTTGCGGTAGTGCTCGATCGTGCGTTGGCGGCCCCGGGCCTCATCAAACAGGATGGCGCTGGCGAGGGCCACCGAGCTGCCGATGATGCCGGCGGCCAGCAGCAGGGCGAAGGTGTCAGGCATGGCCAGATCGCAGGCGTCCGTGAGGCTTTTGTATCGGATGGCGTGGCGGCGTCAAGCCTTTGTTTCAGCGGCTGAGGGCCTCAATTCCCGATCGGATCGCGGCGTAGCACTGTTCCAATTGCGCGTCGCTGATCGAGAGCGGCGGCAGCAGATACACCACGTTGCCCAGGGGCCGTAGATACACCCCGTGATCGAGGCAATGGCGCTGAAGTTGTTTGCCGATCGGATTGAGGTAACTGGTGCTGCCGGCATCGAGTTCAAAGGCGGCCACAGTTCCCTGGCAGCGGATTCGCTTCACCAGCGGCAGCTGCGCCAGCTCTTCCAGCAGCGGAATGTGGCGTGTATTGAACTGCTGGTAGCGCACGGGGTCGTGCTGCAGCAGATCGAGGCTGGCGAGGGCGGCGGCGCAGCCCAGGGGATTGGCGGTGAAGCTGTGGCCGTGGAAGAAGGTTTGTTCCGGCGTTTCGCTGATAAAGCCGCGGTACAAGCGCTCGCTCGCCATGGTCGCTCCCATGGGCAGGAACCCACCGGTGAGCCCTTTGGAGAGGGCCATCAGATCGGGCTTGAGCCCGGCGCGCTGGCACCCAAATAAGGCGCCCGTGCGCCCGAAACCGGTCATCACCTCATCGGCGATCAGCAAGGCGCCATGGGCCTGCGCCCGCTCTTGCACCGCCCGCAGAAAGCTGGGCCGCACCATGTGCATGCCGGCAGCTCCCTGAATCAGGGGCTCCAGGATCACGGCCGCGGTGGGCACCGCGAGAGCTTGCTCCAGCTGCTGCAGCGCTTGCGCTTCTCGCTCCTCCACCGTGGCATCACCCCAGTGGGTGTGCGGCCAGCTGATGCGGGCCACATCAAAGAGCAGGTCGTTGAAGGGGGCGGTGAACACCGAGCGATCCCCCACGGCCATGGCCCCAAAGGTGTCGCCGTGATAAGCCCCCTCAAAGGCAATCAATTGGCGGCGATCACTGCCCTGGTTGCGCCACCACTGCCAGGCGGTCTTGAGGGCCACCTCCACGGCGGTGGAGCCGTTGTCGGAGAAAAACAGCCGCTCAAGCCCGGTGAGGGCGGCAAGCCGTGTGGCGAGTTGTTCAGCCGGCTGGTGGCTGAAGTTGGCAAAGATCACCTGCTCCAGCTGCAGGGCCTGGCGGCCGATGGCGGCCGCGATCGAGGGTTCGGCGTGGCCGTGCAGCGTGACCCACCAGCTGCTGATCGCATCGATGAGCTGGCGCCCATCCTGTAGTTCGAGCACGCAACCGCGGGCGCGTGCCACCTGCAGGGGAACAGGGCTGGTGGCCACCTGGGTGGTGGGATGCCAAAGGTGGGGGTGCCAGCTCATGGGGTGATCCCTTAGGCCTCTAGGTAGTCGATCACGCGATCGGAGAGGCGGCGGATCGCTGCATTGGCGCGCCGTTCCATGCCGCGGGCCTGGTCGCGGCTGAGCCCCATCTGCCGGGCCACGGCACTGAGGTTCATTGGGCTGGGCTGATCGATGCCGTAGCGCAGCCGCAGCAACTCAGCCTCCTGGTCCGGCAGCTCATCGAGCAGGGCGACAAGGTCGGTCTGCAGATGGGCGGCGGTGAGTTGATCGCTGGGGAGCTGGGCGTCGCAGCGCAGGGAGTCGAGCAGGCGCAGGTCGTCCTCCGGGCCGTGGCTGCTATCGAGGCTCAGGGGTTCCTGGGCGCGGAACAGCGCTTCGCGGATATCGAGCGGTTTGAGCTCGGTGGCTTCAGCTAGCTCTTCGAGGTTGGGTTCACGGCCAAGCATCTGGCGCAGCTCCTGCTGGCAGCGGCGCATGCGCTGCAGGCGATCCTGCATGTGCGCTGGCAGGCGGATGCTGCGGCTCTGCTGTTGCAGGGCACGGCCCATGCCCTCCCGAATCCACCAGGTGGCGTAGGTGGAGAACTTGTAGCCGCGGGTGGGGTCAAAACGCTGCACGGCCCGGATCAGGCCGAGGGTGCCCTCCTGGATCAGATCTTCCAGATCCAGGCGCCGGTGGCTGATGCGGCGAGCCAGGCTCACCACCAGCCGCAGATTGGCGGTCACCATGCGCTCACTGGCGCGTTCCGCCAGCTTGAGTTCGCGCTGCAGCTGGCGTGGCGTGAGCTGCACGTTGCTGGCCCAAGTCTCCAGGCTGGGGGCTTGGCCGCCGGAGCGGAGTTTCATTTCCTCGGCCGCTTCGAGCAGGCGCCGTCCGTTTTGCACGGCGCGGCCCAGGCTGATTTCCTCTTCAGCGGAGAGGAGCGGAATACGGCCGATGGCACGCAGGTGCCGGCTGATTGCGTCGCAGTCTCCTTTGCGGAGCTTCTGTGGCGCAGGCATCGAGAGAGATGTCTGTGGGGTGGCGAAACGTTAAGGACATCTGCGCCGGGCTGGGTGGGTTTCGGCGTTGATGCAGCAACGGCAATCGCCTCGATCAGTGCAGCTGATCAATCCTGCAGACCCCTTGCGCGCCGTGAGATCTCTCTCTGGGCTGGATTTGCTTTGCTTGCATCACGCCAACACTTAACGCATTCCTAATCCGGCTGGGGTTGATGTACATCAACCCGCCTAATTCCGGCGATTAAGAGGGTTGGGCGGGCTGTTGATCACGGCGTGCCTGCCGCACCAGCCAGTAGGCGGCCGCCAGCCCCACCACGATCACCCCGAAGCCCGCCATCAGGGCCGGCTTGTTTTCGGTGCCGGGCGGCAGCACGATCACCTTTCGGGCCACGGCCGTCAGGGCGGTGAGCAGCACCAGTTCGATCTGCACAACCTGATCGCGCAGGTAGGCGGTCACGTTCTGGAGCACCTCTAGGGCGATGAAGATCAGCAGCAGCCGATCGAGCAGCTTGATCAAGCTGCCGTCAAACCAGTTGGTTTGCCGCTGCACCAGCCCCACGCCGGTTTCCACCAGGAGCTCCAGCGCAGCAATTCCCACCACTGCCGCCAGCAACACGGCCAACAGCTTGGCCAGTTGCCGCTCATAGACATGGATGGCGCTGAGGAACTGCTTGTCGTCGAAGAGCTTCATCGGCAGGTGAGGGCAGAACGTTGCATGAAAAAAGGGGATCCACGGAATGGATGCCCTGGGGTCGGGGTGGCCTGGGATTAGGCCAAAGCGGCCACGGCCTGTTGCAGAGCCTCGCGGCGGCCGACGCTGGTGCGCTCAGCGGGCAGCTTCTGGAAGAGCCCAAGTTTTTCGAGGCGGCGCTGGGTGGTGCCATGGGCTCCCACCACATACACCTCGCGGCCCTTTTCAATCGCCTCTTCCACAGCGTTCTCCACCGCTAGAGCGGCGGTCACGCCCAGGTGCGACACCTCGGTGAGATCAAACACCACCGCTTTGCACTCGCCAATGGCGTTGTGCTCGCGGCCGATCGCCTTCGCCACGCCAAAGATCATGGCGCCGTTCAATTGGAACAGCAGCACCTGGCCGCGGCCCTGATCAAGCAGGCGGCGCTCCTCATCGCTGATGTCGAGGTCACCGTCGCCGGTGCTGATCGACTTCACGCTCTTGCTTTGCAGAGCGCTCATCTTGTCGATCGTGAGGATGTTGGCGATAAACACGCCGATGCCCACGGCGGCGATCAGATCCACCAGCACGGTGAGGGCGATCACCAGATACATGATCAGCGCGCCGCTGATCGAGATGCGGTGGGCCCGCTTGATGAAGCCCCAGTCGACGATGTCGACACCCACCTTCAGGGCGATACCGGCCAGCACGGCCTGGGGAATCTGAGCCGCCACGCCGGTGAAGGCCAGAATCACCACCATCAGGATCACAGCGCGGCTGATGCCTGAGAGGGCGCTGCGCCCGCCGGCCTGAATGTTCACCACGGTGCCCATGGTGGCGCCGGCACCGGCGATGCCACCGAACAGGCCGGAAGCGATGTTGCCCAGGCCTTGGCCGATCAGCTCCTTGTTGGAGTCGTGCTCGGTGCGGGTGATGCTGTCAGCGACCACGGCGGTGAGCAGCGCATCGATGCAGCCGAGCATGCCCAGCACGGCTGCATCAATCAGCATGCGGCTGAGGTGCGGCAGATCGAAATAAGGCGTGCGCAGCTGCGGGAAGCCCGAAGCGATTTCGCCGATGCGGCGGATTTCTTCCCCGCCGCCGCTCAGCAGCGTGAGCGACAGAATCGTGCCAATGACCAGCGCAATCAGCTGGGGCGGTGCAATCTTCTTGACCCGGCTGGGGGTGAGCCAGAGGATCGCCAGGGTGACCACAGCCAGCACCACCTCGGAGGGCCGGGCGCTGCTGATCAGTTGAGGCAGGGCCTTGAGGGTGCCCATCACCCCACCTTTCGGGATG
>Ga0194129_10005686_pt1 | contig 15733 bp, 11 predicted proteins | sample TA2KigCa35mmetaG_FD_150862 | JGI IMG/M metagenome (GOLD analysis project Ga0194129, IMG submission 150862) | Freshwater microbial communities from Lake Tanganyika, Tanzania - TA2015038 Kigoma Deep Cast 35m | ecosystem: Environmental > Aquatic > Freshwater > Lake | place: Tanzania: Lake... | reverse complement strand
GTCATAGATGAATCGGCTGGAAACTTCTTTTCAGTTGCATCCAACAGTTGCATCCAAACTCCATGAAAGTTTGCAAAAATGGTCGAATTCTGACCTTTTCCGTTCAATTTATGGAGCCGCCCGCGGGAATCGAACCCGCGACCTTCGCTTTACGAGAGCGACGCTCTACCGACTGAGCTAGGGCGGCGGAGGGAATTGAACGCTACTTAGTCTAGAACGACATCTCCATTTGGGGTTGAGATGGTGACTGAGACTATTCCTGTTTCGCCGTCGAAATTGGAAGCATCTAAGTAATTAACTTCAACATCTTTGAAGGCTCCTTTTGGATTGGAGCCAAGCCAAGTTTCAATAGTTTTCTCATCTCCAGAGATATCGATCTGTTTAATTTCCGCTACTGCTTTCCTATCAAGTGATGGATGATCTTGAGAGAGCCACTGGATAAAGAATGGGAGTTGGAAATCTTTGATAGTTCCGAGGACTCCTACTTGTTTCCATTTCAACTCAGTTCCATCAGGGCGCTTACGGGAGCCTTCGACAGACCCTCTGCCGAGTCGTTTTTCAACTGGCGAAATGTCGTTGGTTGCAACTACCCAACTCATCCAACCTCCCCCTTCTTTCGCGCGAATGGTAACTGCTTTACCGAATGCTGATTCCTCGGCAGCGGGATGGTCGAGAGGGCAGACAACTTCCAGGTAGTGACCGTTTTTCAGTGGAAGTGTGAAATTTCGTGTTCCGAATCTTGGATGAATTCCGCCATCGATAAATGCAGAACCAATTCTCGCTCCAAGTCTTTGAACTACGTCAACTAGTTGATCATGGGAAGTGGCGTAAGAAATGTGGTCTAGGCGGAAAGGCATAGTGGAATTCTGCCCTACGAATTAGGGTGCTAATTACCACTCTTGCTCTGCACAAAGGATAGAAACAGAGTCTCTAAGACCAGAGATTGGGATGCGTTGGTGGCCAGCTTCGCGCGGGCGTTGGATATCAGGGTTAGAAGTTGGGATAGGTCTTCTTCACTTCTCCTTGATTGGAAAGTTTTGATTTGTTCTGATAGGTCCGTGTTTATCCATGGGCCATTAATTAGAAGACAGTCTCGTATGAAACTCAGGTAATCAAGGAGATAACTATCAATTTCATCTTTTATTGCTCTAGTCGTCTTTAGTTTCTGGTCGCGCTCCAACTCTTTTAGCGCCTTTGATCCGCCCGTTATAAGCCCTCTGGAGGTGTTTTGGTAGATGCTCTTTGCTTCTTGAATCTCCTTCTCTAACCCTTCCCCTAACCTCGCAGCCATTCGCTCTTCAGCCAAATCAACAATTTTTGAGGCAGCAGAAATAGCTTTAGATTCAGTTGTTGCATTAAGCAGAATTTCAAAAATTAGTCGCCGTGAGTCTCGCAGACTCTTATCTTCTATAAAAGCGCGTGCTTTGCCGATATGGCCTTGTGAAATCCTTGCAGCTTGCTCAGCCTCTTCAGGTGCTGAGTTGAGGGTCGAAATTAGGAATTCCTTTATCTCAGTTGTGGTTGGAATTCTTAGTTGGATTTGGCGACATCTCGATCGAATCGTTGGCAAGACATCGTCAGGTGAGGATGCCGATAAGAGCCAAACTGTGGAGGTACCCGCTTCCTCTAAAGATTTCAGCAATGCATTTGCTGCAGATTCAGTCATGCGATCACTTTCTTCGACCACAATTACGCGCCAATTTGAAGTTGAAGTTGTCCAACTAGCGCGCGACACAACTTCTCTTATCTCATCAACTTTGATTGTTAGTCCGTCAATCTTCATAATCTCCACATCTTGATGAGTGCCCGATAGTGCTGTCTTGCAATCGCCGCATTCTCCGCATCCTCTTTTCTTGCAAACTAGAGCGGCGGCAAAAGAGTGGGCTATCACGGAGCGACCTGAGCCGGGTGGTCCAGTAAAGAGCCAGGCATGGGTCATTTCGTTGCCAGTCTCGTTTGAGGTGAGAGCGCGTTCGAGTTGAGTTATTGCAGCTTCTTGTCCTACTAGAGAGCTGAAGACGGGGGCGCTCACTTGTTGAGGAATTCCTTCACTTTATTGACTATCTCGAGATGAATCTCCTCAATTGGCTTTCGCGCATCAACAACGAGATATCGCTCAGGGTCGAAGGAGGCGAGTTGTAGGTATTCCTGTCTGACTCGATTATGAAAGTCAATTGACTCACTCTCTAGCCGGTCCGCGTTTTTCTTTCGGTTAAGGCCGATGTTTGCCGGCTGGTCAAGAATTATCGTTAGCGTTGGATGGAGCGACTCAGTAGCCCATCTACTAATTCTTGCCACTTCATTTGTAGCTAAAGTTCTTCCAGCTCCCTGATATGCAATAGATGAATCAAAATATCTATCGGTTATAACTACTTCGCCGCGCTCTAAAGTTGGGCGAACTACGGAGTAGACATGATGTGCCCGATCAGCAGCGTATAAGAGAGCTTCCGCTCTTGGGGAAATTACTCCAGTCTCATTGGCAAGAAGTATCTCTCTTAAATTTGAACCAAGATTTGAGCCGCCTGGTTCACGGGTGAGAGTTACTTTCTTTCCTTCTTCTTCTAGCCATCCTTTTAGAAGTTTTGCCTGGGTGGATTTTCCTGAACCCTCTCCGCCTTCAAATGCAATGAAGATTCCAGTTGTTGTGGGTGTGGTTATCGCGCCAAGTTCACCTCTTAGCGCATTTGAAATATCAGACCACAATGAAACTCCAGGTCGATCTTTCATCTGGTGATAGGAAAGAATTCCAACGAGCGCAGCAATAAAGCCGCCGCCAAGCATCGTGAAGGCGGCTCCGTTATATGTGAGGACTGCTTGACCAAAAGCAAAGGTGTGCTCACCTATCGCCGCAGCGACTAGTGGAGCGATAGCTAGTACGGCTACGAGAGACACCCTTACGAGCGCTTGTACGAAGGCAAAGGTGCGACCACGAATCTCGTCATTAACTTCCATTCCAAGCATCGTGAAACCGGTAACCCAAGAAACTCCTGAAAATGCTCCAATAAACAAGACAACAAGAAGGGCGATTACTAAGTTTTGAAGAAGTGAGAGAACAATTAGGAGAGATCCCGCCGTTGTAAGGGCTGCGCCAAAGAGCCTTCTTCGTGAGAATTGTGAGAAGACTTTCGGACCGAGGGCAATACCGGCAGCTAGGCCAGTGAATACTGCGCCAAAGAGAACACCGTACGCGGCATCTCCGGCATCGAGATCGCCTACAAATGTTCGGGCTAGGCCGATCACGGCACCGGCGGCAACAAAGGCTCCTAGCATTCCGATGATAAGTCCGCGGATAATTTTTGATGACGTTATGAACTTGGCTCCATCTAGAAGAGACGTGGAGAGTGAGTCGGATTTCTGGCTTGCTTCAATATGCTTCTTTGGAATTTCTATTCTTGAAATTGTTATAGCGCTTACAAAAAAACTTAGGGCATTTAAGTAAAGTGCTAAGTCGACAGCAGAATAGTTCTCGAGCCCGACGGTTTCTCCAATTGCAGTGGCTGAAACAGATAGGAAGGAGAACGATAGAGCTGCAATTGGTGCGCTTCCATAGGCCGCAAAGAGTGACATTTGGTTTGCATTTTCGAGCTTGTTCTTTGGTACGAGATTAGGAACGGTAGCTTCCTTTGCTGGACTCCAAAAGAGAGTTACACATTCAACTAATACCGTCGCTATGTAGAGCCAAAGATAGTTTCCAACTAGTGGAATAGATAGGAAGAGTGCGGCTCGGAGTATGTCTCCGATCACCATAACCTTCTTGCGATCAAAACGGTCAGCGATAACTCCAGCTATTGGTCCAAGAATTACTGAAGGGAGTAGTCGAGCGATAAAAACACCTGCGATTGCGAAGTTGGCGGTGGCATAGTCACCACCAGCAAGTTGTTGCGCTAGGGCTGTAGTTGCAAGTAGGCCAAGCCAATCACCGAAAGAGGAAAATGACATCGCGTTCCAGAGTTTTCGAAACGCAGGAATACGTAAAACATGTTCGCTTGCTCTAATTGATCCAGTTGCTGGGCTGGGTATTGTGCCTGACACAGACCAAGCCTAATGGGGCTTTGGACACTACTCTCTTCCCGTGGCTCGTGAGCACTTTGATGTGATTGTTGCGGGTGCAGGAGTAGTTGGTATATCTGTGGCTACTGCTCTCCTTGAATCAAAGCCTGGATTAAAGGTTCTAGTTGTTGAAAAAGAAAAGACTCTTGGAAAACATGCAAGTGGTAGAAATTCCGGAGTATTACACGCAGGTTTTTACTATTCGCCCGACTCATTGAAGGCGCGATTTTGTCGCGATGGAAATAGGGAACTTAAAGAATTGTGCCGCGCAGAGGGAATCCCTGTCGTTGAATGTGGAAAAGTTGTTGTAACTCAAAATGAAGATGAGGAGCGAAGATTAGAAACTCTCTTTGAGCGCGGCCAAGCAAATGGAGTTGATTTAGAGATATTTGACGGGGAGAAACTTCCTAAGTACGAACCACTCGCTCGCACTCATCGACGATTTCTCTGGTCTCCAAATACCGCGATATCTGATTCGCATGAAGTAATCAGAGCGATGCGATTACGGTTGGAACGAATGGGTGGTGAGGTTAGAACAGGAAATGAGATAAAGCTTTCACTGAGTGGAGGTGAGGTTTGTCTTTCCGATAATCAATACTCGTTTGGCCACTTCATCAATGCTGCTGGAGCTCAATCTGATCGAATAGGTAAACAGGTTGGGGTTGCTGAGGATTATGCGATGATTCCATTTATGGGCCTATATCGTGCAGTTTCTTCAGAGAAATTGCCGTTAAGAACTCTTGTCTACCCCGTGCCGCATACAATAAACCCATTTCTTGGGGTTCATTTCACGTTAACCATCGACGGCAAAGTAAAAATTGGGCCTACGGCAATTCCTATACTCGGTCGTGAGCAATATTCGCTTTTTAAGCGGTGGTCCATTCCAGATATGTTGGAAGCTTTCCGGGGAGTTCGATCAATAGTGCGAGGCAACTCGCATGATTTCTCTGAAATTGTATTGAGCGAGTGGCCTAAATTGTTGCGTAGAGAAATCGTCAAACAATCTGCACGCTTAGTTCCGGTGGCATCTGAAGTGTCAGGCTGGGTTAGAAAACCTCCCGGTATTCGTTCGCAGCTTGTACATCTTCCAACGGGAAAGTTGGAGCAGGATTTCGTGGTTAGAAACTATCTAAATTCAACCCATGTTTTAAATGCCGTGTCGCCCGGCTGGACAAGTTCTATACCTTTTGGAAGATATGTTGCCGAGGAGTTTGTGCTTCCTCAAATCTCATGAATCCTTTCTGGATTTTCCTGAGGACTTCTTCTTTGCCTTTCGCTTCGCTCCGGCATCACTTATTGTCTTCTCGGTAAGAGTTGGGGCTTTCTTCTTTCGCGAGCTCTTCTTCTTTGGGGCGCCACCATTTTCAATCTCCCAGGCCCGGCGGCCCGCTAATAATTCTAGGGCGCGTTCAATTGTCATAGCTTCTACGGTGTCGCCGCGACGAAGAGTTGCATTGGTTTCACCGTCGGTTACATACATTCCAAACCTGCCATCTTTGATGATGATTTGGCGTTTAGTCTCAGGGTCGGCGCCAAGATCTTTAAGAGGCGGCTTGGCAGCTCCTCGCCGTCTTACCTTTGGCTGTTTATAGATTTCCTCAGCTTCATCGAGAGTTATTGAGAATAGTTGATCCTCTGATGTAAGAGTTCGAGAGTCGGTGCCTCGCTTTAGATAGGGACCGTATCTTCCGTTTTGGACTGTGATTTCTTCGCCGGTTTGGCTATCTGTTCCAAGAACTTTAGGTAGCGATAAAAGTTTTAAAGCATCATCAAGAGTTACTGTATCTAAGGTCATGGTTGATAGAAGTGAAGCAGTCTTAGCTTTAACTTCTTTCTTTTTCTTCTTTCCCTCTTCTTCAGGAAGAACTTCGGTTATGTAAGGGCCGAAGCGTCCTGACTTTGCGATAATGGGAAGACTTGTTGTTGGATCAGTTCCAAGTTCGCGTTCGCCAGAGGGTGCAGCAAGAAGTTCTATAGCTTTAGGCAGGGTTAATTCGTCAGGAGCCATTCCCTCAGGAATGTTTGCGAAATTACGGTCATCACCTTGGCCTTGTTGCAGGTATGCGCCGTAGCGACCAACGCGGATTTCAATATCTTCGCCCATCTTCATAGTGTTTATCTGTTGCGCATCAATCGAGCCGAGGTCGGCGGCGAGATCTTGTAGGCCAGGTTGATTATCGTGGCCATAAAAGAAGTTAGTGAGCCAATGAATGCGCTCGGCTTCCCCGTTAGCAATCTTGTCTAAATCCTCTTCCATACTTGCAGTGAATTCGTAATCGACGAGCTTGGAGAAATGTTGCTCTAGAAGGCCGGTGACAGAAAACGCTAAGAATGTAGGGACTAGGGCCCTTCCTCGTTTTACAACGTAGCCACGGTCTTGAATTGTCTGGATGATTGAGGCGAAGGTTGAGGGCCTTCCTATCCCGAGTTCTTCAAGTTTCTTAACCAAGGTTGGTTCGGTATAACGAGCAGGCGGTTTTGTTTCATGTGACTCAAACTTGTACTCAGTTACATTTACTTTCTGACCTTCTTGCATCGAAGGTAGGCGCTTATCGGTCTCATCTTCATTCTTTTCTTCGGTAACATCTTCGTAAGCAGCAAGAAATCCGGGGAAGGTTACGACTGAGCCATTTGCCCTAAAGATTAGATCTTTACCCTCTCTGGTTTTTACATCAAAGTCGACGCGGGCCTGCATCTTCTTTGCATCAGACATCTGGGATGCGACGGTTCGTTTCCAAATTAAGTCGTAGAGAGCTAGTTGGTCTCTTGTTAGTTCTGGAGCTAGCTCACCTGGAGTTTTGAAGCTATCTCCGGCGGGGCGGATTGCTTCATGTGCTTCCTGGGCATTCTTTGTTTTTCCTTCATAGAATCTTGGTGAGTCTGGGATGTGATCGGCGCCGTAAAGAGATTTAGCAGAACTTCTTGCAGCTTTGATTGCGGTTTCGGAGAGATTTACAGAGTCGGTGCGCATATAAGTTATGTATCCACCTTCGTAAAGGCTCTGAGCGATTCGCATCGTTAGTTGTGCGCCCCAACCAAGTCGGCTCCCCGCATCTTGTTGCATCGTTGAAGTTGTGAATGGTGGTTTCGGACGTTCAGTTCTGGGTGACTCTTCGATTGACTTAACGGTTAGTTTTTCATTTTTTACCGAGGTTGCTAGGTGACTTGCTTCGGCTTCATCAAGAAGGAGGATTTGATTTGCGCTCTTTTCTTTTAAAGCTCCATTTGAGTCAAAATCATTAGTTGTAGCAAGCCGCTTCCCGTCGACCGAGATGAGCCTTGCGTTGAAGTTTTGATCTGTGAGTGCATTTAAATCCCACCAAGTTGAGGCTATGAAAGTCATACGCTCGCGCTCTCGTTCCACGATTAAGCGAGTAGCAACAGATTGAACGCGGCCGGCTGAGATTCGGGGCATTACCTTTTTCCAAAGAACTGGCGAAAGGCGGTAGCCATAGAGTCTGTCTAGAACGCGCCGTGTTTCTTGGGCGTCGACTAAGCGTTGGTCGATATCCCTTGTTTCATCTACTGCTTTAAGGATTGCCTCTTTTGTAATCTCATTGAAAACCATCCGCTTAACGGGAACCTTTGGGCGAAGAATCTCCATCAGGTGCCATGCAATAGCTTCACCTTCCCGATCTTCATCGGTGGCGAGGATTAGCTCATCAGACTTTTTTAGAAGGTCTTTGAGTTCTTGGACTTTCTGCTTCTTATCTGGATTTATGACATAGAGCGGCGCAAAGTCATTTTCGATATCTACACCTTCGCGCGACCAAGGGAATTTCTTATATTCCTTTGGGATATCGGCAGCGCGCTGCGGGAGATCGCGTATGTGACCGATTGAGGCCTCGACGATGTAATCACCGCCGAGGTATCCACCAATCTTTCTTGCTTTAGCTGGCGATTCAACAATCACCAGCTTCTTAAACTTTTTAGCCAAACTGGTTAGCCGATTGTTGTGGACTTACGGCGACCGCGGACTAGCGCAGCAATAATGATTGCCGTTGCTACTAGCGCGATTGCCATACTTAGCGTGTCCTTACCTTCGAGTGAGAACTTCACAACAGCAGGTGTTACTAGAAGGCCAACCAAGTTCATAACTTTAATTAGTGGGTTGATTGCTGGACCAGCGGTGTCCTTAAATGGGTCACCGACAGTGTCACCAATAACGGTTGCGGCGTGGGCATCGCTGCCCTTTCCGCCGTGATGTCCATCTTCAACCATCTTCTTGGCGTTATCCCAAGCGCCACCAGAGTTAGCTAGAAATACCGCCATCAAAGTTCCGGTTCCGATAGATCCCGCTAAGTACGCACCGAGTGCGCCTACTCCAAGACCGAAGCCAACAGCGATTGGTGCCATAACAGCTAATAGGCCTGGGGTTGCTAGCTCACGGAGTGAATCGCGAGTACAGATATCTACAACTCGGCCATATTCAGGTTTTTCGGTTCCCTTCATGATGCCGGGGTGAAGTTGGAATTGATTTCTAACTTCCATAACAACGGCGCCAGCAGCACGTGAGACGGCATTAATTGCAAGGCCTGAGAAGAGGAATACGACTGAGGCTCCTATTATTAAACCGACAAGATTGCGAGGATCGGCAACATCGAGGATGCCTTGGAATTCTGGGCCGAGGTTTGTAACAGTTGAGCCAAATTCTTTAACCGTGTTCTTAATTGCATCTGTAAATGCACCAAAGAGAGCGGTTGCGGCGAGAACTGCGGTTGCAATCGCGATTCCTTTTGTAATTGCCTTAGTTGTGTTTCCAACAGCATCAAGTGAGGTAAGAATCTTTGTGCCTTCACCCTTTACATCGCCAGACATCTCAGCGATTCCTTGAGCGTTATCTGAGATTGGGCCAAAAGTATCCATCGCAACAATCACACCAACGGTTGTTAGTAGACCACAACCAGCAAGGGCGACTGCAAACAAAGATAGAACGATTGTTCCGCCACCTAATAGATAAGCACCGAATACTGCGGCAGCGATTAGTAGTCCAGAGAAGACTGCTGATTCAAAACCAACCGAGACGCCGGCAAGAATTACTGTTGCAGCGCCAGTCTTTGAAGAAGCGGCAACATCATTTACTGGGCGCTTTCCAACTTCAGTGAAGAATCCAGTTAGCACTTGGATAGCGGCAGCGAGAATAATTCCGATTAGAACTGCGCCGAGCGCTAGAACACGTGGATTAACGCTGGTTTCAGCAGCGAGAGCCGAGTCAACGCCTGTTAGTGCGGTGAAGCTATTAGGTAGGTAGGTATAAGTTGCAAGACCTACAAGGACTGCAGAAATAATGGCAGAGATAAAGAATGAGCGGTTAATTGCGCTCATTGCGCTCTTATCGGTTGAGCGAAGTCGAGTAAGGAAGATTCCGAGGATCGCGGTGAGGATTCCGATTGCAGGAACGATAAGTGGATAGACGAGACCGCTATCTCCGAAAGCGGCCTTACCTAAGATGAGTGAGGCAACAAGGGTTACGGCGTAGGACTCGAATAGGTCAGCAGCCATTCCAGCGCAATCACCGACGTTGTCGCCAACGTTATCTGCGATTGTTGCAGCGTTACGTGGGTCATCTTCAGGGATGTGTTTTTCAACTTTACCAACGAGGTCTGCACCAACATCGGCAGCCTTTGTGAAGATACCGCCGCCAACGCGCATGAACATAGCGAGCATCGCTGCGCCAAAACCAAAACCTTCAAGAACAGCTGGGGCATCAGCGCGGTAGATGATTACAACGACCGAAGCTCCGAGAAGTCCAAGTCCAACAGTCATCATTCCCACAACGCCACCGGTGCGGAAGGCAATTTGAACAGAGCGCTCGGCTGAGCCTTGGCGAGCTGCTTCAGCTACCCGCACATTTGCGCGAACGGCGAGCCACATACCTTGATAGCCAACGATTGCTGAGAAGGCGGCGCCGATTAAGAAGAATATTGAGCGGCCTATTTTTACATCCATATCGCCAGGAAGAGCAAAGAGAAGTAAAACAACTATTACGACAAAGAAGGAGAGGGTGCGGAATTGACGGGCTAAATATGCGGCTGCGCCTTCTTGAACGGCAGCAGCGATCTCTTGCATCTTCTTAGTTCCTTCAGATGCGCTAAGAACCTGGGCGCGAAGTGCAAAGGCAATTGCGAGGGCTACTAGTGAAACTCCAAGCACTAGATAAACCAGATTCAAGTTATTTCCGGTTACTTCTACGAGTGAGTTAGCCGTTAGGTTGGCTCTCATATCTCCTCCAGTTAACTATTTGGACACGAGACAGCGCCACCTGTGTCGGCGCTGCGCACAATGAGGTCAAGTGTAAGCGGAGGACCCTGCCAATTACCTAATTCATGCGGGGATGGTGGAAATTAAAGACCTAAATCACTCAGAGAGTAGGCAGAGAGGTATTTCAAGCCGTTGCTCTCAACTCTCTCTTTTGCTCCTCTTTCCACAATAACTGCGACTCCAACAACTATTGCACCAGCTTTCTTAAGCGCTTCAACCGCAGTTAGAACAGAACCACCAGTTGTTGATGTGTCCTCAACTGCTAAGACTCTTTTGCCTTTTACATCAGGTCCTTCAATTCTTCGTTGTAGACCATGCGCTTTCTCCGATTTGCGAACTACAAAAGCATCAAGTGTTCTTCCTTGTTTTGCAGCCGCATGAAGCATTGCTGTAGCTACAGGATCAGCTCCTAGGGTTAATCCACCAACAGCTTCATAATCAAGATCTTTGGTTAGTTCTAACATAACTTCACCTACAAGTGGTGCGGCGACTGCATCTAAAGTGACTTTGCGGAGATCCACATAGAAATCTGCTTCTTTACCGGAAGAGAGAATGACTTTCCCACGGACTACGGCTTTCTGGAGTATTTCCTCTTTTAATGCCTTAAGTACTTCGCTCATAGGGAAAAGTAATCTTTAACTTGATTTTCACTTATGTCTCTCATTTCGTTTCCTGCTATATCCGCTTTAAACCATTCTGTTGTCCATTTAATTGCGTCGGCAAAACTAAGCTTGTTCTGCCAATCTAATTCAACTTTCGCCTTAGTGGAATCTAACGTTAAGAAGGCTTCTTCATGGACGTTTGGTTCTACTGTCAAAACCTCTTGCGGTTTGGTGTTTTTGATGAAAGCTTCTGCAACCTCGTTCACGGTTCTATAACCTTCAGGGTCTGGTCCGAAATTCCATGCCGTCTCTAAATTTCCTTTTAAACCTCTATCAATCAGCTTTAAATATCCATTTAAACAGTCCAGAACTTGCTGCCATGGGCGCACAGCATTAGGATTTCGAAGTCTGATTGGTTCATTGCCCCTAAGGCTCTTCACAAGGTCCGGGAACAATCGATTTTCCGAATAATCCCCCCCACCAATTACATTTCCCGCCCGCGCAATAACTACACGAGACTTCGGATCGTTCATTGACCAAGATTGGGAAAGTAAGTCCGCCATAGATTTTGAGGCTGAGTATGGATCAGATCCCCCCAAGCAATCTCCCTCGCGGAAAGGTCTTCCTTCGCTTCTGTTGCGATACACCTTGTCTGTAGTTACCACCAGTACAAATGGATTTGATGCACGTGAACTCGCAGCTTCCAGAACGTTTAAAGTTCCAATAACGTTTACAGAAAAAGTTTCATATGGGTTTTTATACCCCTGAATTACGAGTGGTTGGGCCGCCATATGAATGATTACTTCTGGCGCGACCTCATCGACAATCTTTTTAACCTCGTTTTTGTTTCGAATGTCGCAAATAAACTCTTTAGCATAAAGATCAGATAGTTTTGCTTTTCTAAAGTGACTTAGTTGTTCAGGTGCAAGAGATAACCCAAAGAGTTCACAGCTACCTCTAGTCAACATTAGGGAAAGCCATGAACCTTTAAAACCATTATGGCCTGTGATTAGATACTTCATCTTCCTGCCTTCGCCATAAAGTCCTTTATAACTTCAACAACAAACGAAAGCATCTTTTTTGTAAGGCCCGGATAAACCCCAATCCAAAACGAACGACGCATGACAATATCTGAGTTGATTAAATCTCCTACAATTCTGAAATCCACTCCTGAATACGCAGGTTGTCTAGTAATGTTTCCTGCGAACATCAGACGAGTACCAATCTTCAAGCTATCGAGGTGTCTCAATAAATCTTCGCGATCTACCGGATGGTTTGGGTCAAGTGTTATTGGAAAACCGAACCACGAAGGGTCGGAATTCTCTGTCGCTCTTGGTAATAGGAGTCCTTCTGTTTTCTCGAGCCCCTTATATAAGTAGTTGAAGTTCTCTCTTCGCTTTTCCACGAATGAGTCGATTTTCTTTAGTTGTGAAAGACCAAGAGCGGCTTGTAGGTCTGTGGCTTTCAGGTTGTATCCGATGTGGCTGTATATGTACTTGTGGTCGTAACCTTTGGGTAATTCTCCCAGGGCCCACTCAAATCGTTTCTGACAGGTGTTGTCTTTACCGGTCTCGCAATAGCAGTCTCTGCCCCAGTCTCTAAAAGATTCGACTTGTCTTCTTACTAACGGTGATTTCACTAAGACTGCGCCACCCTCACCTGTGGTGATGTGATGGGCAGGATAAAAGCTAATTGTGGCCAGATCTCCAAAACTTCCAGTTTTTTCTCCTCGATAGGTGGAACCTAGAGCATCACAAGAATCTTCAACAAGCCACAAGTCGTTTTCTTTACACAATTTGGTTACAAGATCGAGGTTGAATGGGTTACCCAATGTATGCGCCATCATTATTGCTTTGGTCTTGGGTGTTATCGCTTCAATCAGTCTCTCTGAAATGGCATCGTAGGTGCCTAGTTCGACATCTACTAGAACTGGGTTCAACCGATTTTGAATGATTGGATTTACTGTAGTGGGGAACCCCATCGCCACCGTTAGAACTTCATCTCCGGCTTTGAGAGCCCGCTTGCCTAACTTTGGACTTGTTAAAGCGCTTAATGCAACTAAATTTGCACTTGACCCACTATTGACGAATAGCGCATCCCTAACGCCAATATAGTTTGCCAATTCTCGCTGAAATGAATCGGTAAAGCGCCCTGATGTAATCCAGCCATCAAGTGCCGCATCGACAATGCTGGAGATGTCCTCGCCATCAATAACTTTTCCCGAAACAGGTATTGGTGTTTCACCAGCTATAAAATTGAGCTTGGAGTTTTCGGAGTCAAAGAAATTTTTGACTTCATTGAGAATTCCATCTCTTGTCAATTTAAGACTCTCTCCTCTTTGGACTCAAGCAATTGGATGAGTTTATCGAGTTGCTCACGTTTATAAGCAATCCATGACGTTTTCTCGCTTGATCTCATCTCCATAAACTCTTCCGTAGAGAGATTGAAAACCTTCCAATTGAGGTAAATAAAGCCTTGCTCTCCAGCAACTTGTAAGTTTTCGACTGGGACAACTGCACTTCCACCGTTTGATTGAACGAACCACGCGGCCCAGATTGAGAACGTTGAGTTTGCAGCAATGAGACTTTTTGAATCGCACATCAACTTGAAGGTTTCGATATCGCTCATACCGGATTGGTTATCGATTATTCTCTCTGCCAGTTTGGCCAATTTTGGATAGTAGATATGAACTTCCTTAGCTGACTCACTAACGATGTTGAACTTCCTCTTAACTCCCATTCCAGACTGAAGCTCTTTAAGCGCGCCAAAATAATACTCTTCTGGTAACAGTTGAAAGATTTCTGGATAGTCTAGATAGTCGCCTAGTCTTATATGTAGGAATGTATCGTGTTCTTTCTTTAAATTTTCCTCTTCTACTGCAAGAGCTCTTGAAGTAATTTCGAGGTTTGGGAAGTTACTCAAAGCTTCGTGCTTTAAAGCTAACTCTGCAAAAAACCAGTCATTGAAGTAGTCCGAGAAAACTAACTTATCCTTTATGTTGGGACTAGGCGACCAAATGCTCTTAGCGTTTAGGGTGAAATCCTGCTCTTTCATGCGTGTGATTTTCCACCAAATTCGTCTTAAAGCTTTACCACGTCCAATAATTTGAGCAATACGAGAGTTGGTTCTAACAAACTGGATTCTGTTGTTTTGTGAAAGTCCTAATTGGTTAACAACCAACCTTCGCGACGGATTGCTACCAAAAGGGATTAATCTGTCTGAAAGTGTCAATCTTGTTGATTTAGTCTGACTTACCAGGGCGAGAGCTAGCGCTAAGCCGTAAAGTTGGTTCCCCAATCCGCCCAGAAGATCAACTTTTATCTTACGCATCACTTAACGCTTAAATATTTTTCTTATCAACGGGTTGTAACGAACTTTTCTAAGAATCGCCACAAATTTTTTCTCGAGTGGCGTAATTGTCTCATTGATTTCACTTCTTCTACGTTTTGACAATTCATTCGTTATTTCTCTCTCTAAATCGGCAATTCGTGTTGTGTTGGTTGATTTTATTCCGACTAGTTTTAAAGCGTACCTGTACTCTTCCGCTGTAAGTATTGAATTCAATATCAGCCCTGAGAATCTTGGATCTATACGCGCTTCCATAAGGACTCTTACACACATCGAGGTAAGCTCGACTCTCTTCCGAATTATCTCTTGACAGAGTTTCGCTAGTAGGAATTTGTCGATGAAGGTTGGATCGCGCTGTGACAGTTCATTTGATATTGATTCGATAATTTCTTTCAACTCTTCTTTCGTGGCTACTGAGATGAAACTGGAGATAGCGCCTGCTTGAATGTCCTGAGATAAACTCAGCGCCCTATCCAAATCCCAAGACTCCTGCATATAACTTCTTTGTTCTTGGCCATCATGTAGGCGATACTCAATAATCTTTTGGCTTACTGACCTACATTCGCCTTTTAGCCCGGCATTAATCCAAAGCCACCAATCTACAACTGTCATACTCCAAGGCACTTCCTCTGGATTTATCATGCTTCTTCTTGTAGCTGTAGCCGGCATCCAAAATGGACTCTCAAATAATGCTTTCGCGATAAGTGAGGCTCGAGACGGGAACTTCTTGGGCGAGAACTCAATGGGCGTCTTTTCCCCTTCGCTATTTATTGTGCTTGCGCCGAATGCAATTAGGGAAACGTTTTCATCGGATTTCCCACATTCACTGAGGACTACATTCAATCCGCCCTCCATGAAACGATCATCGTCGCCGGGGCTAATAACCCAATCACCTTGAGCAGCCTGAATTAGCTTTTTGTATGCTCTAAAGCCCCTATCGTTTTCCTCATTTCTTAGTAGATTAAATTTCAACTTTTTGTGCCAACTATTCAAAATAGACTGTGTTGTTTCGTCCGATCCGTTGTCAAGAATTACGAGTTCTATAGCTTCCTTCTGAACCAATCCTGTTGCATTTATGGATTCTAGTAATTCTTCTAGGTAGTGGGCTCGGTTATACGTGACTACACATACACTCAATAACACGCCATAAGTCTACTGTTTAGGTAGGAAAGTAATTAATAGATCATGCGCGAGAGCGCTGGAGGAAATCTGCGCGAAGGTCTTCGCCTTTAGTTGCTTCAGCGAATTCTTCAAGGGCGCGTTTGGCCTTCCCATCCACTCTCTGTGGAACTTGTACTTCGATTGTGACCATTAAATCGCCGGAGTTGACACCTTTTTTCCCTCCACGCCCCTTAACTCGGAAAGTCTTTCCATTTTGAGTTCCAGGAGCAATGCGAACTTTTACTTCATCGCCTTCTAGGGTGGGAACAGGAATATCAGCTCCGAGAGCTGCTTCGGCGAAACTAACTGGA
>Ga0194129_10005682_pt1 | contig 15741 bp, 12 predicted proteins | sample TA2KigCa35mmetaG_FD_150862 | JGI IMG/M metagenome (GOLD analysis project Ga0194129, IMG submission 150862) | Freshwater microbial communities from Lake Tanganyika, Tanzania - TA2015038 Kigoma Deep Cast 35m | ecosystem: Environmental > Aquatic > Freshwater > Lake | place: Tanzania: Lake... | reverse complement strand
CCTACAACGTCGACGCAAAGCCGTTCGTATGGACCAAATCCGTGGTTCATCAAAAACGTCTCAAGCCCTGTTTCGCGGACCAGTGATTCGGGGTACTAGCGCCGCATGATGTTCGACGCGCCGGATCTTCGCCTTGGCTGGCAGCAGTTGCTGAAGTCGTCCGCGCCAGCGCGCCGGGTTGTCGCCGGTGCGGTACTCGCGCGCGATTGCCCAGTCGATCACGGTTTCGATCCGCCCGCGCAGCCGCGTCGCCGTCTCCGGCTTGTCCTTCCAGATGGGCTCCAGGATCTGCAAGACATCGCCGACAGCGACATCGGCAACGGACATCTCGCCGATCACCGGGAACGCATAGGTGGCCAGGGTGTTCTGCCATTGCTGCCGGTGCTTCGGGTTGCGCCAGCCGTCGCGGTGCGATGCGATGTAGTGGCCAGCGGCTTCCTCGAAGGTCGGCACCGATCCGCGCGCAGCCGCCGCAGCCTCGGCCCTCGCCGCGTCCATCGGGTCGGTCCCGGCGACGATCAGCTGTCAATCGGCGTCCAAAAAGGACCCCCCTTTTGGGCTGTCGCTGCGAGGCGTGACGGGGTTTTCAGGACGGTGGTTGATCTATCGGATGTCCCCGGCTTGCAGCTGCGCGCGCCTGTCGCGCGTGACCCGGCACCGGATCGGCACGGGTTCGCTCCTCGCGCCAGCCGAACCCTTGGCCGTCGCAGTTCCAGAAATTCAAAATCTTTTGATGGTTATGGCGGCTGTGGAGTTGTGGGCGAAGGTCGACGCGGTGGGCAACGCGAAGCGTTGTCCACGGCAAGGCGACCGGTGCGCGCAGCGCATCGTCCACAAATCCACAGCCGGGGCCGGGCCTCGCCGCTGGGCCTGCGCGCGCGATCGCGTCAGGCCCGGTTCTTGAAGCGCCAGGAGTCGTTGCCGGTCTCGACGATGTCGCAATGATGGGTCAGCCGGTCGAGAAGCGCCGAGGTCATCTTGGCGTCGCCGAACACGTTCGGCCATTCGCCAAAGCCAAGGTTGGTCGTCACGATCACCGATGTCCGCTCGTAGAGCTTCGCCACGAGATGGAACAGGAGCTGACCGCCGGATTGAGGAAAGGGCAGATAACCGAGCTCGTCGAGCACCACAAAGTCTCTGCCACCGAGCTGGTCCGCGATCCTGCCCGGTCGTCCCGCGCGCATTTCCGCCTCGAGCCGATTGACGAGGTCGACGACGTTGAAGAAGCGACCACGCCGGCCATCGCGAATGCAGGCCCGCGCGATCGCAACCGCCAGATGTGTCTTGCCCGTGCCCGTTCCCCCGACCAGGACGACGTTACGCTGCAGATCGAGGAAGCCGCCGCCAGCCAGATTGCGCACAAGCGCTTCGTTGATCGGCGTCCCGTCGAAGGCGAAATCCCCGAGTTCCTTGGCCAGCGGCAGCCGGGCGGTCGTGAGTTGGTATTTGATCGAGCGCGCCTGCTTCTCCGCGATCTCGGCCTTGAGCAGATCGGCAATGATCGCCTGAATGCTGTGCTTGCGCTTCAGGCCCGTCGTCAGCACCTCGTCGAAGGCGGCGCGCATGCCGGCAAGCTCGAGCCTGGCCATCATCTCAAGGATGTCCTGGCGCTCCATCACCCGATCCTCCGCAACAGGTCATAGCGCCCGCAATCGGCCGCCGGGGCATGCAGAAGTTCCAGGTGCGCTGGTACAGTCAGGCTGTCCGGCACGACCGTCATGCGTGCCCGGGCGAGCGTGTTGAGGATCACGTCGCTCGAGAACACGCCGTCCGCGATGGCGCTCGCGCAAGCGGCCTCCACCGCAGGCAAACCATCGCTGAGAACAGCCACCAGGATATCGACCATCTGACGGTCGCCGTCACTGCTGCCGGCAAGCCGCCGACGAACATGTGCGATCGCCGCGGGCAGAACCCAATCCTTGAACGGCGCGCCGTTGCGCAGCGCCCCGGGTTTGCGGGCCAGCACCGGAACGTAATGCCACGGGTCGTAGATCGTCTTGTCGTGGCCAAAGCTGCGCTCATGCTCGGCGACGATGTCCCCATCCTGTCGGATCACGATGCGGTTGGCATACGCATGGACATCGACCGGACGACCGACCGCCTTGGCCCGGACCGAGTACTTGTTCTTGTCGAACCGCACCAGGCAGGTCTTCGACACGGAGGCCGGGGTCGCGTGAAACCCGTCAAACGGGTCAACCTGGCGGACCAGATGCGGCCGTTCGGCTTCGAACACCGACCAGACCGTCTCCCCTGGGATATCGGGATGCTCGGCGCTCTGGGCGTGGCTGACACATCTGTCGACGAGCCACGCGTTGAGTTCCTGGTAGCTCCCGAATTTCAGCCGGGGCATGAAGAAGCGCTCCCGGATATTGCCGACCTGGTTCTCGACCTGACCCTTCTCCCACCCGGCGCCTGGCGTGCAAGCGGTCGGCTCGACCAGATAATGGGCGCACATCTGCACAAAACGCCGATTGAAGGCCCGATCCTTGCCAACAAAGACCGCGTCCACGGCGGTCTTCATGTTGTCGTAGATGCCCCGGGTGCAGGCGCCCCTGAAAAAGGCGAAGGCTTGCGCGTGCGCGTCGAACAGCATCTCCTGCCCCTCGCGCGGATAGGCGCGGATGAATGGCATCCGGCTGTGGCAGAGCCGGAAATGCGCCACCTTCACCTGCGTCGTCACCCCGGCCAGGACGACGATTTCGTGGCTCCAGTCGAACTGGTAAGCCTCGCCGGGCGCGAAGCGCAGCGGCACATAGGCCTGGGTCTGGTCCGCATCGCGTTCGCGTCGCCAGCCACGCGCGTAACGCCGGACCGCATCGTAGCCACCGTCATATCCCCGATCGCGCAGCGCCTCGAAAACACGGATCAGTGTCAGCCGCTCGCGCGCCGGCCTCGTCGCATTCTCCGCCAGCAGATCATCGAGGGCCGAGCGCCACCGCCCCAATTTCGGTCGCGGCTGCACCTCGCGCACATAACGGAAATCCGTCGCCTCAGACCGCAGGACCTTGCGCACAACCTTGCGCGAAAGCTGCAACGCCCGCGCGATTGCCTTGATCGACTTCCCCTGAACCTGATGTGCCCGGCGAATCTTCCCGATTGTTTCCACAATCAACATCCCTGTTTCCGATCGGCTATGGCTGTCGCCGATCAATATCGACCTTCGGAGCAGGGGGGTCCTTTTTGGACGCCGATCACCCCGTAAACGGGGTCCTTTTTGCACGCCGATTAACAAACGGGCCACCGACCTGCCCGACAGTCCATCCGAGGAATAAACGAGGGCCCAGGAAGGCTCCCCGCGGGGGGCCTTCCTGCCGTCAGCCGTGATGCATTTTTACTCCGGCCAGCCGTTGCATTTTTACTCCGGCGTTGCCAACCCGCGACGCATGCATAGCGGGGAAGGGGCGCGCGTCGCGGGTCATGCCAGCGAGACGACGTTCCAGGACGCGGGCGGCAGGGTCAGCTTGATCCGCTCGCCATCGAGCGAGATGCGGCCCAGCTTCCGCGGGGCCACGCGATCGGGAGCCGACGCGCTGTTCACCGCCTTGAGGTCCTTGTCGTGCAAGGTCATCGCGGCGGCGACCGACTTGCCCGCGAAGCCACGGGCCGTCACCTCGACCGAGAGCGGCTCGGTCAGGTGGCGGTTGAGCATCATGAGGTTGAGGCCCCTCGTCCCGCGATCGGCGATCGCCGCGAGCTTGAGGTAGGGAGCGGAGTCGATCGCGTAGTAGTTGTCCTGCTTGCCGCGCGGATCATAGTAGGTCGCGCTGTAGCCCGGGCTCTCCACCTTGGCGCGCAGCGCATGGCCGCGGCCGAAGCGGCTCATCTGCGCGAACGGCCAGAAGATCGTCTGGCGCCACGCCGCGCCGCCCTTCTGCGTCATGATCGGCGCGATCACGTTGACGAGCTGCGCGAGGCAGGCCGTCTTGACGCGGTCGGCATGGTTGAGGAGCGAGATGCAGGCGCCGCCGAAGGCGAGCGCGTCCTCCATCGTGTAGATCTCCTCGAGGATCGGCGGCGCCACCGGCCAGCCTTCCTTGACGCGGGTCGCGCGGTCGCGGCGCGTGCGGTACCAGACGTTCCACTCGTCGAAGGACAGCATGATGCGCTTGCTCGACCGCCGCTTGGCGGCGACCGAATCGGCGATCGCGACGACCTCCTCGATGAAGCTGTCCATCAGGTCCGGGCAGGCCAGGAAGGCCGGCGTGTCGCCTGCGTAGTTGTTAAGGTAGGTGTGCAGCGAGATGTACTCGACCTGGTCGAAGGTGTGCTCGAGGACCGTCTGCTCCCACTGGCCGTAGGTCGCCATGCTGCGCGCGGACGAGCCGCAGGCCGCGAGCTCGATGCCCGGATCGATCCAGCGCATCATCTTCGCGGCTTCGTAGGCGCGCCTGCCGTATTCGTCCGCGGTCTTTGACTCCATCTGCCACGGACCGTCCATCTCGTTGCCGAGGCACCAGAACCTGACGGCGTGCGGCTTCTCCCATCCGTGCTTGCGACGCAGGTCGGACCACGCCGTGCCGCCGGGGAAATTGCAGTACTCGATCATATTGCGCGCGGCGTCACCGTCGCGCGTGCCGAGGTTGACGGCGAGCATCGGCTCGATCCCCGCCATGCGGCACCAGTCGATGAACTCGTTTGTGCCGAAGTGGTTCGGCTCCTTGGAGAACCAAGCGAGGTCGAGGCGCACCGGGCGGTCCTCCACCGGCCCGACGCCGTCCTCCCAGTTGTAGCCGGAGACGAAGTTGCCCCCGGGATAGCGCATGATCGTGGGGCCGAGCTCGCGCACCAGCGCCATGACGTCCTGCCGGAAGCCCTGCTTGCCGGCGGTCGGGTGGCCTGGCTCGTAGATGCCCTCGTAGACGCAGCGCCCCAAGTGCTCGATGAACGCGCCGAAGAGGCGATCGTCGACCGCGTCGATGTCGAAATCCCGGTCCAGCAGGACCTTGGCCTTGATCATGTGTCCTCCCCCGGTTTCGAACTGGGCAGCGGCCGCCCCGCCTCTCCGGCGAGGCGGCCGCGCACCGCCTCAGCGCCGGCTCAGCAGTTGGTCGGCACGCTCCTGCGCGTCTTTCATCGCCTGGGCGGCCAGCTTGTTGCCGTTGATGATGTTGTTGACCTCCTCGCCGATTAGCGACTGGAAGCCGAACTGGCGACGCACGTCGTGCGGCAGCGACCGGCCGATCTCGGTGACGCGCATCACGTTCGATCGCTCCGGCAGCTTCGCGTACTCGGCCATCAGCGAGTTGCGGATCGGCAGGTGCCCGCCGCCGCGCGCCCAGTCGAAATTGTGGTCCCAGAGATACTTCAGGAAGACCTGAGCCGCCTTGCGAGTTTGCGGGGTGGTGCCGCCGCGCGGCATCACCCAACTGTGGTTGTCCGCCCACACGGCGTCCTCCCTGAACAGATTCGAGAAGATGCGCGCCGTGTACTCCTTGAGGGCGGATTCCGGCCTCGCGGCCGCGGCGATCATGTCGTCGATACGCCAGGTGCCGGTGAGCAGGACCGCGCCGTTGCCACCGATGAAGCCGCCCAGGGCGCCGGCGCCGTCGATTCCCTTGGTGATGTAGCCTTCCTTCGAGAGGCGCTCGAAGACCTCGAAGGCATTCTTTGCCGCGGGCGAGTTGAAGTCCGCCTTGTCGAAGTTTTGGTCCCTGAAGATCGACGCACTCTGCGTGTACATCATGGTCCAGAAGCTGCGCGCGCCGCTGCCGACGTCGCCGCCCGCCGAGGCCATCACGAAGTACGGCTTGCCCGTTTTCTCCTTAATGAGCCTGGCCTGCTGCATCAGCTCGTCGACCGTCTTCGGAACGATCGGCTTGCCGGCGGCGTCGACGAGGCCGGCCTGCTTGAACAAACCGACATTCATGTGCCAGAGCCACGCATGCGTGTCCCAGGGCAGCGCGTGGACCTTGCCATTCAGGGTGACGCCGGTCCTAGCGTGCAGCGTGAAGTCGTTGATGTCGATGCCGGCCGCCTTGAGGTCGTCCTCGATCGGCTCGACCACGCGCGCGCGGACGAAGTCGCCGATCTGTGAGGTATGCATCACCGCGATGGTGGGCACGTCGCGCGCCGCGATGCGGGCCGTCAATTGCTGGTAGTATGGCCCCCACTCGATGATCTGCGGCTTGACGACGATGTTGTCCTTGTTCGTGGCGTTGAAGTGGTTGACCAGCGTGGTTATGACGCCGCATTCGCCACGCGCCTTCTGGTAATCTTGGCTGGTGCCATAGTCGGCGTCGCAGGCCCCGAAGAAGCGGGCGAAGGTGATCTCCGTCTTCTGCTGCGCGAGCGCAGCGCCGCCGGTTGCGAGCGTCGCCACCGCAAGCGCGCCGGCCGCGAGCGTGGACTTCAGTTTGGTCATCGTCATGGACGTCCTCCTTGTCGGGCCTCCGGCCCCCTTGAGTGGCGCGGCGGAAGGACTCCGCCGCTCCCGTGCTTCCGCCCCGCCTCTCGCCGCTATTTCGCGGCGCCCCCGGCCACCGCGGTCACGATATGGCGCTGGAAGAAGAGGTATAGGATCAGGATCGGCAGCCCGGCGAACACCGCCTGCGCCATAAGGAAACCGATCCCCTCGGTCTGCGCGAAGTTGGTCTGCGTCGCCGCGAGGCCGATCGTGAGCGTGTACATCTCCGGCTTCGTGGCCGAGACCAGCGGCCAGAAATACTCGTTCCACGCATGCAGGAAGGTGTAGATGCCGAGCGTCGCCTGCGCCGGCACCGTCAGCGGCAGCACGATGCGGAAGAAGATCCGAAGGCGCGACGCGTTGTCGAGCATCGCCGCCTCCTCGATCTCGCGCGGGACCCCCTTGAAGTACTGGTACATGAGGAAGACGCCAAACGGGAAGGCGAGGCGGGGCGCGATGAGGCCGAGATAGGTGTTGTGGAGATGGGCCTCCGCGAACATCGTGTGCAGCGGCACGATGATGGCCTGCTCGGGCACCGCCAGCCCGGCGATCACCAGGACGAACGCGATGCGCTTGCCGGGAAAGTCCGTGCGCGCGAAGCCATAGCCAGCGAGGGTGGAGATCGCCAGCGTCAGGAAGGTCTGCCCGATCGACACGATGAAGCTGTTCAGCATCCAGCCGAAGACGGCCGAGGTCGCCAGGATGTCGGTGAAGTTCTTCGTCGTGAAGGGGGGCGCGAAGACGCCGCCCGTTGTGCGCATCAGCACTTCGTTCGGCTTGAACGCCAGGCCGACGACCCAGACGATGGGTGCCACCCAGACGATCGCCAGGCCAACCAGGGCCGCGAGGAGGAGCATGTCGACCAGGTCGAGCTTCTTGACGCCGCGTCCAAGTATCACGGTCAGCCTCCGCCCCTCTGGCGCCCGATCCACATCTGGAGCATTGCTGCGCTGAGCATGAGCACGAACAGGACCTGCGACGCGGCGGCGGCGTAGCCGAGCATCCAGTCGCGGAAACCCGCCTCGTAGATGAACATCACGATCGGCCGCGACGCGTTGTTCGGGCCGCCATTGGTGATCAGGTTCGCCTGGCCGAAGAGCTGGAACTGCAGGATCACCTCGACCACGGCGACGAGGACGATCGTGCGCCGAATCGCGGGCACCGTGACCGAGACGAGAACACGCCAGCGCGAGGCGTTGTCGAGCGCGGCGGCCTCGTAGATCTCCTTCGGGATCTGCTGCAGCGCCGCAAGGAACAGCATCATCGGAAGGCCGATGATCCACCAGACCGTGACGATCGCGATGCCCGGCAGCGCCAGCGCCTCGGTCGTCATGAAGCTGGGCGCGGTCAGGCCGAACATGCCGGCGATGTTCTGCAGCAACCCGCGGTCGGGCATGTAGACGAGGCGCCAGACCAGGGTGACGATCGTGACCGACAGGACCGAGGAGCCGAAGAAGATTGAGCGGAAGAATCCCGCCCTGCGCGACCCGTCGTTCAGCAGCAGGGCGAGGAACAATCCAAGGCCGACGAACGCAGGGACGCTGATGAATACGAACCAGATGGTGTTGCGCACTGCGCCGAGGAAAATCCGGTCGCCGAACAGTTGCTCGTAGTTCTCCCAGCCGACGGGCCCTCCGTATCCGGCGAGCATGTCGAAGTCCTGGAAGCTCAGCCACATCCCGAGCCCCAGCGGCACGACGAGCAGAGCCATGAAGACGAGCATGTAGGGGGCAATGAAGAGCGCGTTCCACATCGTCCGCCGTCCCACCGCGTCGGCGTCGCGCCGTGCGGCCCTTGCGGGCCGCGCCTGTGACAGAGCGCTCATCGCCGGGACGGATCAGGTTGCATGGTGCCCGACCCCCGATGCGTCGAAGATATGGACCTGCGCCGGATTGATGCCCAGCGACACCGCGTCGCCGACCGCGACCGCGCTATCCCCGGCGTCTTCGTAGACGACGAGCGCGCCGTCCGCCAGACGCGCATGCGCCAAGGTTCGGTTGCCGAGTCGCTCGACGACTTCCGCACGACCGGCGATGCCGCCACCGGTCGAGACATGTTCCGCGCGCACGCCCAGCTCGAGCGCGCCACCGGCGCCAAGGCCGGAGGCCGGGACGCGGGTTCGGACACGCTGCCCGCCGGGCAGCTCGACGACCGCGCCGCCCTGCTCGGCGCCAAGCAGGCGCACGGGAAGCATGTTCATGGCGGGCGTGCCGATGAAGCTGGCGACGAAGCGCGTCCGCGGCCGGCGGTAGACCTCGAGCGGCGTGCCGACCTGCTCGATCCGGCCCTGGTTCATGATGGCGATGCGCGAGGCCATGGTCATCGCCTCGACCTGGTCGTGCGTGACGAAGATCATCGTGGCCTTCACCTGCTGGTGCAGGCGCGCGAGCTCGATCCGCGTGCGGGAGCGCAGCGCCGCGTCCAGGTTCGACAGCGGCTCGTCGAACAGGAAAGCCTTCGGCTCCTTGACGATCGCGCGCCCGATCGCGACGCGCTGGCGCTGCCCGCCGGACAGCTGCGCCGGTTTGCGTGCGAGAAGATGGTCCATCTCGAGGATGCGTGCGGCGTCGGCGATCTTGCGGTCGATCTCCGATGCCGCCATGCCGATGTTGCGCAGGCCGAAGGCCATGTTGTCGCGCACGGTCATGTGCGGATAGAGCGCGTAGTGCTGGAAGACCATGGCGACGCCACGCTGCCCGGGCGGCAGCGCATCGACGCGCGCGCCGTCAATCAGGATCTCGCCGCCCGAGACCTCCTCGAGGCCGGCGATCATGCGCAGAAGGGTCGACTTGCCGCAGCCCGAAGGGCCGAGGAAGACGAGGAACTCGCCCGAGACGATCTCCAGAGACAGGTCAGGTATGACCTCCACCGAGCCGAAGCTCTTGCCCACGTTACGCAGGCTGATCCCCGCCACGTCGACCCTCCCTCGACTGCCGAGAGTTTTTTTAGTATGGTGTAGATTAAGTGTGGCCGTCCGCGCCGTCGCTTGTCAATGCGCGTCGAAGACGGTCCACGGGGGAGGGGCGCGGCGGTCCATGATGAAACCGGTCCGGCGCGGTGGCGCGGCGATGCGCGCGGTCACGCTCAGCCAGCGCGTCATGGACGCGCTGGGAGAGATGATCATGCGTGGCCGCTTCCCCCCGGGCGCCATGCTTCCCACCGAACCCGAGCTGGGGGCGCGCCTCGGCGTCAGCCGCACGCCCCTACGCGAGGCCGTCAAGAAGCTCCAGGACAAGGGGCTCGTCGCGATCGGCCGCAGGGCCGGGACGCGCGTGCGCCCCTGCCAGGACTGGCACCACCTCGATCCCGACGTCCTGCGCTGGCGCCTGCAGACCGGCCCCGACGACGACATTCTGCGCCAGCCCTACGAGCTGCGCGCCGCGATCGAGCCGGAGGCCTGCCGCTTCGCGGCGCTCAACGGTACCGCCGAGGACCATGCGGCCATCGGCACGGCGTTCGCACGCATGCAGTCGTGCCAGGACGACGTCGTGGCCGTCATCGAGGCCGATGTCGGGTTCCATCTCGCGATCGTCGCCGCGACGGGCAATATGTTCTACGCAGGGCTGGCCTCCGCGATCGGCAAAGCGCTCCAGACCGCCTTCGTGCTTGGCGCCAGGCGCCGCACCTTCCCGGCCGACGAACTGGAGCAGCACCGGAGGGTCTGGCACGCCATCGCCGCCCGCGACGGAGATCGCGCGGCGAGCCGGATGCGCGGGCTGCTTGGCGCGTCACGGCGCAGCGCCCTGCCCGCAGGCCCCGTGGCGCAGGCGCCCGGGATGCGCGCGCGAGGCACCGCGAAGAGGAACACGAGGAGGACACCATGACCGAACGCCTGCGCCGCCCGCCCGCCGTGCCGCTCGTCACCCACGATCCCTATCTCAGCGTCTGGTCGATGGCCGACCGGCTGACCGACGACTGGCCTCGCCATTGGACGGGCACCAAGATGGCCCTGTACGCGGTGGCCCGCGTCGATGGGGTCGCGTACCGGCTGATGGGCGGGCACGAGTGGCTTGAGCGGGCGGCCGAGCAGGTCTCCCTAAAGCTGACAGCGACGAGGTCGGCCTATCTCTTCCGCTGCGGTCCCGTGGAGATCGGGCTCGACTTCGTCTCCCCGCTCCTCGCCGACGACCTCGACCTGCTGTCGCGGCCGGTCACCTACATAACCTTCCGCGCCCAGGGCCTCGACGCGCGCCGCCACAAGGTCGATATCTATGTCGACATGACCGGCGAGTGGTGCGTGAACCTGCCCCACGAGCGAGTCGTCTGGGCCAGCCACACGCGCGACGGCATCGAGGCCCTTGCCTTTCGCCATGAACGCCAGCCGGTGCTCGAGAAGTCGGGCGACCACCTTCGCATCGACTGGGGGACGGCCTTCCTGGCGACCGCCGCGGGCAGCGCGACGATGCTCGTCGGCGACATCAACGACTGCCGTGACGGCTTCGTCGCCGATGGCAAGCCGCATGTCGGCGGGCTGAAGGCCGCACCGCGCAAGGTCGACTACAACTACGACGCGGTGCTCGCCCTCGCGATCCCGCTGACCGCCACCGCCCGGCGACCGGCGGAGGCGACGGTGCTGGTTGGCTACGATGACGAATACGGCGTCGAGTTCTTCGGCCGCAAGCTGCGCCCGTGGTGGCGCCGCAACGAGGACATCGATGGCCCCGGCATCCTCGCGCGGGCGATGCGCGAGCGGGACACGGTGCTGGCGCGGGCCGCCGCCTTCGACGCCGAGCTTGAGCGCCGCGCCATGCGGATCGCGGGGCCGGGCTATGCCGACCTCTGCGCGCTAGCCTGGCGGCACACGATCGCCGCGCACAAGCTCTGCGCCGGGCCGGATGGCCAGCCGCTTTTCTTCTCCAAGGAGAACTTCTCGAACGGCTGCATCGCGACCGTCGACGTCACCTATCCGTCCGCGCCGCTCTTCCTGGCGTTTAACCCCGCGCTCCTCCGCGCGATGATCGATCCGTACTTCGCCTACTGCGCGAGCCCGGCGTGGCCGTTCAGGTTCGCCGCCCATGACCTCGGCACCTATCCGAAGGCCAATGGCCAGACATATCGCGGGTTCGACAAGAACCCGCAGCAGGACATCACCGACACCCAGATGCCGATAGAGGAATGCGGCAACATGCTCATCCTCATGGGCGCGCTGGCGCGCGCCGACGGAGACATCGCCTATCCGCGCCGGCACTGGGCCATGCTGACGCAATGGGCGGAATACCTGGTCGACGCTGGCGTGGACTCGGGCGAGCAGCTCTGCACCGACGATTTCTCGGGCGTGCTCGGGCACAATGTCAATCTCTCTGGCAAGGCGGCGATGGGCCTCGCGGCCTACGCGATGCTCGCGGAGCGCCTCGGCAAGCACGCGACCGCGGCAACCTATCGCGCCCACGCGCAGGGCTTCGCCGCGCACATCCTGGCGGCCGGGCGGGACGGCAAGGCGACCCGCCTTGCCTTCGACCAGCCCGGCTCGTGGAGCCTCAAGTACAACCTCGTCTGGGACCGGCTGCTCGGTTTCGGCCTGTTCGCGCAGGAGGAACTGCGGCGCGAGCTCGCCTTCTACCGGACGAAGGTCCAGCCCTACGGCGTGCCGCTCGACAACCGCTCGACGCTGACCAAGCCCGAATGGATGCTGTGGGCGGCGTCGCTGAAGAAGGATAGGAAGCTCTTCGAGGACTTCGTCGCGCGGATCCTGCGCTACGCCAACGACACCCCCAACCGGGTCCCGCTCGCCGACCTCTACCTCACCGACAGCGGTCGTAAGCTCGCCTTCCACGCACGCTCGGTCCTCGGCGGCTTCCTCGTGGGCTTCCTATGGGACCGGGATCGCTGGAGCAGATGAGCCACGGCCGCGCGCCAAGGCCCGTCTGCGGTCCGTCTCACCCCTCCAGGAGGAACAGCGTCGGCGCGACTGGGTGGCAGCCAAGGCGGTCGCCGTAGAGGGTGAAGCCGCCGGGATGCGTGCGCTCGCCCGGCACGGCGAAGCGGATCCTGAGCGGCGATCCCCCCGCGAGCGCGGCCGCGAGCAGCTGCTTGTCAAGTGCGATCTCGACGAGGAACCCGTGCGAACCGGGATCGACCCCGTGGTGGTGGCTGAGGACGCCGCGCGCGTCCGCCGGATCGTCCGGCAGGCGCACCTCTCCGGCGACTACGCCGTTGATCGACACGACGATGTCACTGGGGATCTTCCGGTCGGTCTCCGTCTGCGGGTAGTTGAACCCCTGGACGCGCCGCGGCCAGTCGATGCGCTGGCTGGCGGTGCGGGCGGCGGCCTCGAAGCGGAGCCGGGCGCCGCGGATCTCGCCCATGTCGACCTCCGCTGGCAGCGCGACCTCGTACTCGACCCAGCCCGCGCCCGGCGCCGAGAACTTGCCACCATCCGGCGCGACGAAGGGCTGCGGCCAGGACGTCTCGCGCAGGTCCCCCGGCGCGAAGCGCAGCGCCCAGCCACCCGTCGTGCGCTCCACGCGCGGCGTCTCCGCCGCGCGGACCTCCACATTCACGTAGTTGCGGCAACGGATCTCCCGCGCCGGGTCGACGAGCCAGACGGCGAGCGTCGCGAGCCCGCTCTCGCCGGGCAGCGCGCAGCGCAGCACGCCGAGATCGGTCACGCCGTGCCGGGCGGGCGCGGCCGGGATCGTGCCCTCGGCCGTGGTGCGGCGTTCGCCAAACCGATCGATGAAGTCCAGGCGCCAGCGTACCTCGCACGAGCCCATCGGCGCGCCCCAAAGGCTCACGAAAACGGGCGCGTGCAGCTCCTCGCCCGCCGGCAAGGTCTGGCAGGGCGGCGCGTCCAGCCCGACGAAGTCGGCGGCATTGAGGTCGGCAACGGTCATGCCCTCGACGAAGAAGCCGTAGCCGAATTCCTTGCCGCTGCGGTCGTAGTTGACGAAGCCGTTGTGCTCCCACTCCACGTCGGCGAGCTCGGTGTAGACATAGCCGCAGATCTTGGCGTGCCGGCGCAGCTCGGTCGTCTGGTACTTGAAGCACCAGGCGACGTCCTGGTCGCCATGGCGCGCGGCGATCCCGCCATACTCGCTGTTCATGAGCGGCGCGGTGCCCTGGACGAAGCTGTCGCCCGCGTCGTTGTGCCCGACATAGTTGAAGCCCGAGCCCGGGTAGGTCCGATCGACCACGCTCTGCACGTGCCGGCGCACGCGCCTGTAGTCGTTAATGTAGAAATGCCAGGAGTTGATGTCGCTCTCGACGTGGTCGTAGCGGCAGGGCGAGTTGTCCTCGACGAGGCGCGTGGGATCGAGCGCACGCACGCGACGCAGCATGTCGCGAACCCAGCGCTGGCCATCGACGGTGTCATGCCCGGTCAGACCCCAGGTCTCATTGAAGATCACCCAGGCGAAGATCGAGGGCGAGTTGAAGTCACGCTCGAGCGCCCGCGCCAGGGTCGCCTCGAAGAGGCGCCTCATGGAGGGCGTGTCGAGGTCGGGGCTCGGGAAGTCGTACATGACCAACAGGCCCAGCCGGTCCGCCCAGTAGTAGTATCGCGGGTCGTTGAGCTTGATGTGGCAGCGCAGCATGTTGAGCCCGAGGTCCTTGGCGAGCTGGACGTCGCCGCGGATCGCGTCGTCGCTGGGATAGGCGTGCAGCCCGTCTGGATGAAAGGCCTGGTCGAGCGCGCCGCGCAGGTAGACCGGCTCGCCGTTCAGCAGGATGTATTCGTGGTCGTTGCCGTTCCATGCGCCGCGACTGATCGTCCGCATGCCGAAATAGCCGGCCACGCTGTCGCCGGCGCCACCGGCCGCCGGCACGAGCTCGACGTCGATCTCGTAGAGGTACGGCGTCTCGGGCGACCAGAGGCGAGGGCCTGGCACCGGCAGGACGAAGTCGAGCTGCTGCTCCCCCGCACGCAGTTCGTAAGATGCCTCGAGCGTTGCGAACATCCCGTCGTGCGAGTGGACGCGCACCACGCAGGGCCCGTCCCGGTCCGCATGCAGCTTCAACCTCACGACGGCCCGCTGGTGCTCGACCTGCGGTTCGATGCGCATCGCGGCCACGTGCGTCGGCGCGCGGCCCTCCAGCCACACGCTCTGCCAGATGCCGCTGGTGTAGGTGTACCAGCGCGGCACCTGCTTGCCGACCAGCGTGCTGGCCTCGGCGATGTCGAAGGCGCGCACCGTCACGGTAGCGGTCTCACCGGGACGTACGTGCGGGGTGAGGTCGATCGAGAACGGCAGGTAGCCGTTCTCGTTCTCGGCGACAAGGCGGCCATTGATCCAGACACGCGCCAACCAGTCGACCGCGCCGAAGTTCAGGAAGGGCGACAGGCCCTGCCAGTCGGCCGGGACGGTGAATTCGCGCTCGTACCAACCGGCGCCCTTGTAGTCGGGCCGTGCGACACCTGAGAGCGGGCTTTCCCATGGGAACGGCACGTTAATGGTCAGCCTTCCCGCTTCGGCCTGGTCGCGCCCACTGTCGGACGCCCTCGTGCCTCGGGCGGCGCCCTGGTACCAGCGCTCCTGCTCGCCGACGAGCCCCGGGTCAAAGGTGAAGCGCCAGGGTCCGTTGAGGCTCTGCCACGCCGCGCGCTGGAGGCGGGGGTCGGGATGCTCGGGACGCAGGTTCTGGTTCATCGGTTTTTCCTTGTTGACGCCTGCCCGAAGATCATGTCCTGCAAGCGTGGTGTAGCAGCGACGTTGTCGTCGTGCTCTTCGGCCGGGTTGGCCGGGTCCGTCAGGCGGCCATGGTCGGCAGCTTGACGAAGGGATCGTCGCTCATCGGGGCGATGGTTTCCAGACTGTCAACGCCGGAGTAAAAATGCATCGGCTGGCCGGAGTAAAAATGCACCACGGCTGACGGCATGAAGGCCCCCGCGGGGGGCCTTTCTGCGCCCTCGTTCATTCCTCGGGTGGACTGTCGGCTAGGTCGGTGGCCCGTTTGGCGCGCTGGCGGCGCCTGCTCTGCTTGAGGCATGTTCCCCGTCAGCGCCCGTAGGACAGTGCTCGATAGGAAAAACAAACGCCATTCGGCCCTGCCTGTCAAATGTCGATGCGGAGGCGGGTTCGGCGGCGGCGCGCGCAAAAGCGCCCGCTGTTAATCGGCGTTCAAAAAGGACCCCGTTTACGGGGTGATCGGCGTCCAAAAGGGACCCCTCTCGATCATGTCCCTTGGCGTGGTGTAGCTGGTGTTGCTCACCGTCGCTTTGCGGCCAGGGTTGGCCGTGTCACGCGGTCACAGCGGACAGCGCGACGACGGGAGCGTCGCCGATCGGCGCGATGGTTTCCAGACTCATGTAGCGGGCGCGCTGGACGGCCCACTCGTCGTTCTGCTCGAGCAGGATGGCGCCGACGAGCCGGATGATGGCGGCTTCGTTCGGGAAGATGCCG
>Ga0194129_10005678_pt1 | contig 15752 bp, 10 predicted proteins | sample TA2KigCa35mmetaG_FD_150862 | JGI IMG/M metagenome (GOLD analysis project Ga0194129, IMG submission 150862) | Freshwater microbial communities from Lake Tanganyika, Tanzania - TA2015038 Kigoma Deep Cast 35m | ecosystem: Environmental > Aquatic > Freshwater > Lake | place: Tanzania: Lake... | reverse complement strand
GACGACACCCAAGCCCGGGTGATCGTAGTAATTCTTTTCATTGAAGCGGATACGGCGAATCTCGCTCATCTGCAGCGCAGCGCCGCCCTCCGGCGTGTAGCGCAGGTTCATGCCGAAATGCAGGAGTGAACCGCGTTCGAGCAAAAATTGTCCGCTGAGCCCCGGTACTTGCAGGCCGACGCGTTCGACCGCGAGCCCATTGCGTGAGCCCCAGCTGCTGGCCGTCTGCGTCCAGCCGGTATGCGCAAGCACGCGATATCCCGCGCCTGCGAGTTTTTGACGAGCCCCTGCAAGTTGCAGCTTGGCGACGGGCAGTGCGCCCACATAGCGGGCGACCTGTGTAGCACCTTGGGCCGAGTCACCGCTCGCCGAGCGCGCGGCGGCCGCGCCGGGTTCGCCCTCGCGCGGTCCGTTCATGCGGAAAATCAGCACCTCGATGTTGTAGGTGCTGGCGGCGGCGCCTTGGGTGACGGCGGGCGGGCTCGCGAGAAGACCGAGCCCCACCATGGCGAGGCAGGCGAGGCTCGGTCGCATGCTCAAGTTTGGTCGCACGATGGAGGGCAGGTGCATAGGCCAATGATAGCCGAGCGGTCTCAGGCTGCGGCGGCGAGCTTCTGCAGCAGCCCGCTGACAAATTCATAGCGCTCGGCTTCGTCGTCAAGATCGCGTGAGATACGCAGTTTGAGCGGCCCTTCGAGCCGGTACTCGCGCGATCGATCCTGAATGAGACGGATGACTGCTCGCGGATCGATACGATTTTCGGTCTCGAACAGCACCGTGCCGCCATGGCCGCCGAAATCAAGCCGGCGGATGCCGAGCCGCTGCGTGATCAGACGCAGCCGTGCGTTGCGTAACAGGTTCAGGGTTTGCGGCGGCAGCTCGCCGAAGCGATCGACGAGTTCTGCGGTCAGCGTATCGAGCGCGTCGTTATCGGCAGCAGCCGCGATTTTTTTGTACAGCGCGAGTCGCACATGCACATCGCTGACGTAGGTCTCGGGCAGCAGCGCGGGCACGCGCATTTCGACCTCGGCCTGCGAGGCGAGGGGCGCCGCGAGATCGATCGTACGGCCATCTTTCATCGCCTTGACCGCGCGGTCTAGCATATCGAGATACATCGTTAGACCGACTTCGGTCATCTCGCCGCTTTGTTCCTCGCCGAGCAATTCACCCGCACCGCGAATCTCGAGATCGTGGGTCGCCAGTACGAAGCCCGCACCCAGATCTTCGAGCGACTCGAGTGCCTCAAGGCGTTTGAGGGCATCGCCGGCGAGCGCCTTGCGCGAGGGGATCAAAAGATAGGCGTAGGCCTGATGATGCGAGCGACCGACCCGACCGCGCATTTGGTGCAGCTGCGCGAGACCGAAACGATCGGCGCGATCGATGAGGATGGTATTGGCACTCGGCACATCAATACCGCTCTCGATGATGGTCGTGCAGACCAGAATGTCGAACCGTCGGTGATAGAAATCGACCATCAGCTGCTCGAGTTCACGCTCGCGCATTTGTCCGTGGCCGACGCGAATGTTGGCCTCGGGCACGAGGGTGGCGAGATCGGCCGCCACTTTCTCGATGTCGCGGACTTCGTTGTGCACAAAATAGACCTGCCCACCGCGGCGCAGCTCGCGCAGGATTGCCTCGCGCACGGCCGCATCGCTCCACTCGCTGACAAAAGTCTTGATCGCGAGACGCTCAGCGGGCGGCGTCGCAATCAACGACAGTTCGCGTAGTCCCCCGAGCGCCATGTTGAGTGTGCGCGGGATGGGGGTTGCGGTCAGCGTGAGCACGTGCACTTCGGCGCGCAGGGTTTTCAGGCGTTCCTTGTCGCGCACGCCAAATCGGTGTTCCTCATCGACGATGATGAGCCCGAGATCTTTGAAGCGCGCGTTGGCATGCAACAGCCGATGCGTGGCAATGACGATATCGACGGTGCCTTTCTCGATGCCCTCGAGTACGGCCGTAGATTCGCGGGTCGAGCGAAAGCGCGACAAAGATTCGATACGCACCGGCCAGTCGGCAAAGCGATCGGCAAAGTTTGCGGCATGCTGCTGCGCGAGCAGGGTGGTCGGCACGAGCACCGCGACCTGCTTGCCAGCCTGCACGGTGACGAAGGCGGCGCGCATGGCGACTTCAGTTTTGCCGAAACCGACGTCACCGCAGACGATGCGATCCATCGGTTGCTCGGAACAAAGATCAGCCACGACCTTGCCGATGGCATCGGCTTGATCGGCGGTTTCTTCGAAGGGGAAGGCGTTGGCAAAAGCCTGATATTCAAGATCGCGCGATTCGAGTCGCAAACCGCGACGGGCCTTGCGCCGCGCATAAAGATCGAGCAGTTCGGCGGCGACATCGCGTACTTTTTCGGCTGCGCGCTTGCGGGCACGGCTCCATTGATCGGTACCGAGCTTGTGCAGGGGCGCCGATTCAGGGGCGGCACCCGAGTAGCGACTGATGAGGTGCAGCGAGTGCACGGGCACGTACAGCCGATCACCGCCTTGGTACTCGAGTACCAAAAATTCACCGCTCTGACCGCCGACTTCCATCACCTGCAGCCCGACATAGCGACCGACGCCGTACTCCTCGTGCACGACAGGGGCGCCCGCGGTCAGCGATTGCAGATCGCGCAGGATGGCGTTCGGGTCGGCGGTGATTTTGCGGCGGCGCCGCTCCTGACGAGCGCGCGTGCCAAAGAGCTGCGATTCGGAGAGCACCACGAGCGACGGTTCGCTGAGCGCGAGCCCGGCGAGTTCGGGCGCCACTGTGAGCGCAAGCTGCGCGTTGCCGGCGACGAACTGCGTCCAGCCCTCGCAGGGGGTCGCCCTGAGATTGGCGCCACGCAAGAGCTCGCCGAGCACTTCACGCCGCCCCGGCGAGTCGGCGGCAAGCAGCACGCGCCCCGGGTGATTCGCCAGAAAACTTTGCAGCGGCGCGAGAGGTCTCTCGGCGCGCGCATCGAGGCGCAGCTCTTGCGGGAGTCGCGAACCGAAGTCGCAGGTCTCGGGCCCGGCTGACTCGCTGCGAAAACTGTGCAGCGTGATCGTCTGCCGAGTGCCGATGCTGCTGCCTACCGCTGCACCGTCAATGAAAAGCTCCTCGGGTCGCAGCAGCGGTCGCTCGAGATCGCCACAGCGGTCCTCGAAACGCGCCTGCAGGGCCTGCCAGGCTTTGCCGATCGTCCCGTCGAGATCCCCCGTGAGATCGGCGATCAAAGCGTTGGCAGGCAGGTAGTCGAATAGCGTCGCCGTTTCATCAAAGAAAAGCGGCAAATAGAACTCGATGCCGGCAGGGGCGATGCCATCGCTGACGCCGCGGTAGATCGCGCTGCGCGTGGGGTCGCCCTCGAAGCGTGTGCGATAGCGGCGACGGAAGGCGCGCACCGAGTCGCCATCGAGCGGCATCTCGCGGGCGGGCAGCAGGCGGATCGAGTTCAGTGTGTCCTGCGAGCGTTGGGTCTGCGGATCGAAGCTGCGAATCGCCTCGATCTCATCGTCGAAGAGATCGATGCGCAGGGGCGAATCCGTCCCCATCGGAAATACATCGAGCAGCGAGCCGCGCATGGCGTATTCGCCGGGACCTGCGACCTGGCTGACGCTCGAATAGCCCGCCTCGGCGAGCCGCAGGCGGAAGGCCTCGAGGGCGAGCCGCTCGCCCACCGCGAGCGAGAAGCTGCGACTCGCGACGTACTGCTGCGGGGCGAGCCGTTGCAGCAGCGTATCGACGGTGACGAGCAGCAGGCCGCGGCGCAGGGTGGGCAACTCGGCAAGCGCCAGCAGGCGTTCGCTCGTGATGTCCGGATGCGGCGAGAACACGTCATAGGGCAGCACCTCGCCGTCGGGCAGGGTGAGCACGCGCAGCTCCGCGGGGGCAAAGAAGCCGAGCTCAGCGCGCCGGCGTTCGAGGCTGCGGCTGTCAGGCTCGATGACCAGCCAAGGGCGCTCATCGGCTGCGGCAGCCTCGGCGAGGGCCAGGGCCGTGGCGCTGCCATGCAAGCCCGTCCAGTGCACCTGCGGGCGCCCGGAATTCGGAATGAGGGGCCGGAGGAGCCGCGACATGGGCGCGCAAGCTTACCGGGCCGCCCCACGGAGGCAAGCCCTGCGATGTGGTTAAATTCAACCCGATGTTCCAGCCCCTCTCGCTGTTCGTCGGTTTGCGCTACGTGCGCTCACGAACGCGGAAATTCTTCGTGTCCTTCATCACCTGGGTGTCGCTCGCCGGCGTCGCCGTGGGTGTGGCCGCGCTGATCGTGGTGCTCTCGGTCATGAATGGCTTCGAGGGTGAATTGCGCGATCGCTTGCTCGCGCTCTCGAGTCATGCTCGGGTGGTGGCGACGGTCGAAGAGGGCGTCTCGGCCGAGGCCCGCGACTACGGCTGGCAGCAGGCTCTCGCGGTGTTGCGCGCAGATTCGCGGGTGCAGGGCGTCGCGCCCTACGTCGAAATCCAGTCACTCGCTCTGCGCACGCCCGAGATGCTGCCCATGCAACTGCGCGGGATCGACCCGACGCTCGAGCGCAACGTCTCGGCTGCAGCCTCGGCCATGGTCGAGGGTCGCCTCGAGAGCTTGGTCCCCGGCGAAGATCGCTTGATTCTCGGCAGCGTCGTCGCCCGCCTGCTTGGCGTGGTCAGCGGCGATCGAGTGAGCTTGCTCGTACCCGGAGTCGATCAAAGCGGCGCGCCCTCGCCGCGCCTGCGCGAGTTCACGGTGAGCGGAATCTTTGAAGTCGGTCTACACGATCATGACGGCACGCTCGCGCTCGCTCATATCGACGATGTCCGCGAACTCACGCTGGATGATGCGCGATCGTTCGGTCTGCACGTGAAGCTTGCCGATCCGATGGCCGCACCCGCGCTCAATCGCGAGCTCGGTGCTCGCCTCGGCCGCGGGCTCGGTTTGCGCGATTGGACGCAGGATCACGCCAATTATTTCCGGGCCATCCGTATAGAGAAGGCGATGATGACGATCATTCTGATGCTGATCGTCGGCGTCGCTGCGTTCAACATCGTCGCCATGCTGGTGATGGTGGTCACCGACAAACGTACTGACATCGCGATTTTGCGCACCTTCGGTGCCACACCGCGCAGCGTGCTCGAGATATTTTTGACGCAGGGGCTGGTGATCGGTTGGGCGGGCGTCGTACTCGGGGTGCTGCTCGGAGTGCTGGTTGCCGACAACGTCGGCAGCATCGTGCCCGTGCTCGAGAGCATCTTCGGCTTTCGGATCATGGATCCGAGCGTGTATTACGTGACGCAGATTCCCGCCGAGGTGAGGATCGAGAATGTGCTGCTGATTGCCGCAGTCGCGCTCATCATCACGGCTGCGGCCACGGTGTACCCCGCACTACGCGCCTCGCGGGTCGAACCCGCCGAAGCGCTGAGGTACGAGTAGATCATGCAGCGCTCGTGGGAATGGCTGGTCGGCACGCGTTACCTGCGCTCGACGCATCGGCGCGGCTTCGTGTCTTTTGTCGCCTTCATCTCGACGTTCGGTCTGATGCTGGGCGTTGCGGTGCTGATCGTGGTGCTCTCGGTGATGAACGGTTTCGAGCGCGAGTTGCGATCGCGCATTCTCTCGGTCACCTCGCATGCGACTTTGATGGGGCTCGAAGGCACGCTGCCTGACTGGCAGAACGTTCACGCGCGGGCGCTGCAAGCTCAAGGCGTTCGTCATGCCGTGCCCTACGTCGAAGCGCAGGCCATGATCTCGCGCGGCAGTCGCGTGCTGGGTTCGGCGGTGCGGGGCATCGATCCGCAACTTGAGCGTGCGGCCACGGGACTCAGCCAACATTTGCGCGATGCGCGCATCGAAGATTTGGTCGCGGGTTCCTGGCGCGTCGTGCTCGGCTCGGCACTGGCGCGAGAGTTGGGCGTCGCGCGTGGCGATGAGGTGGTGCTGATCGTGCCCGAGGGCACAGCGACCCCTGAAGGCGTGCAGCCGCGCATGCGCAGACTCGAGGTCATCGGCACCTTCGAGTCAGGGATGTACGAGTTCGATCGTGGGCTTGCACTGATGAATATTGACGATGCCGCACGACTCTATCGAATGCGTGGCGAGGTCACGGGCATCCGCCTCGCGCTCGAAGATCCGCGGCGCGCCGCAGACACCGTGCGCGAGCTCGCACTCGCCCTGGGCGGGGGTTATTACGTGAGCGACTGGACGCGTAATCACGCCAACTTCTTCCAATCGATCGAACTTACCAAGGGCATGATGTTCGTCATTTTATTGATCATTGTCGGCGTCGCCGCGTTCAACATCGTTTCGACGCTGGTCATGATCGTCAAAGAAAAACAGGGTGATATTGCTTTGCTGCGCACCTTGGGCGCCTCGCGCGCCGATATTCTGCGCGCCTTCGCCATTCAGGGTGTGCTGATCGGACTCGTGGGGACGCTGACAGGGGCGCTGCTGGGCATTGCGCTTGCCGATCAGATCGAGGCGATCGTACGCGGCATGGAAGGGCTGTTCGGCGTACAGTTCATGGATGCCAAGGTTTATTTCATGACCGATCTGCCTGCAGTGGTGGAGTGGGGCGATGTGACGAGGGTCTGCGCCGTGGCGTTTGCGCTTTGCGCCTTGGCGACGCTTTATCCTGCCTGGCGCGCAGCACGAACGGAGCCGGCGGAGGCCTTGCGGCATGAGTGAATCTGAGCGCGAACTTGTACTCGAGGCCGAGGGATTGGTCCGCGAGTTTCGCGAGGGCGCGAGCACCTTGCGCATACTCGATGGGCTCGAGCTCAAACTCGCGCGTGGCGAGTGCGTGGCGATCGTCGGTGCCTCGGGCTCGGGCAAAACCACGCTGCTGCAAATTTTGGGCGGGCTCGACCGACCGACCGCGGGTCACGTGCGCATCGCGGGTCGTGATCTGCACGCGCTCGATGAAGCGGAGCGCGGTGCGCTGCGCAATCGCAGTATCGGGTTCATCTATCAGTTTCATCATTTGCTGCCGGAATTCAGCGCGCTCGAGAACGTTGCCATGCCGCTGCTCGTACGTCGCCTGCCGACCGCAGAGGCCAAGGCCAAGGCGCAGGCCTTGCTCGAGGAAGTGGGGCTCGGCGAGCGGCTTACGCATCGGCCACATCAGCTCTCGGGTGGCGAGCGGCAGCGGGCGGCGGTGGCGCGGGCGCTCGTGACCGAACCCGCGCTGGTATTTGCCGATGAGCCCACCGGCAATCTCGATGGTCGCAACGCCGAGCAGGTTTTTGAGCTGATGCTGCGACTGAACCGCGAGCGTCACACCACGCTCGTCGTCGTCACCCACGATGCGCGACTCGCAGCGCGCATGGATCGCGTGCTCACTTTGAGCGAAGGTCGACTGGTGAGTTGAGCCGCGAATCCGCGCGTTTACGCCCGGTTTATGACTTGGTTCGACTGCCGCGCGTGCGGTATTTCTGCTGCACCCGCCACCGCCAGATCCGATCGAGCGTAATCCAGCCTACGAAGCCGGCAATCGCCCCGCAGACCACGCAACCCAGCAAAAAGGGCTGCCACATCGGTCCGAGACCGTGTCGCAGCCAATCCCAACTGAGTTCGAAGCGGAACTGCCCCGGCGTTTCGCCAAGCAGCGTGCGACCCGTCAGATAGGCGAGGTAATAGATCGACACCGCGGTGATCGGGTTCACGATGAACACCGTGCCGATCAGCGTTGGCACGTTCAGTCGCAGGAGCATCGCCAGCATGAAGGCCACCGGAATGTGTACGGGCAGCGGCACGAAGCAGATCGACAGTCCGACACCGAACGCGCCCGTGATGCCGCGACGCTGTAGCGACCACAGCCGCGGGTCGACGAAAACATGGGCGAAGGGTCGCAGATACCACGCATCGCGCAGCGCCTGTGCCCGTCGGCCGAGGTGACGATTGGTGTCGCGGAGCATTTCGGGGCGCCACTCTAGCAGCACCGTCGTCGGACTGGCGACCCTGCTCGGCACCATAGCGGCGCTCTACGGACCGCTACGCCCCAATCTTCTGACCTTGCTTGCGCTCGCGCTGTTATCCCCTCTGGCGCTGCTCTTGCCGTGGGTGCTGCGCTTTTTCTTTGACTATTCATTGCCGCGCTTCAGGGGCTCTTTGCTTGCGTTCGGCGTGAGCTCGGTGGCGGCCTTGCTGACCTTGCTCGTTGCACTCGATCAGCTCGCGCAGCGCTGGTCGCCGGCCGATGAAGGTGTACGGGTGATCGCTGACGTCGTGATCGATTCGCTGACCGAGCGCAGCGGGCTCGCGCTCGAGTTCGATGCGCTGGTGCATATCGAATCACCCGAGCGACTGCAGCGTAAATTACGATTACGGATCAGCTGGCGCGAGCCCTACGCACTGCCGCGTGCCGGTGAGCGCTGGCGTCTGCTGCTGCAGGTGTCGACGCCGCGGGCGAACAGCAATCCGGGTGGTTTTGATGAACAGCGCGAGTTCTTTCGCGATCGACTGCAGGGTCGGGCGAGGGTATTGCCTTCCACTCTCAACGAACGCTTGGCGAGCGCACAAGGTGGCTTGCTCGTGCTGCGCGAGCAACTGGCGCGCGGCGTGCGCGACGCTGTAGTCGATCGCGATGCAGCGGCGCTCTTTGCTGGGCTTGCGGTCGGTGCCACGGGCGAGGTGAGTTGCGAGCAGTGGCAGACCTTCAGCATCACTGGCACCACGCATCTGGTGGCGATTTCCGGCATGCACGTGACGCTCTTTTGCTGGTTGGTCGCGGCCTGTGCGCGGGCGCTTTGGCGTCGCTCGCAAAGGCTCGCGGGGTACATCGATCGCGAAATCTTTGCCGCGAGCCTCGGTGTGCCCGCCGCCTGCGGCTATGCGCTGCTCGCGGGTTTCGGGATCCCGACGCAGCGCACGGTCGTGATGCTCGCGGTGTGGTGGTCCTTGCGGCTTTCCGGGCGGGTGCATGCACCCTTCGATGTGCTCGGGGTGGCGCTGGTCGTCGTGCTCTGCATCGATCCTTTCGCTGCGCTCTCGTCGGGTTTTTGGCTGTCGTTCATTGCGATGGCGGCGCTGATTTTTGCAGGGGAGACCGACAAGGCTGAAAAAGCCGACGCGGCGAGTACTCAAAGAATTGACGAGCCCTCGCGCGCGGGCAGGTCGTTGCAGCGAAAAGCCTTGGCGTGGCTGCGCGAAAATTTACGCACCCAGTGGTGGGTCAGTCTCGCCCTGTTGCCGATCACGCTGCTCTGGTTCTCCCGCGTTTCGATTGCCGGGCTTCTCGTGAACCTCGCGGCGATTCCGGTGTTTTCGTTCGTGCTGGTACCGGTAGCACTCGGCGGCAGTGCCCTCGGACTTTGGTCCGTGTCGGCAGCGCGACCCATTTGGTGGCTGGGAGAGCGCGTTCACGAAGCACTATGGCCAGCATTGGTTGCCGTGGCGTCGCAGCCGTGGGCCGCCATCGAGTGGAATCCGCTGGCGAGTCTGCCGTGGCTGCGCGCAGAAAGACCTGCGCAGGGCGAAGTCATGGTGACGGCGCTGGAGGCGGGTAATGGCGCAGCGTTCATCATTCGCACGCAACAGCACACGCTCGTGTACGACACCGGTGAGGATTTCGACAGCGAGGGTCGAGCGGCCGAGAGACTGGTGTTACCGGCGCTACGCAGTTTCGGTATCAAAAAAATCGATCTGTTGCTGCTCAGTCGAACCCATGCCTATCGCGCTGCGGGGGCTGCGCGCCTGATGCAGGGTGCGAAGGTCGCGCAGCTCGCGGGCGGTGGCGAATGGCCGGGCGCTGCACGTGCGCTCGAAGATTGCACGCTGCCGCGTGAGTGGCGGTGGGATGGCGTCGAGTTCACGCACTTTGGCGAAGCTGACGGCTCCTGCGTACTACGCGTCGGCTTCAAGGCGAACCCCACGGTGCTGATCCCCGAGCGTATCGATGCGCGAGAGGCTGCGGGGCTCGCGGTCCGCGCGCAGCGTGGCGAGCTCGATCTTGCGGCTACGGTGGTCGTAGCGCCGCGGCGCGGTTCGCCGACTGCCGTCACGGCCGATTTCGTGAGCGCGGTCGATGCGCAGTGGGTATTACTCGGCGGCCGCGATGGCGCTACCGATCGTCGAGAGCGCGTCGCGAGCAGTTGGCAGATCGCGGCCGAGCGCGTCTACGCCATTGCCGAGCAGGGAGCCGTGACCTTGCACCTGCGGGCAGGCTTGCCGCCGCGCTGGCTCAGGCACGCCGGCCTGCAGGCCGCCCCCCTCTGGCGCTATGATCCACGGCAGTAACCGTCGGCTTGCCGATGCCATGCAGGATCCACCACGCCCTTGAGCCAAACGCCGGTCGAAATCACCGACGCCGCCAAGGTCTACCGCCGCTTGTTGGGCTATGCGCGCCCGCACCTCGGCATGTTCCTCATCGGCGTGGTCGGCATGGCGCTGTTCGCGGCGACCGACGCGGCGCTCGCGGTGTTAGTGCAGCGCTTTTTGGGTGGCACCTTCGTCGATCCTGACCCGCGCATCATTTGGGCGATTCCGCTCGGTGCCGTGCTGCTGTTCACGCTGCGGGGCATCGGCGATTACATCTCCAATTATTTTCCGGGTTGGGTCGGTCGGCAGATCATCAAAACTTTGCGCGCCGAACTCTTCGCCCACTACCTGCGTCTGCCGACGAGGCATTACGACACGGCCGCTTCAGGCGGGCTGCTGTCGCGCCTCACGTACAACATCGAGCTCGTGGCCGAGGCGACGACCAACGCGGTGACCGTACTCATTCGCGACACCCTCACCATCATCGGCTTGATCGCGATGCTGTTCTGGTACAACTGGCAGCTTGCGGTTTTTGTACTTGCGCTCGCGCCGCCGATTTCCTGGCTGATCCAGTACATCAACCGCTCCTTCCGTCGTTACAGCGCGCGCATCCAGGCGTCGATGGGCGATGTCACGCGCGTGGCCAAAGAAGCGCTCGATGGTCACAAGGTGATCAAAAGTTTCAACGCCGAGCGTCACGAAGAAAATATCTTTGCCACTGCCAACGAGCGCAATCGCCACAGCAACATGCGTCTGATCGGTGCGCGGGCGCTCGCCAACCCGGTAGTACAAATCATTGCTTCGCTCGGACTCGCCTGTGTGCTGTTCTTTTCGATCCGCCAGGTGTTCACGCAGCAGATGCGCGTCGATGAGTTCATGGCGTTCATGACTGCGCTGCTGCTGATTACCGCGCCGCTCCGTCGTTTGGTGCAGGTGTTCGGGCCGCTGCAGCAAGGCATTGCCGCCGGCGCGAGCGTGTTCGAGGTCCTTGATACGCCAATCGAGGATGCAGGCGGTTCGCGCACGATCGCGCGGGCGCAGGGTGCCATCGAGTTTCGCGATGTGGGTTTCAGCTACTCGAGTGCACAGGGCGAAGTGCTCTCGGGGGTCAGCTTCAAGGTCAGCCCGGGTCAGACGGTCGCCATCGTCGGCAAGTCGGGTAGTGGCAAGAGCACGCTCGCCAACCTGTTGCCGCGTTTCTTTGATCCGGATAGCGGCAGCGTACTGCTCGACGGGGTCGATCTGCGCGAGTATCGCCGCGACGATCTGCGCCGGCAGGTGAGCGTCGTCAGCCAGGAAGTGATGCTGTTCGACGACAGCATCCGCCGCAATATCGCGTTCAATATTTCCGAGGCCTCGGCACCGGCCGTCGAAGATGCTGCACGCGCCGCTTATGTGATGGACTTTGCGGCCGAGCTCCCCGAGGGACTCGACACGCCCGTGGGCGAGCGCGGCTCGCAGCTTTCGGGCGGACAGCGACAGCGCGTCTCGATCGCACGGGCGCTGCTCAAAAATGCGCCGGTTTTGGCGCTCGATGAAGCCACGAGTGCGCTCGACAACGAGTCCGAGCGTCGCATCCAGGCTGCACTCGCCACGCTGCAGCGCGGCCGTACCACACTCGTCATTGCGCATCGTCTCTCGACCATCGAGCAGGCCGATCTCATCGTCGTGCTGCACGAGGGGCGGGTGGTCGAGAGTGGTCGACACGCCGAACTCATTCAACGCGACGGGCCCTACGCGCAGCTGCACCGCCTGCAGTTCGCGGTCTGATGACTGCCAAGTCCGATGACGACAAAGGTTGAAGCCTGGTTGCAAGGGGTTTGGTACCGCGATCAGCCGGGTGCGGCGCTGCTTGCGCCCTTGAGTACGATCTTCGCTTTGGTCACCAGCGTGCGTCGTGCGCTCTACCGGTCCGGACTGATCGGCAGCTATCGCGCACGAATTCCCGTGGTCGTGATCGGCAATCTCAGCGTCGGTGGTACGGGTAAAAGTCCTTTGGTTGCAGCGCTCGCCAGTTCGCTCAAAAGTCGCGGTTTGCGGCCGGGCATTCTCACGCGTGGTCATGGGGCCGCAGTGCGCGAGCCGATTCGCGTGACTCGCGATGCCGACCCCAGAGCCGTGGGCGATGAACCCGTGATGCTGGCGATTGCGACCGGTGCCGAGGTGATGGTGTCACCCGATCGCGCGGCCGGCGCTCGCGCGCTCGAAGCGCTCGGAGTGGATCTCATTCTTTGTGACGATGGACTGCAGCACTACGCGCTCGCTCGCGATCTCGAGGTTGTGGTCATCGATGCGGCACGCGGTCTCGGCAACGGCAGGCTGCTGCCTGCGGGCCCGCTGCGCGAGGAGGCGTCACGCCTCGAGTCGGTCGATTGGGTGGTGGTGAACGGTGTCGTCGATGGCGACGCCGCGAGTGCTCCGTGGCGCGGCCGGCAAGGCAGCTTATCGATGATGCTGGTACCCGAGGCCCTACGCGGCATTGCCGACCCGCTACGCTGGTGCAGTCTCGAAAGCCTGCGCGGCGAGCCCCTCCACGCCGTCGCCGGGATCGGCCATCCTGCCCGTTTCTTTGGCATGTTGCGTGCGGCGGGTCTCGAGGTGATCGAACACGCTTTTGCGGATCATTACGCTTTTACGACGGCCGATCTCGACTTCGGCGATACGCGCGCCGTACTGATGACCAGCAAAGATGCCGTAAAATGCCGCGGTTTCGTCGATGCGCGCTGCTGGGAAGTCCCGGTGGTCGCCAGGTTCTCGCCCGATGGTGCGGCGACCCTCGTGAGGGCGATCGAAAAACTTTGTGTTTCACCGCGGCCCTGAAGGAGCCACAGCGATCATGGATCATCGACTGCTCGATATTCTGGCCTGCCCGATCTGCAAGGGTCCCCTGGTGCATCAGCGTGAGGCTGCGGTGCTCGTGTGCAGGGCTGATCGGCTTGCGTTCCCGATCAAAGACGGCATCCCGATGATGCTCGAAGAAGAAGCGCGGACGCTGCCGAGCGACGACCCCTTGCTCGGGCGCTGACTGCGACATGTTTCGCATTGTCATCCCGGCCCGCTATGCCTCGACACGGCTCCCCGGCAAGCCGCTGCTGCCGATCGCCGGGCGTCCCATGCTTGCTTGGGTTCACGATCGGGCGCTGGACTGCACGGCGCGCGAGGTGATCATTGCGACCGACGATGATCGTATCCGCATCGTCGCTGAAGCCTTGGGTGCACAGGTCGAGATGACGGCGGCTGAACACACAAGCGGTACGGATCGCATTGCCGAGGTCGCAGCGCGCCGCGGTTGGGCAGATGGCGATGTGGTCGTGAATTTGCAGGGCGATGAGCCCGCCATGCCACGCGAGCTTATCCAGCAAGTGGCTTTGTTGCTGATCGATCGAGCAGGGGCTGATATCGCGACGCTCGCCACGCCCGTCATCGATCGCGACGAATACTTTGATCCGAACGCCGTCAAGGTGGTCACCGATCTCGACGGGCGCGCGCTCTATTTCAGTCGGGCGCCGATTCCGTGGTTTCGTGATCAAATCGATCCGGCGAGCGGCGAGTTGCAGGCGGCTGCTCGTCGGCATCTCGGCATCTATGCGTATCGGGTGGGTGCGCTGCGCCGTTTGGCGGCACTACCGCCGACACCGCTCGAGCAAATCGAGAAGCTCGAACAGCTGCGCGCACTCGCGCACGGCATGGTGATTCAGGTGGGCGCGGCGAGTTGTCGGCCCGGCCCTGATGTGAACACGGCCGAAGATCTTGCCCGCGCATCGCTCGCGCTCGGACAAGACCCCGGCCGTTATTGACGGCGTTGCCGCGTCAGTAATCGTCGCGGCGCGTACCGCTACCGAAGCTCGAGTAACCCTTGGTCGGGCTCGACGACCAGACCACTTTTTTCTCGGTATCAGCAGGCTTTGCGGCGTCTGCCGGTGCTTCTGCGGAGACCGCAACGGGTGATCCAGCGACGGCTGCAGCGGGCGCTTCAGCAATCGCTGGCGTCTCTGCCGCGGCTGGAGCTACCGCCTCTTGCATAACCTCAGCAGTCACCTCAGCAACCACCTCAGGCGCTGCGACAACTTCCTCGGCAGGGGCAGGTGTTTCCACGGCGGGTTCAGGGGCAGCCAGACCCGTCCAGCTGATCTGGCCCGTGACGGGCGGTGGTGGCAGATTGGCACTCGCATTGCTATCCGCATCGCCACGTGCGTCGCCACTCGCCTCAGTCGTGGCAGTCGACGCTGGGGCGCTGACTGCAGCGTCATCGCGCTCGTCGCGACTGTCATCAAAAAAATCATCGGCGCTGCCGTCTTCGGTGCCCGCTTGACCCTCGCCGGCGCTCATCGCGGCGCCTGCGGCGAGATCACGCGGACCGCCACCGCGCCGACCCCGTCGACCGCGACGTCGACCGCGACGGCTACCGCCTTCGCGCGGCTCCGTCGGACCCGAGGCGGCTGATGATGCAGCGTCCGCAGAACCTTTCGTGCCTGCGATATCGATCACGCTGTCAGCCGAAGCGGGTGCTGAAGCCACTGCGGCGCCGTCAGCCGTGGCGATGGCCGCACTCGACGCCGCAGCTGCCGCACCCGACGTCGCGCTTGCCGTACTCGACGTCGCAGCTGCCGCACCGTCGGCGGGCATTGCTGCAGGTGCAGCGCTGCGGTCGCGGCGCCGCGAGTCATCTTGTTGCCTGCGGCGCGGGCGCTCATCTTGCCGATCGCTTTGCCGATCGCTGCGCTTTTCGGCGGTCGCGGCGGCGGGCTTGCTCTCGTTAGCCTTGGCTTCGGCCGCTTTGGGCTCTGCGTTCTTGCTGCGATCGCGGTCGCGGTTACGATCGCCTCGATCGCGGCCGCCACGGTCGCTACGCTCGCTGCTGCGTTCACCGCGGTCGCTGCGCTCGCCGCTACGTTCGCCGCTGCGCTCACCGCCGCGCTCACCGCCGCGCGAATCGCGTTGCTCGCGGTCACGATCGCGGCTGCGTCCGTTACGGTCGCGACGACGTCCACCACGATCGCTGCGCTCGCCACGGTCTGGGCGTTCGTCGCGCTCTTGACGCTCGACAGTGCTTTCGGACTGCGGCGCGCCGAAGAGCCAACGCCACAGACGTACAAAGATTCCGAGCTGCGGACCGGCAGGCACGGTGATCGTGACCGAGGGCGCCGCAGCGACCGCCGGCGCAGGGGCATGAACGACGATGGGCGCGGGCGTTGTCGGCAGGAAGGTGGCGACGGCAGCGGGTTCCTGCGAGGCCTGTTTTTCGCGGCTGGTCGTTGCATCCGGCACCTTGGCAGGCGTCGGCATCTGGTACGACATGCGCTTGAATTCCGGCGCTTCCATCTCATCGTCGCGAACGCGCCGGATGGAATACTCGGGCGTATCGATATTGAGATTGGGCACGATCAACAATTCGACATCGCTCTTGTCTTCGAGCGTTCGCAGCCACTCGCGCTTTTCATTGATGAGATAGGTCGCAACCTCGACCGGAACTTCGGCGATGACCTTGGAGGTACGATCTTTGCGCGCCTCTTCGCCGATGAGGCGCAAGATGGCAAGCGCCATCGACTCG
>Ga0194129_10005674_pt1 | contig 15760 bp, 28 predicted proteins | sample TA2KigCa35mmetaG_FD_150862 | JGI IMG/M metagenome (GOLD analysis project Ga0194129, IMG submission 150862) | Freshwater microbial communities from Lake Tanganyika, Tanzania - TA2015038 Kigoma Deep Cast 35m | ecosystem: Environmental > Aquatic > Freshwater > Lake | place: Tanzania: Lake... | reverse complement strand
TCGGCCAGCTGGATTTCCAAAGTTTCAAACGTACGGCGCGCGGCGTCGAGGCGCTCGTCCAGGAGTTGAGAGTCCAACGGCTCAGAGCATCAGGCTCAGGCCGTGGTGCTCGTCTCGGCGGTCGCGTCTGCCGTTGCGGTGGCGGCAGCTTTTCTGCTGCCACTGGCAGAGTCGCCTCCACCCATGCCGTACTTGCGCATGAAGCGGTCCACACGACCCTCGGTGTCCAGGATTTTCTGGGTACCGGTGTAGAAGGGGTGATTGCCACTCCACACGTCGACGTGAAGCTCGGGCTGGGTGGAGCCGGTGGTCATCACCACCTCTCCGTTGCAGATCACCTTGGCATCGGGGTACCAGGTGGGGTGAATCTCGGCCTTGGGCATGGCGGGTAAGGACTGCGCGTATGACGGTGGTGACGGCAGGAGGCCGATCAGCGCTTGGAGAACTGAGGAGCTTTGCGGGCTTTTTTGAGGCCGTACTTCCGGCGTTCTTTGGCCCGGGGGTCTCGGCTCAGGTGACCTTCGGTCTTGAGCGGTTTGCGGTTGTCGGGTGAGAGTTCGCAGAGGGCGCGAGCAGCCCCTTGTTTGATCGCATCGGCCTGGCCGGTGAGACCACCACCTTGAACATTGACCAGAAGGTCATACTCGATGGCCAGCCCAAGGGTATGAAGGGGAGCCTTGACGGCGGCCAAATAAACCGGGTTGTAGTTCAGGTAGTTGTCACCGGGGCGGCCATTGATCGTGACCTTGCCATTGCCGGGAACCAACCGCACACGGGCCACGGCTGTCTTGCGGCGACCGGTGCCCCAGTAGACGACGGAGTTGTAGCTCATTGTGCGGCGGCGGAGGGATTGAGGGCGAGAGCGGAGGGCTGTTGAGCACCGTGGGGGTGCTCAGGGCCGCGGTACACCTTCAGCTTGCGGAACAGCTGTCGACCCAGGGCGTTGTGGGGCAGCATGCCTTTGATCGCCTTTTCGACAATCCGCTCGGGCAGACGGGCTTGCAGGTGAGCAAAAGTCTCTGTTTTCATGCCACCGGGGCGACCCGAGTGACGGCGATACAGCTTTTGGGTGGCCTTATTACCACTGATCTGCACCTTGTCGGCGTTGATCACGATGACGAAGTCACCGGTGTCGAGATGGGGGGTGTAGCAGGGCTTGTTCTTGCCGCGCAGCACCGAAGCCACCTCGCTGGCCAGTCGGCCAAGGGTTTGGTTCTCGGCATCCACCACGTACCACTGGCGTTCCAGGGTGTCGGTGGACGGTTGGGGGGTCTTGTTCATGACGCCGGGATGTGCTTCCGGAGACGGCCGGGCCGTGGATCGGGGACATTGCGCTGCTGGCCTGAACCAATGGCGCATCGGGGTTTAGTGACCTTACCTTGCGGCCTGCCCAGGGGTCCTGCACGACTGGTGTTCACCAAATGGTGAATCTGGTCTGAGCAGAGCGTCTGGGGGCGCCTCGGGAGGCTGTGCTGAGGCGGACGAGCTTGCTGACTGGATGACCACTGTCGCCCTGCCGTCAGGGCAGTGGCGACGGTGGTGGATCTTGGCAGTTCAGCTCAAACCGCGGATGACAATCGTACCACTGGGCCTCAGAGAACAGTGGTTCTGGATAGCCAACCCGCAGCAGGCAAAGCCCCTGGGCAGGCGCGGCGTGGCGGATGTGGTGGCGCTGGCCGCTGCGCCATCGTTCCAAGAGCACGTCGCCGTGCAGCTGGTGTTCGCCGACTGCGACCAGCTGCCCCATCAGCAGTCGCACCATGCCGTACAAAAAACCGCTCGCTTGCAGTTCCACCCTGATCAGATCGCCCTGGCGTTCGATCAGGACCTCCTGCAGGGTCGTGCGGCCGTGGGCCCGTCGGCTTCCGGCGCGCATAAAGGCCGAAAAATCGTGCTCTCCCAGCATGGTTTCGAGCACGCTACGCATCACTGATTCGTCGACGCGTTGCTGGTAGCGATGCCAGCTCCAGGGGGCCAGAAACAGATTGGGCAGCCTGCCGTTGTAGAGGGTGTAGCGGTAGCGGCGATAGCGGGCGCTGTAGCAGGCATGCCAATCGGCCGGCACCTCGGTCGCGGCACGAACCCGGATGCTGGCCGGCAGTCGTCCATTGAGGGCCTTGGGCCATCGCTGGGCTGGAATCGGTCCGGCCGCATCAAAGTGGACGACCTGGGCAGCAGCGTGCACGCCCGTGTCTGTTCGCCCAGCAGCCACACACAAACTAGGCCCTGCAGGATCGAGCTCCTGCAGGGCCTCTTCGAGGGTCTGTTGCACACTGGGCGCATTGCTCTGACGCTGCCAACCGTTGTAGGCCGCACCGTCGTATTGCAGGCAGAGAGCGATCCGGCGCAGGGGCCTGTGTCCTCAGACCAGCTCGATGATTGCCATTTCGGCGTTGTCGCCGCGGCGGGGAACCGTGCGGATGATCCGGGTGTAACCGCCGTTACGGTCGCCGTAGCGGTCCTGTGCCTTGTCGAACAGGGCGTGGACCACCTGCTTATCGTAGATATACCCAATGGCGCGACGGCGGGCAGCGAGGCTCCCTTCTTTGGCCAGGGTGATCATCCGTTCGGCTTCGTCGCGCAGGGCCTTCGCGCGGGCCTTGGTGGTGGTCACCTGACCCTCGCGGATCAGCTGGGTGGTGAGACCGCGCAACATGGCTTTGCGTTGGTCGGCGGGGCGTCCCAGCTGGGGGACTCGGCACTGGTGTCTCATGGGTTCAGATGCGGGTGAAGCTGGAGAGGCAATTGAGCGATCAAACTCAGGCGCTGGTGCGGCTCTGGGGCAGGGTGATCCCGATGCGTTCGAGCGCCTCGATCACTTCATCAGCTGACTTGGAGCCAAAGTTTTTGATCTCGAGCAGATCCTCGTAGCTGAAGCCCATCAGGTCAGAGACCGAGTTGACTTGGGCGCGCTTGAGACAGTTGTAGGCCCGAACCGACAGGTTCAGCTCCTCGAGCGGAATCTGTGCCTCGGCCGAGGGCTCGGGCTCCAGGCCGGGCTCGTCCACCATGGTCAGGGTGGCCAGCGGCTGGAACAGGGCAATCAGTTGATTGGCAGACTGCGCCATGGCGTCATCAGGGGTGATGCTGCCGTTGGTTTCGATTTCAAGGCGCAGACGTTCACGGGCCGAGCCCCCTTCGCCCACAGCGGTTTCGTCAACGCTGTAGTTGACGCGCTTGACGGGCCTGAAGACCGCATCGATCTGAAGCAGATCGATCGCGCTGGTGTCCTCGGCATGGCGATCAACAGGCCGGTAGCCGACGCCACGCTCGACATGCACTTCCATCTCAAGGCTGTGGCCCTTGGCCACGGTGGCGATGGCGCGATCACCATCGATCACCTGCACCTGCGACGAAAACTGCAGGTCGGATGCGGTGACGGTCGCCGGTCCATTGACAACCAAACGACCGATCTCCAGGTCGCGGCTGCGACTGTTGACCGAGACTTCCTTGCAGTTGAGAAGAATGTCGAGCACGTCTTCGCGCACGCCCGGGACCGTGGCGTATTCGTGGTTGACGCCAGCGATGCGCACGGCGGTGATGGCACTGCCCTCAAGGCCGCCAATCAACACGCGGCGCAGTGCGTTACCCAGGGTCGTCGCCTGACCGCGCTCGAGTGGGCCGATCAGGAAGACACCCGTCTGGGAACGGTCGGCAGCGACCTGATGCTCGATGCGATCGATTTGGTACTGCAGCACGGTCAGAAGAATGGAAAGAACGAAGGCGCCCGAAGGACGGGATCAAGGCAGCCGATCAGACGCGACGACGCTTGGCGCGGCGGCAACCGTTGTGGGGCAGTGGAGTCACGTCACGGATCAAAGTGATCTCCAGGCCGGCCACTTGCAGGGCGCGGATCGCGGTTTCACGGCCAGAACCCGGGCCGCGAACCAACACCTCGATCTGACGCATGCCTTGCTCCAGGGCACGACGTGCTGCAGCTTCGGCAGCGGTCTGGGCGGCAAAGGGGGTGCCTTTGCGTGCACCTTTGAATCCACTGGCTCCAGCAGAGCTCCAGCTGATCACCTCACCGGCGGTGTCAGTGATCGAAACGATGGTGTTGTTGAACGTGCTTTGGATGTGCGCCACGCCGTTGGGCACATTGCGTTTGGTTTTTTTTGCGCCGGTTTTCTTGGCGGGTTTGGCCATGGTGGAGGGCCTGCTGAGGGCAGGAGGTGGTCGGGGGAACGGGGAGCACTCTGGTGACGCTGTCCGAAGCAGGAGCCCGGTGGCGGCAGAGTGGAAAAGGCCGGAGGATGACGCGGAAAGGCGGAAGCCTTTCCAGGGCGATCACTTCTTCTTGCCGGCGACCGTTTTGCGGGCGCCACGGCGGGTGCGGGCATTGGTGCGGGTCCGTTGTCCGCGTACGGGCAGACCCAGGCGGTGTCGACGACCGCGCACGCAACCGATGTCCTGCAGGCGCTTGAGGGCCATACCCTCCTGGCGGCGCAGGTCGCCTTCGAGGGTGTAACCCTCTGCAGCACCACGCAGTTTCTGAACGTCGGCGTCAGAGAGGTCCTTGACGCGGGTGTCGGGATTGACGCCTGTTTTGGCGAGAATTTTCTGAGCCCGAGTCAGGCCGATGCCATACACATAGGTGAGGGCGATCTCGACCCGCTTGTCGCGAGGGATATCGACGCCGGCGATCCGTGCCACGTAGGAAAGAAGTCGAATGGATGGAATGAAATGGTGCCGCCAAAGGGGGCGGCGTGCAGGCAGGTCAGCCCTGGCGCTGCTTGTGCTTGGGGTTGGTGCAGATCACCATCACCCGGCCGTGGCGACGGATCACCCGGCACTTGTCGCACATTTTCTTGACTGAGGCACGCACCTTCATGGGCGTTGTGCTCTCCGAATTTGCAAACCGCCAACATATCACATGGGTCAATCCCCACGGTGCCCGGCGGTTCAGTCGAGCAGGGAGTCGATGCGGGCTGCGATTGTTTCGACGGGCCCCTCCGCATCGACGGTGGCCAGCAGCCCCCGTTGGCGGTAATAAGCGATCAGAGGTGCGGTCTGCTCCCGGTACACCTCAAGCCGGTGGCGGATCACTTCGGCGTTGTCGTCGTCTCGGCCGCGGCTGAGCAGTCGCTGCATCAGCAGGGCGTCGTCGAGCTCCATCAGCACCACCAGTTCGATCGGCTGGTCGAGCGCATTGAGCAGAGCTTCGAGCGCTTCAGCCTGGGCGAGGTTCCGGGGGAACCCATCGAGCAACCAACCACTGGGACCGTCTTCACCCCGGCTCAGACTGGATGCCTGTTGCTCAAGTCGGCTGCGCACAATCGCCAGCACCAGCGCGTCGCTGACCAGTTCGCCGCGGGCCATCACCGCGGCTGCCTCCTGGCCCAACGGCGTGCCCGATGCGACTTCAGCGCGCAGCAGGTCGCCGGTCGACAGGTGCTGCAGGCTGCGCCGGCCCGCCAATTGCTGGGCCTGGGTGCCCTTGCCCGCGCCCGGCGGTCCGACAAAGAGAAGACGTTGCTTGGTCACGGCGTTCTGGGTCGAGAGGGGTGGCAAGACGGAGATGAGGAAGTGGGCAATGCGAAGGGGCCGGGTCCGTTATTGGCGCACCATGCCCTCGTAGCGCTGCGAGATCACATAGGTCTGGACCTGTTTGGCGGTGTCGATGGCGACGCCCACCAGAATCAGCAGTGAGGTAGCCCCAAGGCCCTGGAAGGTGCGCACCTGGGTCGCCCCTTCCACGGCCGAGGGGATGATCGCCACTGCGCCCAGGAACAAGCCACCGAGCAGGGTCAGTCGGTTCTGCACGGCACCGAGGTATTTGGCTGTCGCTGATCCGGGCCGCAGGCCAGGGATGGCGACGCCGCCCCGTTTGAGGTTGGTGGCGATGTCGACCGGGTTAACCGTGAGTGAGGCGTAGAAGAAACCAAACCCGCAGATCAGCGCGAAGTACACCAAGGCGTAGAGCCAAGGCGTGCTGCTGTTGGGGTTGAGGTAACTGGCCGCCTTGATCAGCCAGGGGGCGCCAGTGATGTTGGCGATCGTCAGCGGCAGAAACACCACGGCCGAAGCGAAGATGATTGGCATCACACCGCCAGCATTGAGCTTGAGGGGCAGGTAGCTCTGGCGTGCGGCCAACAGGTTGGCCCCGCCGACCTGGCGTTTGGCACTCACGATTGGAATGCGGCGGTTGCCTTCCTGCACAAAGATGATGCCGACGATCGTGATCAGGAAGACCGCTGTGAGTACAACGATGCCGCCGACGGTGCTGCGGTCGCCGCTCTGGGCGAGTTCGATCGTCGACCCCAGAGCCTTGGGCAGGGTGGCGACGATGTTGACGAAGATCACCAGGGAGGCACCTTGACCGATGCCGCGCTCGGTGATCACCTCACTGATCCACATGACCACCATGGAACCCGTGGTCAGTGCCAGGGCGGTCTGAATCACAAACACGGGTTCAGACAGCCCTGCGGTGGCGTACTGGCGCAGGATCAGGGCAAACACAGTGCTCTGCAGGACCCCCCAGCCCAGGGCCACATAGCGGGTCAGCTGGGCAATTTTGCGGCGACCGGCTTCGCCCTCGTTCTTCTGCAGCTCCTCAAGTTGCGGCAGGGCAGCTGTGAGCAGCTGAATGATGATCGAGGCGTTGATGAACGGCAGGATGCCCAGGGCAAAGATGCCCAGGGTCGAAATGCCGCCGCCGGTGAAGATGTCGAGGAAGCCGATCAGCTGGCCGCCCCGTTGCAGAAAGTCCTGAAAGGCGATGCGGTCAATGCCGGGCATCGGGATGTAGATGCCGAGGCGCACCAGCAATAACAGTCCCAGGGTGGTCAGCACGCGGTCGCGCAATCCCTTGGACTGAATGAGCTGGCTGAAGATTTCCCCGGCGCTGGGGTTTCGTCCCCGGCTGACAAGCATGGTGTGGGTTGGCGGTTGTTGGGCAGAGGAGGGCGGCTCGGTTCAAGCCGCACGTTCACCGCGACTGCGGTGGCGATGGCCTGCAAAAAAGCCGTCTGCAGGTGGAATGCACCGGCAGACGGCTAAGACCTTAGGTCGGCGGGCGAAGCGGAAGCTCAGTCGCTCAGTTCGCAGCTGCCACCGGCCGCTTCGATCTTGGCGCGAGCACTGGCGGTGAAGGCCGCAGCTTGCACGGTCAGTTTGACCTTGAGTTCACCAGTACCCAGGATCTTGAGTGGATGCTTCGGGCTGGTGACGATCCCGTCCTTGACCAGGGAGTCCAGGTTGACCGTGCTGCCTGGCTTGAGCTCGGCAAGCTTGGCCACATTGACCACGGTGAACTGTTTGGGGTTCACCAGGGGGAAATGCTTGAGCTTCGGTACCCGGCGGTAGAGAGGCATCTGACCACCCTCAAACCCGGGGCGGGTGGGACGGCCCGAGCGCGATTTCTGACCACGCATACCGAAACCGCAGCTGGCGCCCTGGCCGGCGGCGATGCCGCGGCCCTTGCGCAGCTTGCGGCGCCGTGCTCCGGGGTTGGCCTTGAGGGATTGGAGATTGATCGACATCGGTCAGGCCTCAGGAGTAAATCTGCTCAAGCGAGATGCCGCGCTCATTGGCGGTCTCTTTGTGGGTGCGCAGGCCTGCCAGGGCGTCCATGGCGGCACGGGCATTGTTGAGCGGGGTTTTCGATCCAAGCCGCTTGGCCAGAACGTTCTTGATGCCCGCCAGTTCCAGCACGGTACGGATTGAACCGCCCGCGATCACTCCGGTACCGGGGGCAGCGGGGCGGATCAGCACGCTGGCAGCACCGTCACGACCGTTGCTGATCGTGGGGATTGAGTTGTGACGGGTGAGAGGCACCTTGACCAGGTGCTTCTTGCCGTCGGCCACGCCCTTGCGGACGGCACCGATGACATCGCCGGCTTTGCCGACGCCCACGCCGACCTGGCCCCGCTCGTTGCCGACGATCACGATGGCCCGGAAGCTCATCTTTTTGCCGCCTTTAACGGTTTTCGAGACGCGGCGGATCTGAACCACGCGCTCTTGCCATTCGGAGTCCCGCTCTTGGCCGCCGCGCCGATTGTCGCGGCCGCGGCCACCGCCGCGGCGATCGCCACCGCGGCCTTCACCGCGCCCACCGCGCCGTTCTTGCTGCCCTTCGGCAGCAGCAGGCACGTCGGATGCGCCCGGGATGTCGTTCGTTTGAACTTGGTCGTTGGTTTCGGTCATGGTGAGAGCAGGGATCAGAACTGAAGGCCCGCTTCCCGGGCGGCGTCAGCCAGGGCTTTCACCCGGCCGTGATACAGGTTGCCGCCACGATCGAAGACCACCTGGGAGATGCCCTTGGCCAGGGCGCGTTTGGCGACCAGTTGGCCGACAGCGACAGAAGCGTCGCAGGTGGCACCAGTCTTGAGGTTTGTGCGCAGATCCTTGTCGAGGGTCGACGCAGCGCAAAGTGTGCTCTGGGCGGCGTCGTCGATGACCTGCACGTAGATGTGGTTGTTGGAGCGGAACACAGCCAGACGGGGACGTTCGGCCGTGCCATTGAGATTGCGACGCAGGCGGCGGTGACGCTTCTGGGTCTGCTGTTTGCGGGAAAGATTCGACATGGGGATACGGAGTGACGACGCTCAGGCAGACCTCATTTCTTACCGGTCTTACCGGCCTTGCGCAGGATGCGCTCACCCTCGTACTTGATGCCCTTGCCCTTGTAAGGCTCGGGCGGACGAATGGCCCGCACCTTGGCGGCTTCGTTGCCGACCAGCTCCTTGTCGGCACCAGAGACAAACACCGAGGTGTTGTTCTCGACGGCAAAGGTGACCCCGTCGGGGGGCACCATCTCGACCTGGTGGCTGTAGCCGGCGCTGACAACCAGTTTCTTGCCTTGGACAGCCGCGCGGTAACCCACGCCAACGATCTCAAGTTTGCGGGTGTATCCCTGGCTGACACCTTCGACCATGTTGGCGACGAGGGTGCGGCAGAGGCCATGGCGTTCACGCGAACGGCGGCTGCTGTTGCTGGGGCTGACCGTGAGGCTGTTGCCGTCCTGGGCGATCTCGACACCCTCGGGAAGGGTGCGGCTCAGTTCACCTTTGGGGCCTTTGACCTTGACGTCGAGGCCGCTGAGGGTGACGGTGACCCCACCGGGAACGGGGATCGGTGCTTTACCAATACGTGACATGGATCAACCTCTCGAATCAGTAGACGTAGCAGAGCACTTCACCACCGACGCCCTGCTTGCGGGCATCGCGGTCGCTCATGACACCCTTGGAAGTCGAGATGATCGCCACACCAAGGCCACCCAGCACTTTTGGCAGCTGGCGGTTGTTCTTGTAGATGCGCAAGCCCGGCTTGCTGACCCGCTGCACCGAGCGGATGGTCGGCTGACGGTGCTTGCCGCTGTACTTGAGTTCAAGCACCAGTTCTTTCTTGACACCCTCGCCTTCTTCGCTGATACCGGCGATGAAGCCTTCCTGCTGAAGCACACTGGCGATATTGCGCAGCAGTCTCGAGGAGGGGATGCGAGTTGTTTCGTGGCGCTTCTCACTCGCATTGCGAATGCGGGTGAGCATGTCTGAAATCAGATCGTGGTTAGCCATGGTCGTTTCCGGAAGAGGGCTCAGTTGCTGCGGAACGGCATTCCCATCTCGCGGAGGAGGGCCCGGCCCTCTTCGTCGGTGCGGGCGGTGGTCACGATGGTGACGTCCATCCCCCGAATCGCGTCGATCTTGTCGAAGGAGATTTCGGGGAAGATGATCTGTTCGCGGATGCCGAGGGTGTAATTGCCGCGGCCATCAAAGCTCTTGGGGCTTACCCCGCGGAAATCGCGGATGCGCGGCAGAGCCAGATGAATCAGTCGCTCCAGGAAGGCATACATCCGCTCACCGCGCAGGGTGACGGCCACGCCAATCGGCATGCCGGCACGGATCTTGAAGCCGGCGATGGCCTTCTTGGCGCGGGTCACCACCACTTTCTGACCGGTGATGGTGGCGAGTTCGGCGATCGAAGCCTCAAGCGCCTTGGCGTTCTGGGCCGCTTCCCCAAGTCCCCGATTCACGGTGACTTTGACCACCTTGGGAACTTCGTGGACATTGGAGAGACTCAGATCCTTAAGCAGCTTGGGCTGGATCGTCTCCCGATAGCGCTGTTTCAGTGACATGACGGGGGATGGGTTGCGCTTCTGGACTGGGTCAGAAGGCGGACAGTGGGCAACGAGGATGCAGGCGAGGGCGCCTGGCGGATCAGGTCAGGATCCGATCTGGGGACTGGTCCAGAACTTCGCCGGTTTTCTTGAGGCGACGCTTTTTGTTGCCGTCCTTGTCGACGACAACCTCGACACGGCTCGCGACCTGCTTGCTGGTCGAATACAGCATCACGTTCGAGGCATGCAGGGATGCTTCTTCTGTCACGATGCGGCCTGTCTCGCCCTCCTGGGTGGGTTTGACATGGCGCGTGCGCAGGTTGATGCCCTGAACGACGATGCGGTTTTCGTACGGCAGGGTGCGCAAAACCTCGCCGGTTTTGCCCTTGTCCTTGCCGGCGATCACCTGAACGGTGTCTCCCTTCTTGATGCGCATCTTGGTGCGCACCTGGGGCTTGGCTTTGGGTGTTGCCGTTGCCATTTCAGATCACCTCCGGAGCGAGGGACACGATCTTGGTGAAATTGCGCTCGCGAAGCTCGCGGGCGACAGGACCAAATACCCGGGTTCCCTTGGGATTGTTGTCATTGCCCAGAATCACTGCGGCATTGTCGTCAAACCGGATGGAATTGCCGGTTTCGCGACGCAGGGTGGCTTTGGTTCGGACAACGACGGCCTTGACCACATCCGATTTCTTGACGCCCATGTTGGGCATGGCGTCCTTGACGGCGGCAACGATCACATCGCCCACGTGTGCATAGCGACGGTTGGTCCCCAGCACACGGATGCATTGGATCCGTTTGGCACCGCTGTTATCAGCGACGTTGAGGAAGGTTTCCTGTTGAATCATGGGTCTGTCCTCCTCAATTGCCAGTGGTGCTGGAGAGCACCTCGGCCACAGTCCAACGCTTGGTGCGGCTGAGGGGGCGGGTTTCGGTGATGCGGACGCGGTCGCCAACTTTGCAACTGTTGGCTTCGTCGTGAGCTTTGTATCGCTGGGTGCGGCTCACCGTCTTTTGATAGATGGGGTGAGGGAAGCGGTTTTCCACCGCGACCACCACCGTTTTGTCCATCTTGTCGCTAACGACGGTGCCGACCCGTTCCTTGATTGCCATGGGAAGTTCGGGGGGTATCAGGAGGCTGGAGTGGCCGCGCTGGCCTCACGCTGCCGCTCGCCCTGGACCGTCAGCAGATGGGCCAACTTGACGCGGGCTGCCTTGAAACGGTGAGGGTTTTCGAGCCGGCGGGTGGCCTGCTCGAAGCGCAGGGTGAACAGTTCGCGCCGGGTGGCATCGATCTGTGCGGTGATGTCGCCGTCGTTGAGCTTGCGCACGTCGGCGATCGAGGGGCGTGCCATGGTCAGGACTCCACTGCGGTTGCAACTGCTTCCTGATCAGCCAGCGTCAGGAATTTGGTTTTCACCGGCAGCTTGTATTGCGCCAGGCGCATGGCCTCCCGGGCGATTTCGGGGGTGATGTCGGCCCCACCCATTTCAAACAGGATGCGGCCGGGTTTGATCACCGCCACCCAGAATTCGGGGTTGCCCTTACCGGAGCCCATTCGGGTTTCGGCGGGGCGCATGGTGACCGGTTTGTCGGGAAAGATCCGAATCCAGATCTTTCCTCCCCGCTTGACATAGCGGGTCATGGCGCGGCGGCTCGCCTCGATCTGGCGCGAGGTGATCCAGCCACACTCCTGGGCTTGCAGGGCAAACTCACCGAAGGCAATGGTGTTGCCTCGGGTGGCAATGCCGCGCATGCGGCCTCGCTGTTGCTTGCGGAATTTGACGCGTCGTGGACTCAGCATGGTTCAGGCCTCCTGATCACTCCTCGTTGGAGCGGTCTTCGAACTGTTGGGGCCGCCGGCTGGTCCGGCGCTGGGGTGCAGCACCCACGGGGACCTTGTCGGTCTGGCCGGGGAGTACTTCGCCCTTGAATACCCACACCTTGATGCCCAGCACGCCGTAAGTAGTGCTGGCCACTTTGGTGGCGTAATCGATGTCAGCCCGCAGGGTATGCAGGGGGACGCGACCCTCGCGGGTCCATTCGGTACGGGCGATTTCGGCGCCATTGAGGCGCCCGGCCACCATGATCTTGAGACCGAGCACACCGGCCCGTTGGGCCCGCTGCACGGCCATGCGCATGACACGCCGGAACGCGACGCGCTTCTCAAGTTGCTGGGCGATGTACTCAGCCAGCAGGTGGGCATCGGCGTCGACGCGTTCGACCTCGACCACATTGATGCGGACCTGGCGATTGCTATCGCCGAGGGTTTTCTGGATGCCGCTGCGCAGCTCCTCGATACCGCTGCCTTGACGGCCGACAAGCACACCGGGGCGTGCAGTCTTGAGTTCGACTTCCAGTTGATCTGCCTTGCGGGCGATCAGCACATCGCTGATGCCTGCAGCGGCGTACTTCTTGTTGACGAACTTGCGGATCCGATCGTCTTCCTGCAGAAGTGTCGGATAGGTCTTGCTTGGTGCGTACCAGCGGGAGCGGTGATCCTGGGTGATCCCCAGGCGCAGGCCGGTTGGATGGATCTTGTGTCCCATCGGTCGGTGTCCTCGGGGCTCAGGTGGAAGGAGCCACAGCAATGCTGATGTGGCAGGTCTGTTTTTTGATCGCGTAAGCGCGTCCCTGGGCACGGGGCCTGTAGCGCTTCATGGACGGGCCCATGTCGGCCCAAGCCTGGCTGATCACCAGCGATGCTGGATCCAGACCCATGTTGTGTTCGGCGTTGGCCACAGCCGAACGCAACACCTTGGTGATTGGCCCTGTCGAGCGGTAAGGCATGAACTCGAGCATGATCAGCGCCTCGCGATAGCTGCGGCCGCGGATCTGATCGAGAACCCGGCGCACCTTCGAAGCGGAGCCACGGATGAAACGACCGTGGGCAAGGGCCTGATTGGCGGAAGTGTTGGCCATGGTCAGCGTCCTCCTTTCTTGTCCTTGATGTGGCCCTTGAAGGTGCGGGTGGGTGCGAATTCACCCAACTTGTGTCCCACCATCTGTTCGGTCACGTACACGGGTACGTGTGACTTGCCGTTGTGGACGGCGATGGTGTGGCCGATCATCATCGGCAGGATGGTCGAGGCCCGCGACCAGGTTTTGATGACCGACTTGTCGTCGGCGGCGTTCTGCTTTTCAACCTTGCGAAGCAGGCTGTCGGCAACGAAGGGGCCTTTTTTTAGTGAGCGTCCCATGGCGGTTCAGGCGATGTGCAAAGCGATGTGGTTCATCAGGAATCCCGTCCGCCACGGCTGCGCTTGGAGGTGCGGCGACGCTTGCGCAGCACAAACCGATTGCTGGGCTTGATCCGCTTGCGGGTCTTGAGGCCCAGTGCGGGCTTACCCCAGGGGGTGACAGGACCACTGCGTCCGATCGGCGCACGACCTTCGCCACCACCGTGGGGGTGGTCGCAAGGGTTCATCACCGAACCGCGAACTTCGGGGCGGCGACCCAACCAACGCTTGCGGCCGGCTTTGCCGAGGCTGGTGTTGCGCACCTCGCTGTTGCCGACTTCGCCGAGGGTGGCATAGCACTCGCGGCGCACGAGGCGCACTTCGGTGGAAGGCAGCTTGAGGGCGACGTAATCCCCTTCTTTGGCCATCACCTGGGCACTGGCGCCAGCGGTGCGGACCATTTGTCCGCCTCGACCGGCGTACAGCTCAACGTTGTGGACGCTTGAGCCCAGAGGAATCGCTGAGAGGGGCAGGGCATTGCCGTTCTCGATTGGCGACTCCGGGCCCGAGACGACCTGTTGGCCGATCTCAATGCCAGCAGGGGCCAGGATGTAGCGCTTCTCGCCATCGGCATAGAAGAGCAGCGCCAGACGTGCGTTGCGGTGGGGGTCGTAGTGGATCGCCGCCACCTTGGCCACCACACCGTGCTTGTCACGGCGGAAATCGACGATGCGATAGAGGCGCTTGTGACCACCACCGCGGTGGCGGCAAGTGATCACGCCGCGGTTGTTGCGGCCTTTACGGCGGTGTTTGGCCACCACCAGCCCCCGCTCACGGCCGCGACCGGTGACCTCAGCGAAGTCACTGGCGACGCGGGTGCGTGTTCCAGGGGTGATGGGGCGGTAATTACGAATAGCCATGTCGGTTCAGACCCCTCAGGACTCAGGGAACAGCTGGATGGCGCTGCCCTCGGCCAGACGCACCACGGCCTTTTTGACCTGGGCGCGTTTGCCGGCGAAGCGACCGACCCGCCGCGTGCGGCGCGGGGGATTCATGGTGCTGACGCCGACCACTTTGACGTCGAACATCGATTCAACCGCAGCCTTGATGTCTGGCTTGGCGGCCCGGTGATCGACTTCAAAGGTGTACTGGTTCAGCTCGAGGGCACGGGTGGCCTTCTCGGTGATCAGCGGCTTGCGGATCACATCCGCCAGCCGGCCGGTAAAACGCTCAGCCATCGCCGTAGACCTCCTGAATCTTTGCGAGTGCCTCCTCGCCCACCACCAACGAGTTGGCGTTGAGCAGGTCAAACACATTGAGCTGATCAGCAGCGATCAGCTTGACCTTCTCGAGGTTGCGCACCGACAGGCGAACAGCTTCGGAAGGGTTGTCGAGAATCACCAGGACTTTGGCGCCGGTTGCGATGCCGAAGCGGCCAAGGGCTGCGGTGATCTCCTTGGTTTTGGGGGCTTTGAGTTCGCTGCCGAAACCCTTGACGACGATCAGATCGTCGATGCGGCTCATCAGCGCCGTGCGCAGAGCCAGACGACGCTCCTTGCGGTTCATCGCCAGGTTGTAGCTGCGCGGCTTCGGTCCGAAGACCACGCCACCACCGGGGCGCAGCGGAGTTCGGATCGAGCCCTGACGAGCCCGTCCAGTTCCTTTCTGCTTGTAGGGCTTGCGACCGCCACCGGCCACTTCGGCCCGGGTCAGGGTGCTGGCCGTGCCTTGGCGGGCGTGAGCCAGTTGCCGCAAGACGGCCCGATGCACCAGATCATTGGCCGAGGTTTCCTTGGCGACTTTGAGGTCAAGGCTGGCCTTGCCGGCCTCTTTGCCCTGCCAATCGCGAATCACACAGTGAGCCATGGTTCAGTTCTCTCCTCAGCTACCGGTTTTGGCGCCCACCCGGTTCGCCGGGCGGATGTTCAGCAGGGCGCCGGGCTTTCCGGGAACCGAACCCTTGACCACCAGCAGGTTGCGCTCCACATCGACTTTGAGGATGGTGAGGGCGCGGGTCGTGGTCTGCTTGCCGCCATAGCGGCCTGCCATCCGTTTGCCTGGATACACACGACCTGGTGTCGTGCCGGCACCGGTCGAGCCAGGCTCGCGGTGGTTTTTCGAGCCGTGGGTCATGGGACCGCGGCTGAAACCATGACGCTTTTGATAACCGGCAAAACCACGGCCCATGGTGTCGCCGCTCACGTCAACCTTCTGACCGGCTTCGAAGGCAGAGACGGTGACCGAGCCGCCGAGTTCAAGGCCGTCGACGCTGTCGACGCGGTATTCCTTGAGGTGGCGCAGCGGGTCAGCACCTGACTTATTGAGGTGGCCTTTGGATGGCTTGTTGACCAGCTTGTCGCGGATGTCGCCAAAGCCGATCTGAACAGCGTTGTAGCCGTCAGTGCCGGTGGTTTTGAGTTGCGTGATGCGGCAGGGACCAGCCTCGATCAACGTGACCGGAATGGATCTGCCCTCTTCATCGAAGAACTGGGACATGCCCAATTTCTTCCCGAGAATGCCGATA
>Ga0194129_10005673_pt1 | contig 15762 bp, 14 predicted proteins | sample TA2KigCa35mmetaG_FD_150862 | JGI IMG/M metagenome (GOLD analysis project Ga0194129, IMG submission 150862) | Freshwater microbial communities from Lake Tanganyika, Tanzania - TA2015038 Kigoma Deep Cast 35m | ecosystem: Environmental > Aquatic > Freshwater > Lake | place: Tanzania: Lake... | reverse complement strand
CGTGGGCGGCGGCTACGTGACCGTGATGGTGCGCGGCGAAACCGGTGCTGTGAACGCTGCTGTGCGCGCTGGTGCCGATGCCTGTGAGCGCGTGGGCGATGGCCTGGTGGCAGCCCACATCATTGCCCGCCCCCACAGCGAAGTGGAGCCCGCCCTGGCCAGCTCCAACAACCGCCGCGCCTGATGAGCATGGACGCCATTCATCCGCGCGTCCTGGGCTATCTGGGCCGCGCCCTGAGCCTTGAGCTCACTGCCGTGCAGCAGTACATGACCCAGGCCTCCCTCGTTGGGCTCTGGGGTGATGAGGCCTCCGCCGAGCGCTTCCGCGCGGAAACGGTGGAGGAGATGCAGCACGCCGAACGGATCGTGCAGCACATGCTGCAGCTGGGGGTTGCGCCTGCCGCCTCGCAGCTGCAGCCGGTGACCCACGCCCCCGACCTCGTGGGGCTGCTCGAGCAGAACGCGGATCTGGAGCAGCAGCTCGTGGATCACTACGACGAAGCCACGCGCTTCTGCCGGGTGATCCACGACGAAGCCAACGGTGCCTTCTTCCAGGCGCTGCTGGAGGACGAACAGCATCACAGCAGCGATCTGGAAGCCTGGCTGCAACAGCTCGGCGGTCGCCGCCGCCGCGGCTACGCCCGCTACGGCGCCAGCACTGCCGCCCGCCGCGACCCTCGCGCCCGGGCCAGCTTCTGAACCCTGTTTAGAGTCCTCCCCCCACAGGTCACCGCTTTTTGAGCGACGCTCTCCCGCTTCCGCTGCAACTGATCTGGCTGGTGCCGCTCTACGGCTTCAGCGGCATGCTCCTGTCGCTGCCGTGGGCCACCGGCTGGATCAAACGCAACGGGCCTCGGCCTGCGGCGTATCTCAACCTGCTGGTCACCCTGCTGGCGGTGCTGCACGGCAGCCTTGCCATCTCCGAAGTGGTGGCGATCGGTCCGCAGCACCTCGACTTTCCCTGGTTTCAAGCAGCTGATCTGAACCTGCGGATCGGCTTTGATCTTTCGCTCACCAATCTGGCGGCGCTGGAGTTGGTGACCACCATGAGCCTGGTGTGCCAGGTGTTTGCCCTCGGCTATCTCGATAAGGAGTGGTCGCTGGCGCGCTTCTACGCCCTGGTGGGTTTTTTTGAAGGCGCCATGAGCGGCGTGGTGCTGAGCAGCAATTTGTTCATGAGCTATTTCCTTCTGGAGATGCTCACCCTCTCCACCTATCTGCTGGTGGGGTTCTGGTATGCCCAGCCGTTGGTGGTGACGGCGGCGCGGGATGCGTTCCTCACCAAGCGCGTGGGCGATGTGCTGCTGCTGATGGGGGTTGTGGCGGTTTCGGCCTGGGCCGGTTCGATGGAATTCGGCGACCTGTACGTCTGGGCAGCTCAGGCCCGCGAACAGAATCTGATCACGCCCCTGGCCGGCACTCTCCTGGGCCTCGGTCTGATCGCGGGGCCGATGGGCAAATGCGCTCAGTTCCCCATGCACCTCTGGCTCGATGAAGCCATGGAGGGTCCCAACCCGGCGTCGATCCTGCGCAACTCCGTGGTGGTGACCTGCGGCGCCATCGTGCTGCTCAAGCTGATGCCGGTGGTGGCTGTTTCACCGATCGCTACCGATGTGCTGCTGGTGGTTGGCAGCATCAGTGCCATCGGCGGCGGCCTGGTGGCCATCGCCCAGGTGGATCTCAAACGAGCCTTCAGCTACTCCACCACCTCCTATCTGGGGCTGGTATTCATCGCTATCGCCCTGCAGCAACCAGGCCTGGCGCTGCTGCTGCTGTTTGCCCACGGCCTGGCCCGTGCCTTGCAATTCATGAGCGTGGGCAGCATCATCGCCACCACCAACTGCCAGGACCTCACCGAACTGGGTGGCATCGGTACGCGCATGCCGGCGACAGCCACAGCTTTCCTGGTGGGTAGCGCTGGGGTGGTGGGCCTGCTGCCGCTCGGTGGCTTCTGGTGTTACGGCCTGCTGGTGGAAGACCTCCGCCAGCTGGCACCGGCCTTTGCCGGCATCTTCCTGATCACCAACCTGCTGGCTGCCGCCAATGTGACCCGGGTGTTTCGATCGGTGTTCCTGGGGCCTGCCCTGCCAAAAACTAAGCGCACCCCTGAAGCCAACTGGCTGATGGCCCTGCCGATGGTGAGCCTCACGGTGATCGTGCTGTTGCTGCCGGCGATCATGCAGCGGATCGATCCAGTGCCGGGGATCACCGCCTTCTCGCTGCCGGTTGCCGCGGCCGTGGTGGGCAGCGGCCTGGTGGGCGTTCTGCTGGGATCGCTCACCCCCTTGGACGCGTTCTGGTCTCGCTCCCGCCAGCCCGGTGTGCGCCTGGTGCAGGATCTGCTCGCTTACGACTTCTACACACCCGAGATTTACCGCCGCACGATCGTGAACCTGGTGGCCTCGGTGGCACGCCTCACCCGCTGGTTTGACATCCAGGTTGTTAATGGCGGCGTGGATGGCATCGGGCGGCTGTCGATGGCCAGCGCCAACAGCCTCAAGCTCACGGTGAGCGGGCAACTGCAGAGCTATCTGCTCACGGTGCTGGTGGCGGTGGTGCTGTGCATCACGGCCCTGCAAGCGGTGCGGGGCGCCAGCTAACGCCATGCTGCTCTCTTCCCTGCTACTTGTTCCCTTCCTGGGTTGCCTTGCCCTGTTGGTGTGGCCCGGTAACCCCACACCGGGGCGGCTGCGCCAGATCACGATCCTGATGCTGGTGGCGCAGTTGATCCTGAGCCTGGTCACCGCTGCCCAGTTCGATCCCATGGCGCCGGGGCTTCAGCTGCAGGAACACCACAGCTGGGTGCCTGGCATCGGCCTCGATTACGCCCTAGGGGTCGACGGCCTTTCCCTGCCGCTGGTGTTGATCAACGCCGCGCTCACGTTGGTGTCAGCGGTGATCACCCGCGACATCAGCAAACGTCCGCGGCTCTACTTCGCGATGCTGCTGCTGATCAGCGGAGCTGTGAATGGAGCCTTCCTGGCCGATAACCTGCTGCTGTTCTTCCTCTTCTATGAGCTGGAGCTGATCCCGCTCTGGTTGTTGATTTCGGTGTGGGGCGGCGTGAACCGCGCCTATGCCGCCACCAAATTCCTGATCTTCACCGCCGTCTCCGGGATGCTGATCCTGGGGGCCTTCCTGGGGCTCTCGCTCCTCACCGGCACGGTGGATTTCAGCCTCACACCGGTGCTCAGCGAACGGCTGGCCATGGGCTCTCAGCTGTGGCTGCTGGGGGCGATCCTGATCGGCTTCGGCATCAAGATCCCACTGGTTCCCCTGCACAACTGGCTGCCCGATGCCCACACCCAGGCCTCCACGCCGGTGTCGGTGCTGCTGGCCGGTGTGCTGCTCAAGCTCGGCACCTACGGCCTGCTGCGCTTTGGCCTGCAGCTGTTCCCTGAAGCCTGGGCACGCTTGGCGCCAGGCCTGGCGATCTGGGCCGCCGTTTCCGTGCTGTATGGCTCACTGGCTGCCATCGCCCAAACCGACATGAAGCGGATGGTGGCCTACAGCTCCGTGGGTCACATGGGTTATGTGCTTCTTGCCGCCGCGGCCGACACACCGGTGAGCCTGCTGGGCGCGGTTTTCCAGATGGTGAGCCATGGGCTGATCTCGGCGCTGCTGTTCCTGCTGGTGGGCATCGTGTATCGCAAAACCGGCACCCGCGATCTCGAGGTGTTGCGGGGCTTGCTCAACCCGGAGCGGGGCCTTCCCCTCACCGGCTCACTGATGATCGTGGCGGTGATGGCCAGTGCGGGGCTGCCGGGAATGGCCGGCTTTATCTCCGAGTTTCTGGTTTTCCGCGGCAGCATCACGGCCTTCCCGCTCGCCACACTGCTCTCGATGGTGGGCTCAGGTTTAACGGCGGTGTATTTCCTGCTGCTGGTGAACCGGGCCTTCTTTGGCCGTCTGGCGATCACACCTCCCAGCGGCGATACCGCCGCCGATGCACGCCTCGACGTGCAGCTCAGCTCCGTGGCTCCCCGCGAAACGATCCCGGCCCTAGCCCTGGCCGCCGGAATTGTGTTCATCGGCCTGGTGCCCAGCAGCCTGGGCAACCTGAGCGAAGTGGCCAGCACGGCCCTGGCCAACCTCACGGCAGGAGTGGGCTGAGATGCCAGTTGTTTCCCAGGATCTGGTTCGAGCCAACGTCGCAATCGACCAGGCCGAAGTGAAGCGCCGGCTGCTCGCTGGTGAAACCCTGCTGGCCGACACGCCCGATCACGTGCTGGAAGTGGTGGGCGTGCTCGAGAGCTACGGCGAGGTGCTCGATGCCTACAGCATCAACCTGATCTACCAAGCGGAAGAGCAGTTCCTTAATCCGTTCCCGATCTTCAAGTTTCTCGACGGCGATCTCAACCAGGCGAAGATCTGGCGCCATCTCAACCACGACCGCATCAATTTCGAATACGCCGAGTACTGCCAGAAGGCGATGTTCTGGCATGCCACCGGTGGCATGGATGCCTATCTCGATTCGCCGGAGTTCGCCGAGAACTGCCGCCGGATCATCGCCGCCAAGCGGCGCCGCGATCCACTGCTGGCCCTGCTCAACCCCCTCTTCCCCGGCTTCCTGCCGGAGCTGATCCGTTCAGCCGCCACCACCGACGCCCTTGGCCAGTTCTGGCGGGTGATGAGCGATCTGTTCCTTGATCTGGCCGCCGCCGAGCGTGAGGGGCGGGTGCGCAGCATTCCCCAGGTGGTGGACTTCATCAAAGACGGCCTGGTGGCCGCCGCGGCCAATCCAATCGAATACAGCGTGGACATCCACGGTGAGCGCTTCTGGGTGCTGCCGCCGGAGGCGGGCCTCACCTTCCTGGTGGATGTGGCCGTTCCCTACGTGGAAGCCGTCTTCCTGCGCGGCATGCCGTTCCTGGGCACCGTGAGCTTCAACGCCCAGGCCCAGCAGATCTCCCCCGATCAGGCCAAGTTCACCTACGGAGCGCTCTATGCCGATCCGCTACCGAGCATGGGTGCCGGCATCCCCCCCAGCCTGCTGATGCAGGACATGTACCGCCATCTGCCCAAGAAGCTTCACCAGTGGTATCTCGAGCGCACACGGGGCGAGGGCGATGTGCGCGTGAAGATCTGCATGAGCTTCCAGAAGTCGATGTTCTGCGTCACCAATGCCGCCATCAACGGCACCATGCCCCACCCCCTCTCCAGCAGCGATCCCACCGCCCAGGCCGCCAACGCCGCCTACGCCGAAGCGTGGGCGCAGCGGCTCGGCATCGCCCGAACCGATTGCCTGTCCGCGTAAATTCGAGCCCATGGATCACCAGTGGAACCCCCGACCCAAGCCCGATCGCGTGGAGTGGCTGGAGCGCCGCGTTGAATTCGAGGATTACGCCAGCAATCGCGCCTTTCTCGATCGCCTCAACGACTTCTGTGAAGCGCAAGGCCGCTATCCCGATATCAGCTTTGGGCGTACATACGTGAACATCACCCTGCGGGCTGAGGGGGAAGCGGTGGCGATCGGCGAGGCTGACCACGCCTTCGCCGCCGCGATCGATGGCCTCGTCTGAGCAACAGCCCACAGGCTCCGCTCCCGACGACACCCCTGTGAACTTGCAGGCCGCCTATGAAGGGGCCCAGGTGCAGGATGTGCTCGAGCAGCTCGATCAGGAGTTGATCGGTCTGCGGCCGGTGAAAACACGCATCCGTGAGATCGCCGCGCTGTTGGTGGTGGATCGGGCCCGCAAGCAGGTGGGGCTCTCCACCACGGCGCCCAGCCTGCACATGTCGTTCACCGGGCGGCCTGGCACCGGCAAAACCACGGTGGCAGCACGGATGTCGCAGATCCTGCATCGTCTGGGCTACGTGCGCAAAGGCCACGTGGTGACCGCCACCCGCGACGATCTGGTGGGGCAGTACATCGGCCATACGGCCCCAAAAACCCGTGAGATGCTCAAAAAGGCCATGGGCGGGGTGCTGTTCATCGATGAGGCCTACTACCTCTATCGCCCGGAAAACGAACGCGATTACGGCGCCGAAGCGATCGAAATCCTGCTGCAGGTGATGGAGAACAACCGCGACGATCTCGTGGTGATCTTCGCCGGTTACAAGGAGCGGATGGATGTGTTCTATCTGAGCAATCCGGGCCTCTCCTCTCGGGTGGCCAACCACATTGATTTCCCCGATTACAGCGCTGAAGAGCTGCTGGCGATCGCGCGCCTGATCCTGGCGGAGGAGAACTACCGCTTCAGCGAGGAGGCTCTGGGTGCCTTCGCCGACTACATCCAGCGGCGGATGCAGCTGCCCTTCTTCGCCAACGCCCGCTCCATCCGCAACGCCATCGATCGCGCCCGCATGCGCCAGGCCAACCGCCTGTTCAACCGCATGAACAGCAGCGGGCTCACCAAGCTCGATCTGATGACGATCGAAGCCGACGACATCACCGCCAGCCGCGTGTTTTCTGGTCAAGTGGAAGGGCTCGATCCCAGCGAACCGATCACCGGCTGAGGCTTATTTGGTGCGGCGGCGTGAATCGATCTGCAGCAGATCGCGCACCTGCTGCACCTGCCGCCCCAGCTGCGGATCGGCATTGAGCTTCTTATCGATCTGCTCTACGGCGTACATCACGGTGGAGTGATCCTTGCCGCCGAATTCATCACCGATGCGCGGCAACGACAAGTTGGTGCCCTGGCGCATCAGATACATGCCCACCTGGCGGGCCTGGCTCACGGCGCGCTTACGGCTGGGGCTCTTCATCTCCTCCACGCTCACGCCAAACACCTCCGCCACCTTGCTGAGCACCTGGGCCGGGGTCACCTCCACCTCCACACCGGCGGGATCGAGCATCGGTGCCACCGATTCCACCGTCATCGGCAGGCCGGTGATCGAGGCAAAGGCCACCGCCCGCGTCAGCGCACCCTCCAGTTCACGGATGTTGGAGGTGAAGCGGCCCGCCAGGTACTGGATCAGATCGCGCGGCAGGTTCACCCGCTCGTGCTCCGCCTTTTTGTGCAGGATCGCCATGCGGGTTTCCAGATCCGGTGCCTGGATATCAGCGATCAGACCCATCGAGAAACGGGAGATCAGGCGTTCCTGCAGCCTCGGGATCTGGGAGGGGGGCCGGTCGCTGGCGATCACGATCTGGCGCCCCGCTTCATGCAGCGCGTTGAAGGTATGGAAGAACTCCTCCTGGGTGTATTCCTTGCCTTCGATGAACTGAATATCGTCCACCAGGATCAGATCGGCGGCACGGTAGCGGTCGCGGAATTTCTGCATGCCGTCCTTACGGATGGCCTGGATCAGGTCGTTGGTGAAGGTTTCGGTGCTCACGTAGGCCACGCGGGCCTCGGAATCGATCTCGAGCCGGTAGTGGCCGATCGCCTGCATCAGGTGGGTCTTGCCCAAGCCCACACCACCGCAGATGAACAGCGGGTTGAACTCGCGGCCCGGCGCCTCAGCCACTGCCAGGGCCGCCGCATGGGCCATGCGGCTGTTGGGCCCCACAACGAAACGGTTGAACACGTAGCGGGGGTTGAGGCCGGGAGCGAGCTTGCGCGGCGCCTCACCGGTGGGCAGCCGCTGCGCGACAGAAGCGCCAGCTCGCGGCAGCGACGACTCCCCCACCGGGCTGGCATCACCTGGGGCGACAGCCGCCTGAAAGCCATTGCCGTTGAGCCCCTGAGCCAGATCGGGATCCGTGCCAGCCTCCACCTGCACGCAGATGGTGCGCCCGGCGATCTCGCTCGCCACAGCCGCAATCGTGACCAGATAGTTCTTGCGCAGCCAGCCGCAGGCAAAGGCATTCGGCGCGATCAGCTGCAGCTCAGCACCGTTGAAGCCGGCGCAGCGAGCGGGCCGGATCCAGGTTTCGAAGGTGGGTTTGGAAAGGTTGCCCTGGAGCGCAACCTGAACCTGACGCCACAGCGTTTCACCTTGCTGCACCGCCACTGAACCCCGCCGGACCACGAATATAGGGGCAGCTCCCAGACGGGACCGTCGCCGATGATGCGCCTCACAAGCCGCCCATCCCTGCTCAGCGCACTCCTGCTGGCAGGCCTGCTCAGCGCCTGCAGCGAAGGGCTGCCGGGCCGGCGCGGCGGTGACCCCACCCGCGTGAGCGACGCGCCCCCCAGTGCAGCGCTGCAGCCGGGCAACAACTTCATCGTCAACGCCGTCGACAAGGTGGGCCCGGCGGTGGCGCGCATCGACACGGTGCGGCGGGTGGTGAATCCCCTCGGCGGCCTGTTCGGCGGCGGCCCCTCGATCCAGCAGCAACAGGGCCAGGGATCAGGCTTCATCACCCGCTCCGATGGGGTGATCCTCACCAACGCCCACGTGGTGGAAGGGGCCAGCGAAGTGGGGGTGACATTGCCGGATGGCCGCAGCTTCCGCGGCAAGGTGCTGGGCAGCGATGCGGTGACGGATGTGGCCGTGGTGAAGGTGGCGGCGGCCGGTTTGCCGGTGGCTCCGCTGGGCGATTCCGCCAAGGTGCGCCCCGGTGAATGGGCAATCGCCATCGGCAACCCCCTCGGCCTCGACAACACCGTGACCGCCGGCATCATCAGCGCCGTGCAGCGCACCAACGCCGTGGGCGAAGGCCAGCGGGTGCCCTACCTGCAGACCGATGCCGCCGTGAACCCAGGCAACAGCGGCGGCCCCTTGATCAACGAGCGCGGCCAGGTGATCGGCATCAACACCGCCATCCGGCAAGCTCCCGGCGCCGGCCTGAGCTTCGCCATTCCGATCAATCTCGGCCGCCAGATCGCCGCCCAGATCCTCGAGAGCGGCCGCGCCTCTCACCCGTATATCGGTGTGCGCCTGCAATCGCTCACCCCGCAGCTCGCCCGCGAAGTGAATGCCACCAACGCCGAATGCCGCCTGCCGGAAACCAATGGTGTGGTGGTGGTGGAAGTGATGCCGGGCAGTCCCGCCGCGCGGGGCGGCCTGCGCTCCTGCGACCTGATCGAACGGGTGGGCAAAACCGAGGTGGACAACCCCTCTGAGGTGCAGGTGGCAGTGGATCAAGGCCGGGTGGGCGAGCCGCTCAGCGTGCAGGTGCAGCGCGGGGAGCAGCAGCTCAACCTGCAGGTGAAACCGGCAGAGCTGCCGCGCCAGAACTGATCCGATGCCGATCGCGCGCGGCCAGCTGGTGGTGCTGGCGCGCTGGCCCGCTCCAGGCCGTTGCAAGCAACGTCTGGCGGCCAGCTGCGGCTCCAGCCGCTTAGCGGCGGCCATGCAGCGGCGGCTCAGCTGGCACACGCTGCACACGGCGGCCGCTGCCGCCCAGCGCTGCGGCGCGGAGCTGCTGCTCTCAGCCTCGGGCCTGGGGCCGCGGGCGCTGCGCCGCTGGGGCCATCAACTGCAGCGCTCATTGGCCGTTCGGCTGCGGTGGGGTCTGCAACGGAGCGGCAACCTGGGCTGCCGCATGCATCGCCAGCTGCAGCAGGGCTTTGCCCAGGGGTTCGAGCAGGTGGTCCTGATCGGCAGCGATCTGCCCGATCTGCACAGCGCTGATCTGGAGCAGGCCTTTGCCCTGTTGGAGCAGCACGATCTGGTGTTGGGTCCCGCTGCGGATGGCGGCTACTGGCTGATCGGGATCACCCGCCAAGGCTTTCAGCGGAGCGGTGCAGCCCTATTCAGCGGCATTCCCTGGAGCAGCGATCAGGTGCTGAGCCTCAGCCTGGAGCGGGCAGCCCAGCGAGAGCTCACCGTGGGGCTGCTGCGCCAGCAGAGCGACCTGGATGGCCGCTCGGCGCTGGAGCCCTGGTTGCTGCTGAGGCGCGATCGATGATGCGTTCACGCGCCGCCCGCCGATGAGCTCTCCGCCCCCGAAGCTGGCCCACCGCAATGCCCTGCGGGTGGCAGGCCAACTGGCGCTGCGCATGCGCTGGGATCTGCTGTTGATGGCAGGCCTCTGCGGCGTGGCCCTGCTGGTGGAGCGGCTGGCCGGCGCCAACCGGGTGCGCCTGATCGACGACTCCGGACTATCGATGCTCGGCATCGCGGTGTCGATCTTCGTGGCCTTCCGCAACACCCAGGCGATCAACCGTTGGTGGGAGGCCCGCATCCTCTGGGGCTCGATCACCAACAGCAGCCGCCACTGGCGTGACACCCTGCAAACCCTGCTCGGCGGGGAGAGCCGGCTACGGCCCCAGCAACAGCAGCTGGTGGGATTGCAGGTGCTGCAGTGCTGGCTGCTCAACTTCGAGCTGCGGGGCTTCTGGCGCAGCGATGCGCGCCTGCGGGTGCAGGAGCTCTGCCGCGGCCTGGGCCTGCCGGATGGCGTGAGCGTTCGAGACACGATGACCCTGCGAGCTGATCTGATCGGCCGGCTGTATCAGCAGGGGGCCGTGAACGACTGGGGGCGCGATGCCCTGCTGCGGGGCATGGAGCAATTCACCAATGCCATGGGGGCGTTGCAGCGCATCCGCAACACGCCGCTGCCGCCCACCTACGACGTGTTCATTCGCCTGATCTGCTGGCTCTACGGCTACACGCTGTTCGGCACCTTCTCCAGCCGCGGCTCCGCCTTCACCGGCCTGCTGCTGTTTTTGGGCTTTGTCAGTGCTGAGCGGATCGGTGCCTACGTGGAAGGGCCCTTCGATCAAGACGGCAGCAGTTTCTGCGTGCCCATGGATGTGGTGTGCCGCACGATCAGCGCGGATCTCCTCGATTCCCACCACCCTCTGGCCGAGCTGCCGATCAGCAACGACCCCAGCCTCTGGTCATGAGCGCCGCGCCCCTGGCGGTGGTGGTGCCCTGCTTCAACGAAGCCGCGCGCCTGCCCCTGCTGCTGGCTGATCTGGCGGCCGCTCCAGCCGGTTTGCTGGCGGAGCTTGTAGTGGTGGATGGCGGCAGCCGCGATGGCACACCCCAGCTGGCACGCCTGGGCGGAGCTCAGGTGATCCACAGCCAGGCCAGCCGTGGATGGCAACTGCAACGCGGCGTGGCGGCCACAACGGCTCCCTGGCTGTTGCTGGTGCACGCTGATGCCCGCCTCCAACCGGGATGGTCCGAGGCGCTGCAGCGAGCGATGGCGGCACCCGAGGCGGCCTGGGCCTTCGATTTAGCGGTGCAGGGGCCAGGGCTACCGCTGCGGCTGCTCGAGTTGGCCGTGCGGCTGCGCAGCCAGCTGCGGCAGCTGCCCTATGGCGATCAGGGATTGCTGCTGCGCCGCGCCCTGCTGGAGCGTGCCGGCGGCATCCCACCGCTGCCGTTGATGGAAGATTTGCTGTTGATCCAGCGGCTACAGCGCCTGGCTCCAATCCGCCGCCTGGGATGCCCCCTGCAGGTGAATGGCCGGCGTTGGCAGCACCATGGAGTGCTGGCTACGGCCTGGCGCAACGCCCGCTTGCGGCAAGCCTGGCGGCGGGGCATGAGCCCCCAGCAACTGGCTGATCGCTATTACGGCAACGCTGGTGCAAAACCGCTGCGCTCGCCAGAATGAGGCTGAGCCTGAGCTGGGCAAAACAATGGGGGCGTCCCCGCTGAGGCCCAACCCCTGGCTGCGCAGCATTCGCCGCGAGTGGCAGTGCCAACGCCGCGATCACCCCCGGCGGCTCAAGAGCGCCCTACTGATCTGGGTGGTGTTCAGCGCCTCGCTGGCTGGGGTATTGGCCCAGCAGCGCTGGCAGCTGCTGCAACAGCGCCAAACCCGCCAGGGGCAAACCGATCAGGGCCTGCTCGAGCTGCGGGTGAACAGCCACAAGATCACCGTGCTCGATTGGGGGCACTGGGATCCGCTCTATGCCTACGCCGGAGGCGAAGATCCCAGCTTCGCGAGCCGCGAGCTCGAGCAGTCGTCGATCATCCAAGACGGTCAGGGCCTGCTGCTGGTGGATGCGCAGCAACGCACCTTGCTGGCCAAGGGCGCGGCGATCGGATCGAGCCTCTCGGCGGACCTGAGCCGCTGCTTGAAGGGCCATCTCCAACAACTGGCGGCCCGCAGCAAAGCCGGCCAGGGCGATCAAGCCTTCGGCTTCTATTGCCCAGCTGCCGAGCACTCCGTGCTGGGGGCCGGCACGGCGATCCGCCGCAGCGACAGCGCCGGGCCGGAACGGGGCTGGCTTCTGCACTTCAGCCGCATCGAGCGCCCCAGCTACAACGCGGCGGTGAATCAGGCCTTCAGCCGCATCAACGCCAGCTTGAGCAGCGGCCGCGAGCAAGCGGGCACCGCGGCACCGGCGGTGAGCGAATTGCTGCCCGCCAATCAAGTGCTCACCCTGAAACCCGCTGTGCCGGCCTGGCAGCAACGCTGGTTTGCCGTGCAGGGCATGCTTCCGGGCTGGATCGGCGTGAATGGCCTGGTGGCCTTGGCCGCTGGCGGAAGCCTGCTGAGCTTGCGGCAATTTCGCCAGCGCGATGTTCAGCTGGAGCGGACCAGGCGAAACCAGTTGCGCCTGCTGCGCCAGGAGCTGCCGGGGCCGCTGCTCAGCCGCAGCGAACTGCTGCAAACCATCAGCCAGGCGCAGGCTGCGCAAGCGCAAGGCGAAGAGCCCCAGAGCCTGAGCAAGGAGCTCTGGATCGCGGCGCTGCAGGTGAAGGTGATGCTGTTCCGCGATGCGATCCGCCAGCGCAGCGAAGCGCAGAACCAGGCCCTGGCATGGCTCGGGGAACGGCTGCAGCAACTGGAGCCCACCCGCCACCTGGCCCTCGGCGAGAACAACACCCTGCTGCAGGTGATCGAGCCGCTGAGCAGCGAAGCCCGCGAGGAACACCGCCAGATCGAGCAGCAGCTGCAGGAGCTCCAGCAGGCGATGGCGGATGTGATGCAGCTGGCGGTGGGCGGGATCCTTACCCGCCTCGACAGCAACGACGTGACGCAGCAACTGGCCGATCTAGCCCTGGTGCTCTCCCTCAGCGAGAGCAGCGGCGGGATCCGGCACATGCCGGAGGGCGTGGCCGATTCCGCCCGCGACCTGCGGCGCCAGCAAAGCCGCGACTTTCATCTCAACCGCTCCTTTGAAACCCTGCAAGACCACCGCTATGCGCTGGAGCCTGTGCTCGAGCGCGTGGGCGACGGCTGGCAGCCGGCCTACAACGAAATGCTGTTCCGCCTGCCCCAGGAGCTGGAGGGTTCGATCAGCGTGCACGAGCTGGTGCTGGCCCTGGAGCGCAACCAGAACATCCACCTGCTCGATCAGCTGATGGTGCGGCGCGCCATCAGCCTGCTGCGCGAGCCCGAGCACAGCGATCAGGGGCTGGGGGTGAACATCTCCGCGGTGAGCTTCGGCTCGGATCAACACATCAAGGCCCTGTTCGCCCAGCTGCGTTCACTGCCGGAGGCGCTGCGCCGCCGGCTCGTGCTGGAAGTGACCGAAAGCGCTCTGGTGAACCGGCCGGAACTGTGGGAACAGCGCCTGCAACAACTCCGGGATTTCGGCGTTCGCATCGCCATCGACGACTTCGGCGTGGGCTATGCCTCCATCGCCTACCTGTTTCAGTTCCAGCCCGACTTTCTCAAGCTCGACCTCAGCTACAGCCAACGGCTGGATGACGCCAACGTGGATGCCCTGGTGAGCTTTCTGGTGCGCTACGGCGAGCTGAACAACTGCGGCATGATCCTCGAGGGCATCGAAACCAACGCACAACTCCGCTACTGGCAGCAACGGGGCGTGCGGCTGTTCCAGGGCTACCTGTTCCGCAACCAACCAACCGGCTGAAGCTCAGGGGGCGTACCAAAAAGCGCAGCGGCGCTGCTGCGGCTCGAGCTCCCAGCCCTGGGCGCCATAGAACTGCACCACACCGGGATCGGCGTACAACGTTACCCGCTCCACCTGCTGTGCTCGCAGCAGATCGATCACGTAGGTCATCAGCTGCTTGCCCAGCCCCACCCCCTGATAGAGGGGGTGCACCGCCACATCCCACACGGTGGCTTCGATCACCCCATCACCGGTGCAGCGGGCAAAGCCCACCAGGCGGGGAAGCCGTGGATCGTGCCGCCACAACCCCACCACCAGCAGGCTGTTCTCCAGGGCCTTGCGCACACGCCGCAGGGGGCGGCGGCTCCAGCCCACCGCATCGCAAAGCTGCTCCAGTTCGTAGAGATCGATCTCCCGCTGGGTGCTCAGCACCAGGCTCAGCTGGGGGTTCGGGGTGGGGCACAGCCGGTAGCCCTGCCCGTAGAGGACATCAAGCTCGGTGGGGGGAGAGCTAAGCATTGGCATGATCTTCTCCCACTCTGGCCAAAGCTGATGCAGGCTGGAGACCCTTCAACTACCGGAAGCCCTCTGGAGCGCTCTCCCCTGCTGGTGTGTGTGCACGGTTGGCTGCTTTCAGGCCGGCTGTGGCAGCCCCTCACCGAAGCGCTCAGCCCTGATTGGGAGTGCTGGACGCCAGACCTGCCGGGCTTCGGTGGTGCGCCGCGGCCGCGGGGCCTGCAGCCCAGCCTGGCCAGCTATGGCCGTTGGTTGGCCGAAGCCGCTCGCGAGCAAGCCGGTGATCGCCCCGTGGTGCTGGTAGGTCATTCCCTGGGCGGGAGCCTGGTGGTGCATGCCGCGCCTCATCTCGGCTCCCAATTGGCGGGCGTGGTGCAGGTGGCCTCGGGGGGCGGCGTGTTTCAGCCGCGGCCCTTCCGCATGGTGCGCCGCGGAGGCGCCGCCTTCCTGCGCTGGCGGCCGGGCTGGCTAGCCCAGCTGCCAGGCACTGAAGCGATTCGCAGCCCACTGTTAGCGGAACTGCGGGCTGCCCGCGGGCTGCTGGCGTCGAGCATGCAGCGCGGGGCTGTGCGTCAGCTGCCAAGCCTGGTGGCACAGCTGCAGGTGCCCAGCCTCTGGCTGGTGGGCAGCCGCGACACCGTGATGGAGCCCCGCTATGTGCGCCATCTGGCGGGCTACAGCCCCAAGCATCAGGTGGAAGTGCTGGAGGGAGAAGGGCACCTGCCCATGCGAACAGCGCCCGTGCCCATGGCCGCCCTGATCAGCGCATGGCTGGAGGAGCAGGGCTGGCCGCGCCGCGCGGCTGAGGTTCAGAGCCTGGCGAGCCCGCGCTCCTGGAGTTCGGCGAGCTGCGCGTAGAGGCCACCAGCAGCCCGCAGGGTGATGTGACTGCCCTGCTCAATCAGCCGGCCCCGCTGCAGCACCAGGATGCGATCAGCCGCTTCCACAGTGGCCAAGCGGTGGGCGATCACGATGGCGGTGCGATCGCGCAGCAACCGAGCGAGATCGCGCTGCAGGGTGGCTTCGGTGGAGGGGTCCATGAAGGCGGTGGCCTCATCCATCACCAGCACCGACGGATCGCGAATGGCCACCCGCGCCACCGCCAGCAGCTGGCGCTCACCGGAGGAGAGGTTGCCGCCGCGTTCGCGCAGTTCTGTGTCGAGCCCCTGAGGCAGGCGCTGCAGCAGCGGCTCCAGGCCCAGCTCCTGGCAGAGGCGCTGCAGGTCGCTGTCGCTGATGGAGGCATCGAGGCGCAGGTTGTCGGCCACGTTGCCGCTGAACAGGAAGGTGTCTTGCAGCACCACGCCCAGCCGCTGGCGCAGGGTGGGGATGGGCAGTTCGCGAATGTCGATGCCATCGAGCAGGATGCGGCCCTGCTGCGGTTCGTAGAGGCGGCAGAGCAGGCGGATCACCGTGCTCTTGCCGGAACCGGTGGGTCCAACCAGGGCCACGTGCTCCCCCGGTGCGATGCGGAAGGAGAGGTTGGTGAGGATCGGATCGTCGGCGCGGTAGGCGAACGACACGTTGTCGAACACCACTTCACCGGCACTGCTGCGCTCACGACCACTCAGCACTGCCGCGGCGGAGCGCTGCTCCTGGGGCAGCTCCTGGATTTCGATCGGCTCCTCCATCAGCTCGCCGATGCGCTCAACAG
>Ga0194129_10005670_pt1 | contig 15769 bp, 15 predicted proteins | sample TA2KigCa35mmetaG_FD_150862 | JGI IMG/M metagenome (GOLD analysis project Ga0194129, IMG submission 150862) | Freshwater microbial communities from Lake Tanganyika, Tanzania - TA2015038 Kigoma Deep Cast 35m | ecosystem: Environmental > Aquatic > Freshwater > Lake | place: Tanzania: Lake... | reverse complement strand
GGACTACTACTATCACTATCACTATCACTATTACTATTCATCTATCTACTAATATATAAATATATATTTATCTAAATCAAAACATATATTTTGTAATTTTTATTATTTATTGTTTATTATTTTAAATAATTTATTTAAGCAGCCAATCCAAACTTCTCATTCATAATAAGTCCCTTACTCGGCTTCTTCTTCTGTAGTCGCGACTTCAGTTGATAATTATTTGAAGCAATTATCTTATTATTCAATATAAACTCGTCATTATCCTCGTGAAGCTCCGGTAAAATTCGTGTTAAAGGCTTATCCACAATCAAAAAGAGACGCTCATTCCTTAATAATGCTCTATATTCCTGAATAGACAAATTTCCATAAAACTTCTCCAACATATAATACGGGTTCGGTGCTGGCTTAATATTCTTCTTATAATCATAAATCTTTGAATAAATATGATTCAATAAATGGTAGCGCTCAAACTTGGCCGAGCTGTCAATTGGCTCATTCATTAGATGCGCTACGCCACACTCGGGACTACAAAAGCAGCCATATACGTGATAACTGCCATTAATAAAATGCTTTGGGACGTAAATTGGCGGATTATCAAAGTCACACGTACACCAGAAGCAAGCAGACTGCTTGTTATTCACATTATTAATATGTAAATTGTGCTCTAATTGCTTCAACTTGCGCCAAATAGTCTTAGTATTGCCTCTGTTTTTATAATCACAGTCGTCCTCGTCATCTTCATAGTCCTCGTCATCATCATTATCATAACTGCTGTATTTACTATTAAAATTATTTTTAGATAAGTCTAAAGTTGAATTGTTAAGTCCGGATTTACTATGAATTATATTTGACTCCATATTAGATATAATGTTAAAACCCTTAATATCATTTATTAGACACGATGACGGCATACTATTGTTATCACTAGTAGTCTTAGGTAATTTAATAGTATCATTCTTGTCTACTAAATCGTAACCTATATCACTTGAAGCAAAGTTATACGATTCTACAGAAAAAGATGATGACTGTTGTAAATCTTTCATTGAGCACTTTAAGTGTAATATTACATTTGGTTTTTCAATCTTTTGAGGTTCAGATAAGACAATATTTTGAATAATTTTGCCGCCTTTAGGCTTTCGTCCACGCTTCTTGGCAGTCTTCTTTTCATCTTGTTCTACAATTTCATTTTTGTCTTCATCATTATTATCATTACCATTATTATCATTATTATTTTTTGTCTCTATAACTAATGGTTCTTTTTCAGCAACTTGTAAATGAATTGTCTCTACGGCACTAGTTGTATTTATACTAGTTACAGCATTTAATGATGCCATTAATTCTACCTTGGATTTTCTGCCTCGTTTAGGTTTTACAACTACTGGCTCTACTACTACTTGTTCTACTACTACTGGCTGTACTACTGGCTCTACTACTTGTGAAACTAAATTAGCTTTGTCCTTTTTAGACACACGTTTTTTCTTAGGAACATCAGATGTAGCACTAGTCGTAGCAGTATTAGTCGTAGCAGTATTATCAACACTAGTCGTAGCAGTATTAGTCGCAGTTAAGGCATTATTAGAAGGCTTTCTTGGCATTTATTAGTTATATATTAATTGATACTATCAATTTAAATAGTTTTAATATATTTATTTTGTTATAAACATATTGTTATAAACATTTATCAATAACAGTTTCTACAAACTGGGATATAATTATCTGAACCAACTACAGTTTGCTCTGTTTCAGTTGTAATACGCTTTGAAAATATGCCAGGTGTTCCATTTTTACAAATACTACACAATGATGTTAGTTTAGTTACTTTATCTGACAGTGGTATTAGATCCAAAATTTGACCAAACTTCTTGCGTTCAAAATCGCCATCTAATCCGCCAACATAAATTTTCTTACCTAGCCCAATCATTTGTAACACAACATCGTGTAAGTCACTGAAGAACTGTCCCTCATTAATAATAACTACTTGAGAATTTAGAACATCACTATTTGTTAAAACTGTTAAAAGTTTATCAGTCTTTAAACACGGTATCATTACCTTATCGTGTGTTGACAGCATTGTGTCGTGATATCGGTCATCAATACAATGATTAATAACGGCAACAGGAATATTACAAAACTTACATTGCTTATATATATCTACTAGACGGCTGGTCTTACCAGAAAACATAGGTCCAATAATTAGCTCTAGATAAGCGTTATTCAATGACGACATCTTATATACTGACATAATATATATCAATATTTCTAAATTGATTTTTGACTTTATTTCATTTTATATTTTATTTTATGTTTTATCTTTATTTCCAGTTAATGTAATTAATAAAACTACTTAAAACTAACAAACTAGTAGAGCATATAATATATACAAATGTCTCATTTTCTTAAACTATCAAATGTATTAATAAACACAAGACATATTATTACAGTTAATGCTTTTAAAGGTCAATACAAAATAAAAATAAATGCTGAATATCCTGATATAAACGGTTTTTGGATATGTGGAACTGGTTTCAAGAAATATGCTGGAACACAAATTGTTGTTGATGAAAAAGAGGACCCAAAAGATTACGAAAGAGTTACTGAATGGATTCAACAACAGTAAAATTAGATTTAAAAATGAAATTAGAAAACTATAAAAAAGGAATTAAATACTATTTAATCATTATATTTAATAATTATTAAATGACAGGAACTCCATGGGTTGAGCGTTTTAGACCGACAAAATTTGATGACATTGTTTTAGACCCTTTAAATAAGAAGATACTAACAAATATTATTACAACATCTTATTTTCCCAATTTGCTATTTTTTGGACCGCCTGGTACCGGTAAAACGACGACTATTATTAACCTAGTAAATTCTTATCAGGAAGTCCTAGGGCAGAAAAATAAAGGTCTAATGATACATTTAAACGCATCCGATGAGCGCGGTATTGATATTATTAGAAACCAAATTAATCAATTTGTGAATTCCAAGTCGCTATTTAATCAAGGCACCAAATTTGTCATCTTGGACGAAGTAGATTATATGACAAAGAATGCGCAACAAGCGCTCAGATATTTGCTACAAAACTATACAAATGGTGTCCGTTTTTGTCTTATTTGTAACTATATTAGTCGCATTGATGAAGGACTACAAAATGAATTTTTGCGACTGCGTTTTAATCAGTTGCCGGAACAAGATATTATTTCTTTTCTAAAGAACATATCGGTGTCTGAAAATCTGAATATGACAGACAAGTCGCTAAGACTAATACAGAAGTTGTATAAATCGGATATAAGAAGTATGATTAACTTTATGCAATCAAATCAGCACATAACAGATGATGAATTTAATATTATAGACGAGACAGTATGGGAAGAGCTATATAACAAAATAAAAATAAAAAAAACTAGTTTGCTGTCAATTGCGTCATTTATAAATACAACAAGTTCTCAATATAATATTGATAAAAAGAATATAATCAAGGACTTTCTAAATTATATTATTCGTCATAAAGAACAGCATATTTCTCCGGATTTTTTAAATTTTATTGAAAATATAATGCATTTTGAGGATTGTAAAAATAGTCATTTTATAAATTATTCGCTTTCCAAATTGTCGTCATTATTGTAAGAGTTGTAAGTCTTGTTGTCATAAATAGCCATTCTCATTTTAAGCTTCATCATAAACTCATTTGGCGGCGAACATTTTGTCGGGTCAAATACATTTTGCTTTAAACTATATTCTGTAAAACTATTTTCCTTAATATTTTTTAAGGAAGTAGGAGAAATTTGTGAAATTTGCGCAAAATTGCTCCTTTCATGAATGACGCTTAACTTTTTGCTTAACATTATATTATATTATATTAAGAAAATAAAATAATATAAAAAACATAAATATAAAATTGAATTAAATATATATTAAAACAACTTAAAGACAAAAGTAGAAGGATTACTAACCGAGAAAAATGTCTTTAAGTTCAAAAATAAATAATATAAAGTCCGATTTAAAGCGGACCGGGAAACAGCGTGTTAATCTGAGTATAGATGATGAATGGTCTAGCTTTATTACAAATAATTGTGATAATAGTGACGATAATGATAATAATGATAATGATGATGACAATGATATGTTAGATGCTAATTCAGATTCTGAATCAGACTTAGAAAAAGAATGTGATGTATTTGGTAACACACTTTCTAAGACTAACTGTGTAAGCAGAACTAATAATAATAATAATAATAATAATAATAATAATAATAATAATACATTTGATACAACTAACATACCAGTGCCTGAGCCATCTGAAATTTATATATCTACTAAATCAAAAATAGCATATTTAACCGACGCAATTGACCTGAAAATTTTCTGGGATATTCCAATTATACCTTATTCAACTGCTACAAATGGCGTCATTAAAAAGCAAATAAAATTTAATTCCAAAACACCTGAAGAATTAAATATTATTCAAGAGAAGCTTAAAAATGAACTTTACTTTGAAGAACATGTTATGTCGCACATTGACAATCCAAATGGCCGTGTCAAATTCAAGGACATTCGCAAAATATCTATTGGTATTTCTAAGAAGGATATTATGAGCTACAGGTCAAAGAAGAAGCAGGCATTTTACAACTGCTTTGTTATGATAATACGTCTAAAGATTGATGGACTGTTTCGTGAGTTTCATATTAAGGTATTTAATACGGGAAAAATGGAAATACCTGGCGTCCAAAATGATGCGATGTTTGAGCTAGTATTAAAAAATATTATAGAAATATTACAACCATATACAGAGAAACAACTAAGTTACAAACAAACAAGTGATACTGTGCTAATAAATTCTAACTTTAATTGTGGATACTATGTTGACAGAGAGCGTCTATATGATATATTAAAATATAAATACAATATTCACGCTATTTATGATCCTTGCTCATATCCTGGTATCCAGAGCAAGTTCTATTATAATAATGATGTTGGAATACAAACAGGCATTCAAATAAATAGCGAAAATAAGGACAAATATAGAAACATAACAGAAGTATCATTTATGATATTTAGAACAGGTAGTGTTCTTATTGTAGGAATGTGTGAGGAAAATGTTTTAGTTGAAATTTATAATTATTTAAAGGTAATGTTTAAATCCGAATTCAAAGAAATATATCAAGGATTAATTGATATTGAAAGTCATAATATGACTAAAAATAAGAAAAAGAAAATTCGTAAGAAGCAAATTACTGTTGTATAAAGAAAATTTTATCTAACTCAATTTCATCATCAAAATAAATATACATATTTTGTCTAATTTGTTTGTCGTCTAATTGTTTTTTCTTTGATAGAAAATGAGACATAAATTGCTCAAGTATAGTGAAAAATATCAACATATTTTTTTGTTTATATGCTAATAAATTAGTAAATAAATAAATACATTCTAATTGGCCTTGCTTTATCTTATTTTTGTTAGTATCTAAATTATTAATTTTAATTATACTATCTAAAAAAACTTGTAGTTGATTATTGCTACTGCTACTAACATTAGTAGTAATACTTTGATTTAGCATATTTTTAGCAAACATGTAAAACATATTTTTATAAATTGAAATATAAGTGTCGACATATTTTAAAATACTTTTGTCTTCATTTGTTAGTTCATTCATTGTTTTTTTATAGTCATTGCTAATTTCATATATTGTCTTTTTATATACAAATGTTGTTGCATCCCTAGAAGATAGTTGTAAAAATGTAATGTTATCATCAGATATTTGCTCAATAAATTCAATATAGAAATAATATGCTTTCTGACTATGATAAAAAGCAATGTCTAGATTTTTTGTGTAGTACAATATAATAGAAAATACATGGGAAACAGTATCAATACCACGTTCAATAATAAACTTATAACAATCACTTTTCTTATTGTGTATTTTTTCCAATATAATTGTTAAATATTCTGACAATGAACTAACAAATTTTGTTAGTATATCATGAATAGAATTGTGTATATTTTGATTATAATTATCAGTATTACTTATTGTGTATTTTGGATTTTCTATTACTAAATGATTTAAATTTTTATGTCCCTTCATTTTATAAGTTATTATAATTTATAAATTATTTTAATTTTATTTTAAAAATGTATAAGTTATTTAAATTTATTTAATATCTTCCTCTTGTTTTTCTTATTATTTTATTTTTACCTTTCATAACATTTCTTTTTAAGCGTTTCATAGTTGCCTTTCTTTGTTTCATTGTTTTTCTATTATGTTTCTTTTTATGTTTAAATGTATGTCTCTTTCTTCTTCTTTTTCCCAATCCAGCATCTAAGCTAAGTGTTTCAAATATAATATTATTTGCTTGTATTGATTGTTCCAATTTACGCTGAAATTCTGCATTGCCCCAAATACGTTGTGTTATTGCTTCATCTTGTCTAACAAAATCACGAAAATGTTGCTTTCTTGCTTCAACACTTAAGTTTCTAAGAGGATTTGTTTCTTCTGGAATCGCATCATAAGAAAATTGGTTATACCATTTCTGAAAAATATTATTAATATCTATATCTGAACCAGGTACAAATGCACTGTACAATTCAAGATACGCAGGTTTACAAGAGCTAGCTGCTGCATTTGTAGAAGCCACTCCGCTTGTTCCTTGTAATTCTTCAAAACAAAGTCCTTCAATTGTTCCTTTATTTGCCATATAAATTCGCTCAAACATTCCCTTTGTGCAACTTTGTCTATTTCCGCTACTGTAACCACCCATACATTCATTTTCAAAAGTTTCAATATATAGATCTTTATATTTTGGATCCTGAGACAAGACAAATTGTATTACTTCTAGTGTATCTTCTTTTACTTGAGGATGATCTGTTATGTAAGCATTTACATTTTGACGTATAGAATCTCTAATGTTACGTGTGTATCTAGTTTTTTGTTCTTGTGATAAAGATGTATCTGAACTATTTATATATGAAACGACAGGTTCCAAAACATTACTAGGATCTTTAAAATTAGAAGCATCATTATTTTCTCTTCTAACAACAGTCATAAATTTTGGTAAATTCAAATCAGCAAACGCATTATGAACCTCAAATGCTGGACCCGCTGGTAGTGCTAGTGGTTGTGGTGCTGGTTGTTGTAGTCCTCGTGGTCGTATAGTATAACTGGCAACTCTCTCTCTACCATTTCCCATATTAACAGCATAATTTGTATTAGTTATTATTCCACTTATCCATCTATTACCTTGTGTAAATTCAACTTGACTGTTTATCCTTAAATCACGTTCTCGTGGTCTTCCTTCGCGATGTATACCTCTTACATTATCTGGTTCTATATTATATTGTATCACTCCTCTTCTGGTTTCTCTAATATTATAACTGTCTATGGAAATAATCTCCGCAGGTCTCCATATGCCATCTACTCTTACTTCAACTTCTTGTCTAGGATTATAAATAGCTTCCATATATATTATATATTTATATTTATATTATTCTCAATATTTTTTAGTTATAATATTCTTAATATCTTCCTCTAGTTTTTCTTATTATTTTATTTTTGCCTCTTGTGATATTATCTTTTAAACGTTTCATAGTTGCTTTTTTTTGGTTCTTTTTATGTTTAACTGTGCGTCTCTTTATTCTCTTTCTTCTTCTTTTTCCCAATCCAGCATCTAAGCTAAGTGTTTCAAATATGATATTATTTGCTTGTATTGATTGTTCCAACTTACGCTGAAATTCTGAATTGTTCCAAATACGTGGTGTTATTATTTGATCTTGTCTAACAAAATCACGAAAATGTTGCTTTCTTGCATTAACACTTAAATTTCTAAGAGGATTTGTTTCTTCTGGAATTGCGTCATAAGAAAATTGGTTATACCATTTCTGAAAAATGTCATTAACGTCTATATCTGCTCCAGGTGTAAACGCACTGTACAATTCAAGATACACAGGCTTACAAGCATTAGGTCTAGATGCTGCAGTAGCAGAAGCAGTAGCCACAGCACTTGTCCCTTGTAATTCTTCAAAACAAAGACCTTCAATTGTTCCTTTATTTGCCATATAAATTCTTTCAAACATTCCCTTTGTACAACTTTGTCTGTTTCCGCTACTGTAACCACCCATACATTCATTTTCAAAAGTTTCAATATATAGATCTTTATAATTTGGTTCTTGAGACAAGACAAATTGTATTACTTCTAGTGTGTTATCTTTTAATTCAGGATGATCCCTAATATACTCATTTACATTTTGACGTATAGACCCTCTAATATTACGCGTGTATCTAGTTTTTTGTTCTGGTGATAAAGATGTATCTGGTCCATTAATATATGAAACAATTGGTTCCAAAACATTACTAGGATCCTTAAAATTAGAAGCACTATTATTTTCTCTTCTAACAACAGTCATAAATTTTGGTAAATCCAAATCAGCAAACGCATTATGAACCTCAAATGCCAGACCTTGCGGTAATTGTGGTTCTGGTTGTGGTGCTCGTCGCGGACCATTTCGAGCAAGAACAGCTTCAATAGCATCTCTCGCTGCTCTAACAGTTCCTACTTCTAATGATGCTAACAGTTGTGGTCTTACAGCCTGAGGCATTATATTAAACGTTGCCATAAATTCTGCTCGTTCTGCTTCAGTTAATTGTCTATCAAGTGGATTTGCTTGTGCAGGTCCATCTTCTCCTGGTCTTCTCATTAAAATATTATCTCTATAATCTCCATAACCATCAGAAAAATGATATCTTCTGCTTATTATAGTTGCTGGAACCCAATTTCTACTTATAAGCGCTTCAACTTGTTCTCCATTTTGATATACAGCATCATTATCACCAACTACTTGACCTGGTCTTCTTATTTGATTTCTAGTTTTACGTAAAACTTCTCTTCCGGTATTATTATTTCTTATATCATATGTTATATTATTTATTTCTACTTGAATCCATCTTGGCTGAAAATTTCCTGGAACGCGAGCATATTCATCAATTTCAACCTGGTCACCAACTTGGTAAACTGACATTATATAATATATAATATTAAAATATATTATCTAATAAATTTGTTTAACTGTTCCTAATATCTTGCTTTAGTCTTTCTTATATTTCTTTTTAAATGTTTCATAGTGACCTTTCTTTGTTTCTTCATTGTTTTTCTTTGGTTTTTTTTCTTTTTCATTCTCTTCATGCTTGAAAAAATATGTTTAACCGTTCTTCTCTTTCTTCCTAATCCAGCATCTAAGTTAAGTGTTTCAAATATAATATTATTTGCTTGTATAGATTGTTCCAACTTACGCTGAAATTCTCTATCAGTCCAAATACGTCTTGTCATTATTTCATCTTGTCTTACAAAATTACGAAAATGTTTTTTTCTTGCATCAACACTCAAGTTTCTAAGAGGATTTGTTTCTTCTGGAATCGCATCATAAGAAAATTGATTATACCATTTCTGGAAAATATCATTAATATCTATATCTGCTCCAGGTACAAACGCACTGTATAACTCAAGATATACAGGTTTACAAGAAGTTGCCGCTGCGCTTGTAGCTCTAGATGCAGCCGCAGCACTTGTAGAAGCCGCGCTTGTATTACCACTCTGTAATTCTTCAAAACAAAGTCCTTCAATTGTTCCCTTATTTGCCATATAAATTCGCTCAAACATTCCTTTTATACAACTTTGTCTATTTCCAGTGCTATAACCACCCATACATTCATTTTCAAAAGTTTCAATATATAGATCTTTATATTTTTGATCCTGAGACAATACAAATTGTATTACTTCTAATGTGTCATCTGTTACTTCGGGATGATCTGTTATATAAGTATTTACATTTTCACGTATAGACCCTCTAATATTACGCGTATATCTAGTTTTTTGCTCTGATGATAAAGCTGTATCTGAACTATTAATATATGAAATAATATGTTCTAAGTCTTTAAAATTAGAAGCACCATTATTTTCTCTTCTAATAATAGCCATAAATTTTGGCAAATCCAAATCAGCAAACGCATTATGAACTTCAAATGCTAATCCTCGTGGTCTTGGTTGTGCTGCTGCTGTTGCTGCTGTTGCTGGTCTTGCTGCTGTTGCTGCTGGTCTTGCTGCTGTTGCTGCTGGTCTTGCTGCTCTTCGTCTTATATCTCGTGATGTAACACGTATTAAACCAACATTAGCATCATCCATATCAACAAAAAAAGTTGTACTAATTAATGTTCCAGGCAACCATCTATCACCTTGTCTAAATTCAACTAAGCCTTCTCCTACTTCTCTAATATCATTAGGTCGTACTGTTTCATCTATTTCTGTTTCCTGATTAAAAACAGTATAATTTATGATACTATACACTCGCCCTGGGTACCAATCACCATCAGCCCGCGTACCACGTACATCAACTTCATCTCCTACTTGAAAATTCTCACGGGGTCTTACATTTGTGTTTGCTGTTGCCGCTGGTCTTGCTGTATTTGCCGCTGGTCTTGCGGCTTCTCTTGCTGCTGCTCTTACTGCTCTTGCTTCTTCTGTTCCTCCTCCTCGTGGTTGTATATCTGACTGTGAAACTACTACAATAAGTTCTTCTCTACCACGACCTCCAATATTGACCGCATAAAATATATCAGTTATTGTTCCATTCTTCCATTGATTACGTTGCCTAAATTGAACTGGACTACCTATTATTAAATTTGTGTCTCTTATTCCTTCATGAAGTGCTCCTCTTATTTCATCTGTGTTTATTTCTTCTACAGTTTCTCCTGTTCTTGTATGTAAAACAGTATAATGGTTTATATTATCAATAATCCCATCTCTCCATACATTATTATAAAATACTTCAACATTTTGTCCTATTCGAAAATTATTTGCATTTGCTGTTGCCGGTCTTGCTGCTGGTCGTGATAGTTGTCCTTCTAAAGGAGTGTTTACAAATATACTTTGAATATCAGTTTCTCTTTGTCTTTGTCTATTAATTTGCCAATTAGGATTTATATTAAAATTTATACATCCTCTAAACATACGTGACATATTTCTAACATTAGATATATCCCAGTTACTTAAATCTTGATTAAAACTTCTACATTCTTCAAACATATTAGACATATCTAAAACATGCGAGATATTCCAGTTTCCTAATGGTTGGTTAAAATTTGTACAATTAGCAAACATATATGGCATAAGTCTAACATTAGATACATTCCAGTTTTCCAATGGCTGATTAAATTGTGCACAATAACCAAACATATGAGACATATTTGTAACATTAGATACATCCCAGTTGTTCAAAGGTTGATTAAACCTTTGACATTGTAAAAACATGCTACTCATAAGTCTAACATTTGAAACATTCCAGTTATTCAAAGGTTGATTAAAATTTACACATCCGCTAAACATAGAAGACATAGTTGTAACATTAGATACATCCCAGTTATCCAAAGGTTGATTAAAATTTCTACAATTTCGAAACATACCTTCCATATTTGTAACATTTGATACATCCCAATTATTTAATGGTTCATTAAATTCGTCATAACTTTCAAACAAACGCGACATATCTGTTACTCTAGATACATCCCAATTACCAATTGGTACATTTCTTAAATCATTTGGCAACGTGTTTCTAGATGTTATATAACGACGAACTAAATCTCTAATATTTGTATTAGTTATAATAGTCATAATATATATATATTATTTATAATAAATATATTTACCTAAACTAATCTTTTACTTTTTCTACGTCTAGTACCTTTATCCTTACTATGTATACGCATACGTCTTTTACTTCGTTTTATACTATATTTTCTATCTTTACTACGCGCGCGTCTAGTTCTGCGTTTTACACTTCGTTTTCTACTTTTATCCTTACTGTGTATACGCATACGTCTGCTACTTCGTCTGCTACTTCGTCTGCTACTTCGTCTGCTACTTCGTCTGCTACCTTTACTTCGCATACGTTTGCCAAATCCAATATCAATAATTAGTGTATCAAATATTGCTTTATTCTTTTCAGTATATTCATTAATCTTTTCAGGATTTGCTCTGTTGTTTTTACTTAAGACAAATCTTCGGAAATCTTCTTTTCGCTCCTCAGGTGTTTTATCTGCTAATGGACTTGTATTACCTTCCTCCAATGTATTGATTCCATACCATTCTCCAAACAGTGACTCAATATCTACATCTGGGTAAAAGCAATCTAACAAATCCTGATAAACTTTCTTACAACTGTGACTAGATGAAGAAGCAGCAGCACTTTGAGAAAATTCATCACCTACACCACCACCTCCACACAATGTAGGAAGCACATTTTTATTAATTAAAAATACACGTTCATAAACACCTTTAGAGCAACTGGCTCCACCAGGTCCATATGCGTTAACACAATCATACACTAAGAATCGTGTATATGGGTCAATATATTCCGATTTCTGACTTAGAACAAATTGTATCATTTCCATCACATTTTGTTTTTCACCAGGATGTTCGCGTAAATAAGAAAGTAAACGTGTTTTTATTTCACCATTCAAATCAGTTGTTAATCCAGGTTTTTCCTCACGATCTAATGTTTTGCTTTCACTAACATATTTTACCAAAGGATGAAGAGGATATGACTCATCTCTAAAATTGTGTTTAGTATTATGTTCGTTTTCTCTTCTAACAATAGTCATAAATTTTCTAAAATCCAATTCAGCAAATGTATTATGAACTTCATATGCTATACCTTGTATTGGTTGATAAGGTTGTTGAGGGCGGTGTTCATCTTCATCTTCTTCCTCATCTTCATCATCAGATAAACCAGGAAATGGCACAACAAAGCCATCTTCATCATATTCATATTCATTTTCATCTTCATATTCATTTTCATTTTCATCTTCATCTTCTTCTAACGGTGTGTCTCTAAACATATTTTCGCGCCTCACGAGGCCTGGAATTACCCATCCTGGATTATGTGTTAATCTTGTACACGACTCAAATATACTTGACATATTTCTAACATTAGATATATTCCAGTTATTTAATGGTTGATTAAAATTTACACAGGCTTCAAACATACTACTCATATCTCTAACATTGGATACATCCCAGTTATTTAGTGGTTGATTGAATCTTTCGCAACCACCAAACATTCTAGACATATCTGTAACATTTGACACATCCCAGTTATTTAATGGTTGATTAAAAGCAACACATTCAATAAACATTTCAGACATATTTGTAACATTTGACACATCCCAATTATTTAATGGCTCATTAAAACCTACATAATAATTGAACAGATGACTCATATCTGTTACTCTAGATACATCCCAATTACCAATTGGTACATTTCTTAAATCATTAGGCAATGTATTTCTAGCGGTTATATAACTCGCAACTAAATCAGCAATATTATTATTAGTTATAGTAGTCATTATATATAATTTAGATAAATAATATATATTGTCTAAAATAAAATATACTTATTTTTTATTTTGTATATTAATAGATATTGTTTATAAGTATTTAAAGACTTTAAATTAAAAACTAATATAAATGTCTGTAAAAACAGCTTCTACTACTGCAACTGAACAAAATGGTGGCTCTGCCGCAGCGCCTTCAGCCTCTCCATCTAATTACCGTCTCCCTTCTGATGTCACCTTACAGCACGCTAGTAAATTGGCTATTGTTGAGGATAAGCCCATTATGTTAGATTACTGGACTGCTTCTGTTGATAAAAAGGCTCTTGTTGGTGTTCGCGAGAGTGGCGAGAAGTTGCTTGTTAAGTCAGCTGAGGAGTATACCAGTCCTATTGCCAAATTTTACAAGTCTGTCACTGAATATATTATTATTACTGAGAACTCTATTTATATTGTATCTAGCGATATTCCTACTAAGAAGATCTCCTAATTCCACCTTTTATAACTTTGTAAAAAAAGGTTATGCAAAGCGAAGAGCCAAATTAAAAAAAGATTATGTAAAGCGAAGAGCCAAAATGTGTTAAGAAAAGGTTATATAAAGCGAAGAGCCAAATTAAAAAAGTGGAACAAAAATATGTTAGGAAAAAGTGTTATAAAATATATTATAAAAATTAGAAATGAAAATAATAATATCTGCTATCTATAATAATAACAATGTCAAATACTAGTTTTGGAACAGGCTCTAATTCATATGGCCAGTTTTGGTTCGGTGGCTCAACTTTCCCCGGATTTCTTTATAAGCGCAATTTAGGCGTTGGCGGTCGTCGTAGTACAAAGATGACTCCCGGTGGCAATATTACTTGTAACCAGCCCGGTGACATATGGAATAAATACACTCCTGGTGCCGGTGTTGGCGCTTCTTCTGTGGCATCTAGACGTGCCAAAATGCGCCTTGCTACTTCTTGTGCCAATGGTCAGAAATGCGGTAAATTCTACGTTGAGTTAGGTCAGAATCAAATTAGACCATCTCAGTTTACAACTTACAACTCAAATTTTACTTATTAAGATTTATAATCTTGTATTTATAATCTTATATTTATAATGTTGTATTTATATTATATCATATTTGTATAATATAAACATGAAGAAAACAATGAAACAACGTTCTATTATACGCCGTTATGTTCCCAAAGGACTAACAAAAAAGGATAAAAGCAAACAGTTACAAATGCTTAAGAAATCACGTCGTCTATATAAAAAAGGTGTTTATTATACACGTAAACCAGTTAAATCATATAAATCCAAAACATCTAATCATATTTTAGACGCCAGAAAAATGTATAATGTTGAAATTGTTGATGCTACAGATGAACTTGTAAAGAAAACCGGTTGCTCTAAATCTGCTTTACAGAAGATTATAAATAAGGGTGAAGGCGCATATTTTTCATCGGGTTCAAGACCCAATCAAACTGGTCAATCGTGGGGTAAAGCTCGTTTAGCAAGTGCTTTAACTGCCGGAAAAGCAGGTGCTGTAGATTATAATATTTTACATGAAGGTTGTAAACCTGGTTCTAAAGGCTACAAAATGGCAGAATTGGCTAAACGCAGATATGGACACGGGCAACGAAGAGTCCCCAAAGTTTAACAAGGAATTTAGTAAAGAATTTAGTAAAGAATTTAGTAAACCAACAAATAATTTTATAATAATATAATATTTTACATTAGGGTAAAATATTATATTTAAACGCATAACTATTTAAAGATTTGCGTTTAAAATTACTTATATAATAGAAATTATGGCAGCCTTTACAAAAAATATAAATACAAACACTCATGACGGAAATGTATTAACAATTAAAACCGTCCAAATCGCACCATTTAGGACTTTAATGACCGCGTTAAAGGATATCTTATTAGAGACCAACATTTCATTTCAGCCTGACGGCATTCGTATTGTCAATATGGATAAGTCGCATACAATCTTAGCTCACCTGTATTTGGCTGCGCAGAATTTTGAGTTCTATGAGTGTAAAAAGGAGAAGATTATTATTGGTGTCAATATGTTTCATCTTTTTAAGCTAATTAATTCAATTGACAATGATGATACGCTCACTATTTATATTGAGAATGGTGACTATCACGACGGTATTGTAACACATTTAGCTCTTAAATTTGAGAATGGTGATATTAAGCAATGTAAGACTCAGAAGTTGAAGTTGATTGAGCCTGAACCTGAAGAGCTTGATTATCCTGATGTAAAGTTCTCGTCAATTATTAATTTGCCTTCTGCTGACTTTCAGAAGATTATTCGTGACTTATCTTGTATTTCTGATAAGTTGGAAATTAAATCGGTTGGTAATGAGCTTATTTTTAAATGCCAGGGTCAATTTGCG
>Ga0194129_10005669_pt1 | contig 15769 bp, 11 predicted proteins | sample TA2KigCa35mmetaG_FD_150862 | JGI IMG/M metagenome (GOLD analysis project Ga0194129, IMG submission 150862) | Freshwater microbial communities from Lake Tanganyika, Tanzania - TA2015038 Kigoma Deep Cast 35m | ecosystem: Environmental > Aquatic > Freshwater > Lake | place: Tanzania: Lake... | reverse complement strand
GCCGGTCGCACCGGAGGTTCCTCTCGAGGTCCCACCGTTCGTGGTCGACCCAGTGGCACCAGCTGCCTCTCAGCCCGCCGTGGAACCGGATGCGCCGCAACGACGTCGTCGCCGGGTCTTCGACCGTCGAGCGGCGAGTACAACTCGGCGGCGACGGGAGCGTTCGGATGTCGGTGCCGCGGAGGGATTCGTGAGGGCCGAATCCGAAACGACGACCATCGACGGCGACGCAGCTGAGTCGATCATCGAATCAGCTGCCCCGGTCGCTCCGGTCGCTCCGGTCGCTCCGGTCGCTCCCGCCGCTGCTGTCTTCGGTGCGGGGCCGCCAGCCGGGCCGCCGCCGGGGCCGCCAGCCGGGCCGCCGCCGGGTCCGCCAACCGGGCCGCCGCCGGGGCCGCCAACCGGACCGCCACCGCTGTCGGTCCTCGATGCCCTTGCCGATGCGATGGCACCGGGGGAACAGATCCGCTCGGTGGTGGTCGGTCAGACCTCGGGACTCGAGTGCGCCCTCGCCCGGACCGATCGCCGCCTGGTCCTCGTCGCCATCCGACCGGTTGGGCCCATCGTCCAGAGTCTCCATCCCAGCCGGACGACAGTCCGGGTGCTCGGACCTCGTGCCCTCCCGGCCACCGTCGTGGTCGTCGAGGGCACGCAGCGTCTCGAGATCGTCGGAGTCACCGACCGGCAGCAGGCGGAGCGACTGGCGCAAGGGTGATCTGCACCCCGACCGGGACGCCGTCGGTGGTGCCGACCGCCTCGATCACCCCTGACAGCGGTGCGGATTCGAGTTCGAGGTCAACTGCGAGGACCTGCGCAGCGATCCACTGACGGTGCCCGTCGATGGCGTCGATCACCTCGGTCTCACTGCTGATCACTGCGGTGATCCGATCGGTGACGGCGAGTCCAGCGTCCTTGCGGGCCTGTTGGACGAGTCGCACCACGTCGCGGGCGCGCCCCTCGGAGATCAGTTCGTCATCGAGTTGGACGTCGAGTTGGACCACGCCGTCGTGGGATCTCAGCGCCGCAGCGACGCTTCCGTCGACGGGGCGGAACGCCAGGTCGTAGTCCTCGCTCGACAACTCCTCGCCGGCGACCTGGATCCGCCCGTCGGCGAGGGCCACCCAGTCGCCGTTTCGGGCTGCTGCGAGCACGTGCTGGACCGCTGATCCGAGCCGGGGTCCGAGCGCCCGGGCGTCCGGTCGCAGCACCATCTCACCGATCGATGCTGGATCGTCTGACAGCACGACCTCCTTGACGTTCACCTCGTCTCGCAGCAGGTCCACCAGTCCGGAGAGTTCCTCCGGGTTACGTCCGGCAAAGGTGAGACGGCGCAGGGGGAGACGGGCGCGGAGCCGATGATCCTCGCGGAGGCCGAGAGCGACCGAGCAGGCGTCCCGGAGGCGGTCCATGGCGGCGACCAGCTGACTGTCGGCCGGCAGCGACTCGGGGTCGGGCCAGTCCTGGAGGTGGACCGATTCCGTCGTGTTCGAGACGGAAGGTTGTTGCAGCCCGGTGAAGATCTCCTCAGCGACGAATGGCAGAAGGGGTGCGGCGACCCGCACCAGGACACGGAGCACCGTGTAGAGCGTGTCGAAGGCATCGCGACTGGCCTGGGGAGTGGCTTCGTCGCCCGGCGCCCAGAACCGCTCTCGCGAACGTCGGATGTACCAGTTCGTGAGCGCATCGAGGTAGGTCTGGATCGAGCCACACGCACCGGCGATGTCGTAGGCGTCCATCTGTGCTGTCACGTCCTCGACGAGTTCCCGTGTCTTGGCGAGGATGTAGCGGTCGAGGACACCGGGGGCATCGGTCCGTTCCACCGCAACGACGTTCTCTGCGTTCGCATAGGTGGTGAAGAACGAGTAGGCGTTCCAGATGGGGTTGACGACCAACCGGACGACGTCGCTGATCTCTGCGCCGTCGGTCGAGATCCGCAGGTCGCCACCCCTCAGGATCGGCGATGCCATGAGGTACCAGCGCAGCGGATCCGATCCGATCGTCTCCATGACCTCGAGTGGGTCGGGGTAGTTGCGCAGTTTCTTGGAGAGCTTGCGTCCCTCGTGGTCGAGGACGACGCCGTGACAGATCACGTTGCGGAACGCAGGTCGGTCGAACAGGGCGCCGGAGAGCACGTGCATCGTGTAGAACCAGCCGCGTGTCTGGGCGATGTACTCCACGATGAAGTCCGCAGGGGCGTGCGAGTCGAACCAGTCCCGCTGCTCGAACGGGTAGTGGACCTGGGCGAACGGCATCGAGCCCGACTCGAACCAGCAGTCGAGGACCTCGGGAACGCGCCGCATCGTCGACTGTCCGGAGGGGTCGTCGGGGTTGGGTCGGGTCAGCGCATCGATGGCCGGCCGGTGCAGATCCTCGAGAGCCACGCCGAAGTCGGCCTCGATCGCAGCGAGCGATCCGTAGACGTCGGTACGTGGGTGTGCCGGGTCGTCCGATCTCCACACCGGGATCGGCGCGCCCCAGAAGCGGTTTCGGGAGATCGACCAGTCACGGGCGCCCTCGAGCCACTTCCCGAACTGCCCATCGCGGACGTGCTCCGGGATCCAGTTGACCTCCTGGTTCAACTCGACCAGACGGTCGCGAATGGCGGTGACCTCGACGTACCACGAGTTGACCGCCTTGTAGATGATCGGGGTGTCGGTTCGCCAGCAGTGGGGGTAGTTGTGGTCGTAGGTGTCGTGTCGAACCACGATCCCACGGTCCTTCAGGTCGGCGATGATCTGTGGGTTGGCATCGAAGACGTTGGTTCCGGCGTAGTCGATGACCTCGGCACTGAACGCTCCCCGGTCGTCGACCGGACACACCAGGGCGATGCCAGCGGCCTCGCAGACCCGCTGATCGTCCTCACCGAACCCGGGCGCAAGGTGCACCACCCCGGTGCCGTCGTCATCGGTGACGAAGGGGTCGGCGAGGACGGAGAAGGAGCCCGGGTGATCTGCGAAGTACGGGAACACCGGACGGTAGGCGGTTCCGACGAGCTGCCGGCCGGTGAGGGTGCCGAGCACGCGTGCGTCCCCCGGGAGTTCCCGTTCGTAACGCTCCCTGGCCCGGGCGCCGACGATCACCCGGTATCCCGACCACGGACCCTCGGTCGCCTCCACCACGTCGTAATCGATGTCGTCTCCCACAGCGAGGGCGAGGTTGGACGGAAGCGTCCACGGTGTGGTGGTCCACGCCCAGATGACCGCCGGCCCGTCGCCGAGGACTGACGACAGGGCTGCCGGCCGGTCATCTTCGAGCGTGAACGCCACGGTGATCGCCGGATCCTGGCGAGGGCGGGTGGCAGTCGGATCTCGAAGTTCGACAGCGGTGTCTCGGCCCCCCAGGAGTAGGGCATCACCCGATACGCCTCGTAGATCAGACCTCGGTTCCAGAGCTGTTCGAAGGCCCAGATGACCGACTCCATGTAGGACAGGTCCATGGTCTTGTAGTCGTCGTCGAAGTCGACCCAGCGGGCCTGCCGGGACACGTAGCGTTCCCACTCGTCGGTGTAGCGGAGCACCGAGGTGCGGCAGTGGTCGTTGAACCGGTCGATTCCGAACTCGGCGATGCGGGCGTGACCGGAGACCCCGAGCTCCTGTTCGGCGACCATCTCAGCGGGTAGGCCGTGACAATCCCAGCCGAAGCGACGTTCCACCCGTCGGCCCCGCATGGTCTGGTAGCGGGGCACGACGTCCTTGACGTAGCCGGTCAGCAGGTGGCCGTAGTGGGGGAGCCCGTTGGCGAACGGTGGCCCGTCGTAGAAGACGAATTCTGCGTCACTGCGCTGGTCGACGGAGCGTTCGAAGGTTCGCTCGTCGTTCCAACGGTTGAGCAGGCGTCGCTCGACCGCCGGTAGGTCGATTCGATTCGGCACCTCGGGGTAGCGGGGCTCAGGCATGGCCGGAGCAGCGTAGCGGTGAGGAGGCCCCACTCACTCCGTGGCCGCAGAGCGCTGGTAGGCCCACGTCGGGCCCATCAGGAGCCGGTGGCGACCACCCTTGGCGTGGAGGAACTCGGTCGCCGGTGGTCCGAGTTCGGCGTGTTCGTAGGCGACGTCGCCGTGGTAGAGCGCAATCCACGTGTCGCCGTCGACGCCGATTCGCGTGGCGAAGTGCTCGACCGGCCGGCAGCGGGCGTGCTCGATGGCCTGGGCGGTTCTGGTGAACCGACTCAACTGCGACAGCGTGATGAAGGTCGGTGGTGTCAGCGTGATCCGACCGGCGTCCCGAGCTGCCATCGCCGCTGCAGGTGTGAACCACTCGTGCGCCACGATCTCGGTTCCGTCGACGGTCACCTCGGCCGACTCGTCCGCAGCGCTCGTTTTCGTGATGTCGACGCAGAAGAACGCCGTGGTGTACCGGCGACCCGCTCGCTCCGGTGGTGTCCAATGTGACCACCGAGTGAGATCGTCGGTGGCAATCGTCAACCCGGTCTCCTCGTGGGTCTCTCGAACGGCTGCGTTCCGGGCGGACGCCTCGACACCGGTGCCGCCGGCGGCGTCGCTCGGGTCGATCCGGCCGCCAGGAAAGACCCAGGCGCCTCGAGCGAACGAGACGTCCTCGGAGCGCTGCAACAGGAGCACCTCGAGCGCCGGCCGACTGCGCAGCACCACGACGGTGGCGGCGGGGATGGCGGCGGGGTCCCACTCCGGTTCGGCCGTTTCCGGGGGCGTTGGGTGCACTGCGGCACCGTAACGGCCCGAATCGCGCAAATCTCATCGGAAACCGTTGACAGCGGGGTAGTTTCAGGATTGTAATTACGGCCCTGTCCCACCAGATGTAGGGGTTGGCCTGCCGCCAACCACAACATCTAGTGGCGGCGGGACACCGAAGTGGCCGCAGATCAGCGGCACCGTCTGCACGGAATGCACACCGAAACGCCGTCGGACAGCGACCGGCGAAGAGAGGGGAACGAGCACGTGGCACTCTCGGAGGACACACGATCCGTCCACCTCGTCGACGATGGTCCGGACCTCGCCGAGACCGGTTCGTCGATGCGAGTTCGCAAGCGGGACGGGAGTTTCGAACCGGTCGATGTGAACAAGATCGTCCGGGCCGTGGCGCGGTGTGCGTTCGGCCTCGACCACGTCGACCCGATGCGGGTCGCAACGAGGACGATCTCTGCTCTCGAGGACGGGGCGACCACCGAGGAGCTCGATGAGCTGTCCATCCGCACCGCAGCTGCGTTCATCGCCGAGGAGCCGAACTACTCACGGCTCGCTGCCCGTCTCCTGTCGACCGTCATCGACAAGGAGGTCCAGAACCAGAACATCTACTCGTTCAGCCAGTCCGTCGCGGTGGGCCGGGAGCAGGGCGTCATCAACGACGCCACTGCCGAGATGGTGGAGACCAACGCCCGCAAGCTCAACGACGCCGTGCTCGTCGAACGCAACTGGCTGTATGAGTTCTTCGGGCTTCGGACCGTCTACGACCGGTACCTGCTCCGCCACCCCGAGACCCGTGACGTCATCGAGACCCCGCAGTACTTCCTCCTCCGGGTGGCCTGCGGCCTGTCAACGACGCCGGAGGAGGCCATCGAGTTCTACGAACTCATCTCGAGTCTGGCGTACCTCCCGAGCTCGCCGACGCTGTTCAACTCCGGTACCACGCACCCGCAGATGTCGAGCTGCTACCTGCTCGACTCGCCCGAGGACAACCTCGATGCCATCTACGACCGCTACCGCGATGTGGCGCGGCTCTCCAAGCACGCTGGAGGCATCGGTCTGTCCTACAGCCGGATCCGGTCCCGCGGTTCGTTGATCCGGGGGACCAACGGCCTGTCCAATGGGATCGTTCCGTGGCTCAAGACGCTCGACTCGTCCGTTGCTGCGGTCAACCAGGGAGGCCGACGCAAGGGTGCTGCGTGTGTGTACCTCGAGACGTGGCACGCCGATGTCGAGGAGTTCCTCGAACTGAAGGACAACGTGGGAGATCACGCTCGGCGCACCCACAACCTGAACCTCGCCAACTGGGTACCCGACCTGTTCATGGAACGCGTGGAGCAGGACTGGCAGTGGTCGCTGTTCGACCCCAAGGAGGTCCCGGAACTCGTCGACCTCTACGGCGAGGATTTCCGAGCGGCGTACCTCGCAGCGGAGGCGGAGGGCCGTTACGAGCGTCAGGTGTCTGCCCGGTCGCTCTACAGCCGGATGATGCGCTCGCTCGCCGAGACCGGCAACGGGTGGATGACGTTCAAGGATGCGTCCAACCTGAAGTGCAACCAGACGGGTGCCGCCACTGCGGACGGAACGCCGAATGTGGTCCACCTGTCGAACCTGTGCACCGAGATCCTCGAGGTCACCAACCAGTCCGAGACGGCCGTGTGCAATCTCGGTTCGATCAACCTCGGCGCCCTCGTCGTGGACGGGCGGTTCGACTTCGATCGCCTCGCCGAGGTGGTTCGGGTGGCGGTTCCGTTCCTCGATCGAGTGGTCGACATCAACTTCTACCCGACCGATGAGTCCGGCAACTCCAACAACAAGTGGCGCCCGGTCGGCCTCGGCCTGATGGGTCTCCAGGACGTCTTCTTCAAGTTGCGACTGCCGTTCGACAGCGACGATGCCCGGGAACTGTCCCGACGCATCTCTGAGGAGATCTACTTCCATGCGCTGAGCGCATCGGTCGACCTCGCAGAGGTTGTCGGTCCCCACCCCGGATTCTCCGAGACGCGGGCTGCGGCGGGAGAACTGCAGTTCGACCTATGGGGGGTGGAGCCGAGCGACCCGGCCCGGTGGGCGGAGCTGAAGGAGCGGATCGCCGCTCACGGTCTGCGCAACTCGCTCCTGATCGCCATTGCGCCGACCGCCACGATCGCATCGATTGCGGGGTGCTACGAGTGCATCGAGCCGCAGGTGTCGAACCTCTTCAAGCGGGAGACCCTCTCGGGGGAGTTCCTTCAGGTGAACAACTACCTCGTTCGTGAGCTCAGCGATCGTGGGTTGTGGACCGAGTCCGTGATCAACGCGATCAAGCGGAACGAAGGATCAATCCAGGACATCGAGGAGATTCCCCCAGAGGTGCGAGAGGTGTTCCGCACCGCCTGGGAGATCAAGATGCGTTCGCTGATCGACATGGCCGCTGATCGCGGTGCGTTCATCGATCAGTCGCAGTCGTTGAACCTGTTCATCGAGTCCCCGACCATCGGGAAGCTCAGCTCGATGTACGCCCACGCCTGGAAGGCGGGGCTCAAGACGACGTACTACCTCCGTTCCCGGCCGGCGACGCGCATCAACAAAACGACGACATCGTCGTCCTCGACATCACCTGACGGCCCGCCCGGCGGCGAGAAGGCGCCGTCCTACACCGATGCCGAAGCCGTGGCCTGCTCGCTCGAGAACCCCGAGAGCTGCGAGGCCTGCCAGTGACACTCCGTAACCACTCTGAATCGAGGTACCCGACGTGGCCCTGACCGACCCCATCAGCCCGCTCCTCGACGATGACGTCGCCGACCTCTCCTCCGACGCCACCTCGGTCGCGACGCGGACAGACGGCGGTCGGCTCCTCGACCCCGGGTTCAATCTGACCCTCCGTCCGATGCGCTACCCGCAGTTCTACGACATGTACCGAGATGCGCTGAAGAACACGTGGATGGTCGAGGAGGTCGACTTCGCTGACGACCTCGTCGACCTCGACCGCAAGCTCGTGCCCGCCGAGCGCCACATGATCAACCGGCTCGTGGCGTTCTTCGCCACAGGCGACTCGATCGTGTCCAACAACCTGGTGCTGAACCTGTACAAGCACGTCAACTCACCTGAGGGGCGCATGTACCTGAGTCGTCAGCTCTACGAAGAAGCTCTCCACGTCCAGTTCTACCTGACGTTGCTCGACACCTACATCCCGGATCACGCCCAGCGCGCCGAGGCGTTCGCAGCCATCGAGAACATCCCGTCGATACGGGCCAAGGCGGAGTTCTGCTTCAAGTGGATCGACTCGATCAACTCACTCCAGGAGCTGCGAACCCGTGAGGACCGCCAGGAGTTCCTGCTCAACCTCATCTGTTTCGCAGCGTGCATCGAGGGGCTGTTCTTCTTCGCTGCGTTCGCCTACGTGTACTTCCTGAGGGACAAGGGCCTGCTGAACGGCCTCGCCGCCGGGACCAACTGGGTGTTCCGCGACGAGAGCGGACACATGAACTTCGCGTTCGAGGTGATCAACCAGGTGCGAATCGAGGAGCCCGACCTCTTCGATGCCGACCTCGGCGAGCGAGTCACCCAGATGGTCCGGGAAGCCGTCGACGTCGAGTACCAGTTCGCCGAGGATCTGCTCTCCGAGGGGATCCCGGGGATGTCGCTCCCGGACACCCGCGAGTACCTGCAGTTCGTGGCCGACTCCCGGCTCGCAATGTTGAACCTCGCTCCCGTGTTCGGCTCCAAGAACCCGTTCAGCTTCATGGCGCTCCAGGACGTGCAGGAGTTGACCAACTTCTTCGAGCGGCGAGTGTCGGCGTACAGCAAGGGCATCGAGGGCGAGGTCGCCTTCGACGATCCGGACTTCTGATTTCCGCTCCAGCTCACAAGCAGCCGGCGCGGCGATCAGGGTGTCACCAGTCGGCCGTCGGAAGCAGCTGAGGTCTCAGCGGCGTCGAGCAGCGACGTGACGAATGCCATCTGCTCCGGGTCCAGGGTGAGATCGTCCTCGGCGCCGAGTCGGGCGAGTTGGTCGACGTAGCCGGCATCACGTAGCACTGCGATGCTGGCATCGCCCGATGGGGCCTGCCCGAGGACGTCAACGCCGTTTCGTTCGAGCGCAGCGGCAGGCGAGAACTCGACGCGGAGGACGCCCTCGTCGTTGGCCGCCTGAAACCACACGCTGGCTGCGTTCCCGTGCGTGAGGGTGAGGTCGGCTCGTACGACGTCGGTGATGATCTCGATCCGCACGTCGGCACCGTTTCGACTGGCCCGCACCGAGCACGTTGCGGGCCAGTCCGGGTCGATCAGGTCGAGGGCGCAGGTGACTGCGGGCGCACCGAGCTGGCGCATGGGACTGCGGTGAGGTGTGCCCTCGCTGAGATGTCCCCACTGGGGGAGAGGTTGGGTCACTGCCCCTGAGATGTGGGTCGGAGAGCCGAATTCGCTGCGTTCGGCGAGCAACTGTCGCCAGAGCGGGCTCGAGCGGAGGTTGGCTGCACCACGGATCCGGCCGGGACCGGCGTGATCGACTGCCATCGCAGCGTTGGCCTCGGCGCAATCGGTCCACCACGGGGACTCGACCAGGACCAGTGCACCGCCTCGGGCACCGCTGATGGCCAACGAGAGGTGGGTGTCGATCGGGGTGGCGACCACCATGACGTCGGCGTCGGCGGGTAGATCAACGACGTCGACCCGTCGTCCTCCAGCCTCTCCAGCGAGGGCTCGCGCCGAGCGTCCCTGCGCCGAAGCCACCGCAACGACGCGCATTCCGGCGCTCGGAGCTGCAGCGGCGTGGATGCCGGCAGCGCCTCCGGCGCCGGCGATTGCCAAGCTGCGTCGACGGCGGAGGCGCACGTTGTTTCAGGTTCCCTGGAGACGTTCGACCACCGGAGCGAGCGCCTCGGCGTTGTCACCCTGGATCACGTAGTACGAGAAGCCCCAACGCTCCCGTCGCTCCTCCAGCGTCTCGCAGATTCCATCGATCGTCCCGAGGAGGACCGATGGCGTTGCGAGGACCTCGGCGGGGGACGCGCCGAACAGGGCGGCGACGTTGTCGGCGAAACCCTCGGGGTCGTCTGTCACCGCCGAGAGGAAGGTCAGGACGTTCAACTCGATGTCGGCGAAACGTGATCCCGCGGCATCGGCCACCCAGCCCACCTTCTCGTCGACCCGTGCCGCAAGTGCATCGGCGACGACATCACCGTCGATGGCACCACTCGCCAGGTTGGGGTTGATGCCCACGATGTCGGCTCTGCGGGCGGCAATCGACAGGACCCGCTTCCCGCCGCCGCCGATGATCAGCGGCGGACCCCCGGGAGTCGTCGGCTTGGGCCGGCCATCGTGGCCGGTGATCGTGTAGTGCTCCCCCTGATGGCTGAAGGGAGCGTCAGCGAAGCAGCCGTCGATGACATCGAGTGCCTCGGCGAAGCGGCTCACCCGGACACCGGGCGGATCGTACGGGATCCCGCTCTGTTCGTAGTCCGTGCGCATCCACCCGGCCCCGAGCCCCAACTCGACCCGGCCACCGGAGAGCAGGTCAAGGGTGGCCGTCTCGGCTGCGAGGACGACTGGATGCCGGTAGTCGTTGTCGAACACGAGTGCTCCGACACGAAGCGTCGTCGTCGCCTGGGCGGCGACGGCCAACGCCGTGAATGGAGCGAGTTGGTCACCGAAGTGATCCGGCACGAACAATGTCGAGTAGCCGAGGCCCTCGACGTGTTGCGCCGTCGCAGCCCACGTCCGATTGCCGAGCGGCTGACTGAGTTGGACGCCGAAGCGGAACCGTCGATCGTGGGCCATTCCATGTTTCCTGTCTGTTGGAACCGGTTCGGTTCGAATCCGGCGAGAGGACGCTACCCCGGGGGTGCCGGGTGCTGGAGGGGCGGTGCCGGTACCGTGGAGGAGTCCCTGATCGACCCGGATCCATGTCGCGCCCCGTTCAACTCCTCCTCCGCTTTGTTGCCGTCGTCGCCCTCGGCGTCGTGGTGTTGTCGGTGACGGTTGCGGCGTTCCTCCCCACAGCAGCGAGGATCTCAGAGGCCGCCTCGTTCGAGCCGATCACGAGCTTCAAGCTCCCCGAACTGCCCCAGGGCTCGATCATCGTGACCGAGGACGGAGCCCCGTACGGCGAACTGGTCGGCTCGGAGAACCGTGAGGTCGTTCCGTTGTCGGCGATGTCCGAGGCCATCCGCAACACGGTGCTCGCTGCTGAGGACGCCAGCTTCTACGAGCACTCAGGGGTGAGTGCCAAGTCGATCGCCCGTGCGGTTCGGGCGAACACCGAGGCGGGCGGGATCTCCCAGGGCGGCTCGACGATCACCCAGCAGTTGGTCAAGTTGAATCTGGTGGGCAATGAACAATCGATCACGAGGAAGATCAAGGAGGCCTCGCTGGCCATCCAGCTCGAGAGCCAGCTCTGCGACGGCGTCGAGAAGCGGGTCTGCAAGGACCAGTTGCTCGAGCAGTATCTCAATGCCATCTATCTGGGGCGCGGTGCCTACGGCATGCAGGCTGCCGCCAAGCGCTACTTCAACAAACCCGCCTCGGAGATCAACTACGCCGAGGCCGCTGTGCTGACCGGTCTGATCCGGGAGCCCAACGGTGCCGATCCGATCCGGTTCCCCGAGGAGGCGCTCCGAAACCGAGCCTCCGTCCTCGACCGCCTCGAGGAGGAGGGCCACATCAACGCCGACGAGCGGCGGTTCATCAACGCCGTTCCCCTCCCGGATGAGACCTTCGGTGAGGAGCGTCAGCAGCGGGCACAGGTGCTGACGTACCTTGAACGGCAGATCCGCGACGAGTTGCTCGATGCCACGTGGCTGGCACCGACGGAGGATCTTCGGCGCTATCTGATCTTCAACGGTGGACTCAGGATCACCACGACGATCGACCCCCGTGCCCAGCAACTCGCTGAAGCATCGGCGGCGAACAATCCGCTGGCGAGCTCCAATCCGGAGACGGCGGTCTCACTGACCGCCATCGAGCCCGCCACCGGGGCGGTTCGAGCCATTGTGGGCGAGAGTCCCGACGGCGATGACGGCGTCATCGAGACCGCTGAACCCTCGACCGGTCGGTCGTCCGGCTCGAGCTACAAGCCCTTCACGCTGGTGGCGATGCTGGAGGATGGATACGGGATCAACAGTGCGATCAGTGGCGACTCGGCACCAGAGCCCATGAAGAAGCGGTGGGGTGTGACCACGCCCGGTCCGTATCCGCTCGACTGCCCCACCAAGGGTCCGGTCACGCTCGCCAAGGCGCTCGCTGAGTCGAACAACTGTGCCTTCATGCGCATGCAGGGAGTCGTTGGATTCGACGACACGAGAGAGACCGCCATCAAGCTCGGAGCACGACCCGCCGGCCTCGATCCCGATGAGGTCCGGGCAGCGTGCTTCACGATCGGATGCGATGCATTGTTCGGCACCATGGACATGGCTGCGGCCTACGCCACCATTGCCAACGACGGCCGCCGGAACCCGGTGCACTTCGTCTCTCGGGTCGAGGATCGTTCGGGCGAGGTGCTCTTCGAGTTCGTTCCACCAGATGAACAGGTCATCTCCGAGAACGTTGCCCGGCAGGCGACAGTGGCCATGGAGCAGGTGGTGACCGGCGGCACCTACGCCGGCGGATCACTCCCGCAGGGTCGCCCGGCCGCCGGCAAGACCGGGACGACGGAGTTGGAGGGCGGCAAGAACACTGACGTCTGGTTCGCCGGGTTCACCCCGGAGATCTCCGTGGCGGTGTGGATCGGCAATCCTCAGGCGAACACCAACATGGAGGGTGGACGTGTTCAGGGCGGCGTCACGTCGGCGAAGGTGTGGCGGAGCTTCATCTTCCCCTACCTCGATGGTCGGCCCGTTCGACGCTTTGTGTCGCCGCGCAACGTTCCGGCCCAACCGGTACCTGATCCCTGGGGTCGGTACGTGACCAAGCCCTCGCCGGCAACAGGGTCGGGTACCGGGTCGGGTACCGGCACCGGCACCGACACCGACACCGGATCGGGCACCGACACCGGATCGGGCACCGGCACCGGATCGGGCACCGGCACCGGTACCGGATCGGGCACTGGGTCGGGCACCGGATCAGGCGCTGGCACCGGCGGCGGATCAGGCGCTGGCACCGGCGGCGAAGCAACGCCCTGACTGGTCCGACGGATCACCTTCGTCGCCTGTAGGTTCTGGCTGTGGGCCATCTCGAGGATCTGCTGGCTGTGCAGGACCACGACACTCGTGTCGATCAGTTGCGCCACCAGCGCAGCAATGTGCCCGAACTCTCGATCGCCGCTGACCTGCGCGAGTCCATCGAGAGGGTTGATGCCGAGCGGTCGGCTGTGACTGTCGAACTCGACGACGTTCGCCGTCGGGAGCAGCGACTCGAGGACGAGGCCGCCACGGTGCAGGCGAAGGCTGCCGATGCGGAGCGCCGGTTGTACGACGGTTCCGTCGTGGCCCACCGTGAGCTCGAGGATCTACAGGAGGATCACCGGCTCCTGCGGGCCCGTCAGGACCAACTCGAGGAGCAGGCGATCGAGTTGATGGAGGTCGCCGAACCGCTCGCTGCGGAGGTCGCCCGTCTCGATACCGAGCGGGCCGAACACCAGGCCCGGCTCGCTGATGTCGAGGCGGTGATCGCCGTTGCGTGGAGCGAGATCGATGCCCAGATCGCCGTCGAGGATGCCGGGCGCAAAGTCGCTGCGAGCACTGTGGACGAGGGAACGCTGCGGGACTACGAGTCGCTGCGTCTGCGACATGGTGGGACAGGTGCGGCGCGATTGAACGGCGCCCGTTGCGAGGGTTGTCATCTCCAGATCCCGCCGGCCGAACTCGACGCCATCAAGCGCTCGCCGGAGGGCACGACCGTGTTCTGCCCTCAGTGCGGGCGGATCCTCGTTCGGTGATCGTCTGGTTCGCCGTTCTCAGTATCGTCGTGACCTGGGCGGTGTTCCAGAGTCCAGCGCTCGACTATCGACTCGTGGCGTTCGGTGCGGTGCTGCCTGTGATCGAGTCGCCCTGGGGAGCAGGGATTCTCCACTCGCTGCTGGCTCCGACGGTGGTTCTGGTCGTGGTCATGCTCGCAACGACGGGTCGGAGGCTGGTCCGACGCCGCTGGTTGGGTCTGCCCATCGGCATGTACCTCCATCTGGTGCTCGACGGAGCGTGGCTACGAACCGAGACCTTCTGGTGGCCGGTGCTGGATCGATCGTTCACCCCCGGCGCAGCGCCGGAGTTCTCCCGCGGGTGGTGGTCGCTGGCACTCGACGTCGTCGGCGTTGCCGTCGGGGTCTGGGCGTGGCGGCGGTTTGGTCTCGATGATCCGGGTCGTCGATCCCGTTTCCTCCGGAGCGGTCAACTCGACCGGACCTTCGTGGGGGCAGCTGAGGATGGGCGAGCTCATCGTCGTTCGCCACGGTCGGACCGCCGCCAACGCCGGCGGTCTGCTGCTCGGACGCCTGGACGTACCGCTCGACGAACTCGGACGCGTTCAGGCGGCACGGCTCGCCGAGGCCGTGCTGGCCCAGGCCGCGGTCAGTCGGGTCCCCATCGCCGCAATCGTCGCCAGTCCGCTCGAGCGGACCCGGGCGACCGCCGAGGCGTTCGGCCTCCCCGTCGAGGTGGACGGCCGGCTGGTCGAGCTGGACTACGGCGAGCTCGACGGCACCCCGCTCGCCGACGTGTCGCCCGAGGTATGGCGCGACTGGCGGGCCGATCCGGACTTCTGCCCTCCGGGCGGGGGAGAGTCCATCGCCGCCCTGCAGGTTCGGGTGGAGGAGGCGTGCGAGCACTGGGCCGCCGTCGCCCGGGTCGAGGGCACGGTCGTGTTGGTCACGCACGTGTCGCCGATCAAGGCGGCGGTCGGCTGGGCCATGGGCATCGGCCCGGGCGCGGCGTGGACGACGCACGTCGACCAGGCATCGCTCAGCCGGATCACCGTGGGCGGTGGCCGTCGGGTGCTGCGGACGTTCAACGAGACCGCGCATCTCACCGGCGAGTAGCCGGCGAGGGACCGGCGAATAGCCGGCGAGGGACCGGCGAGCAGCCGGCGAGGGACCGGCGAGCAGCCGGCGAGGGACCGGCGAGTAGCCGGCGAGGGACCGGCGAGTAGCCGACTCAGGAGTTCGTCGGCATCCAGTTCCCGTGGAATCCGTCCGGGACCCGACGGCCCAGGTGGACGGTGGCGACGGGACCGCCTGCCGGATCGTCCGCGGCGAGTACCACCAGATCGGTGGTCGCCTCGGCCCGGTGTGTCACGAAACCGAGCAGCCACGCGTCGTCCTCGGCGGTCGATCCGTCCCGGGGGACCACGACGAACTCCTGAGCGGCGCTGGTCGGACCGAAGTCGACAATGGTGCTCGTCCCGGCGCGCAGGTCGTGGTGGTAGAGCGGCGCGTGCGCAGCGCCGGCCGAGGCGAGCCCGGCCGTGACGGCCCACCGGACGGGAGTGCCGGTGCGGCGCTCGTCGATGCGCGGGAACTCCTGGGCGCGTTCGTCGAGCACCTCAGTCCGCACCCGACCGGCGGCGGGGTCGACGTGCCACCGTTCGAGGCGGGGGGTGCCTTCGTTCGGGCCGAGTCGGTCGTGGTCGAACACGCTCTCCCAGCGGCACACGTCGACGGTCACGCCACCGTCGTCGGTGTCGTGCGCGTTGGCCGGGTGGAACACGTAGCCCGGCTCGACCTCGGCCCACTGCACGGTGGTGCCCGGTGCGTCGAGCCCGAGGACGCCGACGCGGGCCGGGCGCTCGGCGTCCCACGCGTAGGGGAACACCGACCCGGCCATGGCGTCGTCCAGCCGGAACGTGACCGGCAGGTCGAACACCAGGATCCGGGACTCGGTGATCGCGGTGTCATGGACCATCACGGAGCCGTCGAGCTCGACCGGCTCCTCCCGCACCACGCGCGCGTCGGCGTCGAGCACGACGTGTCGGACGCAGGTCTCGGTCCAGTGGTAGGTCACGGCGTGCGTCAGGCCGGTCCGGGGATCGGTGTGCGGGTGCGCGCTGAACGATCAGCGCAGCGTCCCGCCGAAGGGGTCGATCGCCTCGGTCTCGAGCTCGTCGCTGAGCCGCACGGGCCACTGCCCGGCCTCGACCACGGCCCACGTCCGGCCACCGAGTTGGACCACGTTCGTGTTGACCGCTGCAGTGGGTGCG
>Ga0194129_10005667_pt1 | contig 15770 bp, 6 predicted proteins | sample TA2KigCa35mmetaG_FD_150862 | JGI IMG/M metagenome (GOLD analysis project Ga0194129, IMG submission 150862) | Freshwater microbial communities from Lake Tanganyika, Tanzania - TA2015038 Kigoma Deep Cast 35m | ecosystem: Environmental > Aquatic > Freshwater > Lake | place: Tanzania: Lake... | reverse complement strand
ATTGACCTTGCCGGTAGGGACATTAGGGATGTCAGGACCGGAAATGATCTTCAAACCACTGGCCTGTGCCGCAGTTAGCTCAAGTGTCACGCCGTCAGCAAGAACAATCGCATTCGGGGAAGCGATATTCAACGACTTAAGGTTTTTGAAGTTAACAGTGCCGGTACCGGTGATATGGAGAGTGGAATTGGCATTAAGCTGAAGTTTGAGGGTACCGGTGGAGTTTGAAAGCGTCGAAGCACTGACAAACAGCTTGGAATTAGCACCCGCATTCAGATAGTTGAAGTCCCAAACACCTGTATTACCCAGCACGCCACCAGCGAGATCGGCGGTGGTTTTGCCAGTACCTGCCTTGAATGTGAAATCAGTGGAATTCACATTCCGGATTTGATTGAGGTTCAGTTCACCGGTCAGACCCGATGCATCGATCGAGACAATGCTCTGACTGTTGACGCTCACATCAGTGGTGCTGTCGAGGTCATCACCCAAGTTGATGGCCCCGGTTCCGCTGAGCTTCACATACTGCTTTTGATCCCCATTGGTGGTGAAGACCAACGCGGGAGTCAGGTTGTTGCTGCCATCACCCGTCACCGAGAGCACACCACTGCTGTTGCTGGTGATCTCCAGGGTTTTGATGTCGCTGTTAAGTGCGCCGGTTCCGGACCCAGAAGAGTTGTCGCTGATGTCCAGTTGCTTGATCTGAACAGGAGCTGAACCGTTCACCACCAACTGAACGGTGGCCTGGTTGTCGTCATTGCCGTAGAACGCATCGTCACCAGAGACCGAGCTGAATTCGATCAAGCCACCGATACGCAATTCCTTGGAAGCGTTGATCTCAACAAGCTTCAGGTTGTTGTCACGACGCGCGACGTTGTAAGCGTATTGATAGTTGGATGAGCTGCCATTGGTGGTGGCCGATCCGGAGATGGAATAGATCGAACCAGCCAGCTCGTTGTAGGTCTTACCGGTGTAGATGTTCTCGGTATTGCCGACGTTGGAGGAATTGATCTCCAAGGACTTCAGCAGGCCGCGAACGAGGGTTTCGTTGCCGCTGCCGGACTTAACAGTGGTCAGCAGACGCAGGTCGTTCTGCACATAGGTACCACCCTCGAGATTGAAGACCAGGTTTTCAATCTCGAGGTTGTTGACGAGCGGGTTGACCTCCAGACCCGACTGCAGCGTCGCACCAGCGTTGATGGTCACCACTTGATCAACGGCGGTGAGCCCAGAGGCACCCTGCTCAATCACCTTGATGTTGCGGGTGAAGCTGGAATTCAGGTTGCCGAAGATGGCATCGATGTCCTGACCACCAGAGGTGCCACTGCTCATGAAGGTGTTGAGCACCTTGATGTAGTTGACATCAATCTGGGAGGAGTTGATGTAATCGGTGACTGCAGTTGCAGACGTATCCGAGAACGCCAACGTGCTGGAAGCAGTCCCCAACACCTTGACATTGTTCGCCAAGGCCACCTGCGGCAGGGTGAGTGTGAAGCTACCGATGTCGAAGGAATCGACAATGTTGGTGACCTGAGAGGTGGAGGTGCTGCCACTGCCAACGCTCTGGAACGGCATGGTGGCACCGGAGAGGTCCACATTGCCGTCGAGGTTGAAGGCAACAGTACCCGCATTGGTAATGCGGGTGATATTCAAACCGGCACCAGGAGCACCACCAACTTTGTTCACGGAGGCCTGGGTGATGTCATCGATCACCAAATTGCCAGGACCGTCGATGGATGGGGTATCACCCATCTGACGATATTGATCCATGGTCATCACCAAGGTGACCTTGTCAGGAATGGTCAGCGTGGTGACACCCGTGAGGTTGGTTGCACTATTCAGGCGCAGGATCCCAGGAGTCGTATCCAACGCGATCGTGACGGTCAGCCCCTTGGGATAGGCCCCAAGGGAGAAGGGCTGGCTGGACAGACCCACCAGGTTGAGGGTGGGAGCCGCGCCCGTACCAACGATGCTGAAGTTGGACGCACCAATCGCATCCGCCTGGGTCATCGTCAGCTTGAGGTGAACCTCGTCTAACGAACTGGCAGTGCGATTGAGAACCACTTTCTCAACCCCGGAGAGGGCCGTCTTGCTCAGATCGACGGAGCGATCCTCAATTTCAAGGGTGAAGGTGGCTGCGACGCCACTGGCATCAAAGGTGGTGAGCAGTGCGTTGCTACCGGAAGTGGAAAGAGAACCCGTGGCGGAACCACTGGTACCAGAAATTTCCAGCCAAACATCCTCACTACCGGTGATCTTGAGCACACGGGCATCCGTGGCCTTGAAGGTATCGATGAAGGCATCACCTTCCTTCACGTTGACCGTGACACTGCCGGCACGCTCCAGCGTGATGCCGTCGATGTCGAAATAACGCTCGGTGCCGAACAGCCCTGTGGAGCTGGCCAGGCCCAGAGCCACGCCACGGTTGTTGATCTCTACGGTGGAGGTGGCATCAGAACCACCTCTCACGAAGTACTTCGCCACCACTGAGCCGATACCGGCGGTATTGGGATTGCCATCGGCCTTGATGTTGCCGGGGCTGTTCCAGTTGGCGTAGCCGTCGCCTTCGAGCAGGATCGAGGGGGCCACGGCACCCCAGGGAATTTGGTCGATGGTGAGGGTTTTGCCTTCATTACCCCGCAGACCGATGAACTGCAGGTCCTTGGTGTCATCGCAGAGGTAGAAGTTGGCGCCGTTGCTGGCAGACCCGGAGAAGCCCGTGACCACGTAGGTGCCGACGGAATCCGACTTCAGGCCCTGGGTCACGTTGTTGACCACGGAACCACCAACGTTGCCGGCCAGCTCCACATCGAAACGGGCCAACTGCTTACCGGCACTGGCATTGCCGGTGACGGTGGACACCTTGTCGAAGCTGGTGACCTTCATGTTCACCAGGCCGGAGCCGGAGCCGGAGACCAGCAACTGGCTGAAGTTGATGGTGCCGGCCGGAGAAGAACGAGCGAAGTCAATGGCGCCGCCCACCAGGAAGACAACGTTTTGGTTGCCTTTGATGGTGAGGTTGCCGGTGTCGACAATCACCGACTGGCTGATCTGCAACGGAGCATTACCGGTGCTATCGATCACATTGGTGACATCACTGTTCGTGGGACGGTCGAAACCACCAGGAACTTTGTTGATGATGATATTTTTCTGATTAACATTACCAATAGTGCCACTCAGGATATTAAGCCCATCCGGATTGGGAACAATGGCACCATTGTCGTTAGAGGCATTGAAACCAAGGCCAGCGTTATTAATCACCACCTTGCTGTTCAAGCTGGTGCTGTTAATGCCGCCTACTGCAAACAGCGCATAGAGCTGTTGGGCGTTGAGGGTGAGGGTTGCACCGTTGGTGATCTCGGCCTTGAGACGCACGTTGGGGGAGAGACCGGCCAGTTGGGTGGCAAGGGCGCTATTGGACAGGTCAGTGCTGCGGCTGATCACCAGCATCAGATTCTGCGTAGCACCAACATCCGTGCTGAACGTGGTGGCACCCAGAGCCGCGAACTGATCCAGGGTGATTTTCAGTTGGTCGCGCAGCAGCACCGAGGTGACGCTGCCTTTTGTGAGGTTGAGTAGGGTGAGATCAGTTCCAGAGTCTGAAATATTATCTTTATCAATCACCAGATCAACCGATGCCGCGACGGTGACGACACCCTTGCTGTCTTTGATGGGTTGAGACGTGAGCGAAGAACCACGGGTGGCGGTGATGCCTTCGATGGTCAATTCGTTGGCACCGGCACCGAGGTTGGCGCGGATCAGAGATTGGAAGGCAGTAGAATCGTGGTTATCAATATACAATTTATCAACATCTTTGCCAGTGGTGACGTTGATGGTTTTCGCCAAGGCGGTGATCTCGTTTTGACCGTCGCCAGCGTTGATATTCAGAACAGTGGCTGCGCTGCTTGATCCGGAAGCGGTGTTGACAGCAGCGATGAGGTCATCGTTGACGCCAGCATTAACCGTCAGACTAACGTTGCCAGAACCCGAGAATTCGTTAAAACCACCACCCAGATTCACACGGGCAGCTTTCTGGATCCCTGACACAACCACATTGTCATCGGCTGTGGAAGAACCCGTAATTTGTACACTACGGTTTACGTCAGCTGATGTGGATCCATTAACAAATTGAATGTCCAGGCCACCTTTCAGGTTGCCAGCATTGATATTCGCCGTAGACCTTGCTGACTGGAAGTAGGATGCGACGCTTTCACCAACCCCGAAGGCACCAGCACCGGTGATGTTGAGGGTGGTGAGTTTACCGCCTCCGAAGAAGCGGTTCATGTAATTATCAGAGATACTGTTAATATTCAGCACACTGTTGTTGTGCAGAATATTGATGTCTTTGGTGATGGTGCCGGCATCAAGTTCGACATTCAGACCAGAACTCGAGGTGCCGGGGCCAAAGCTGATGGTGGTGGTGCCGCTGACAAAGGCACCTTGCAGTGCAAGGGTGGCGCCACGCTTCACACCCCAGACGTAGAGGTCGCCACTACCACTATTGGTGGATGCCTCACCTGTACCGCTGTCGGAAACCGTGAGTTTCTGCAATTGCGGAGCCATCGACAGGTCGATGACCGTGTCATTGGTTGTAGGTGCAATGGGTCCCTTCGGCAGCGGGAAATTCAGATTGAATTTGTCGGCACTACTCCCAGAGGGGTAGTAGAACAGCGTGTTGCCAAGGTTGCCGCTGCCGGAGCCGTAATCGGTGGTGTAGTAATTGGGCAGATCATTGATGGTGATCTGCTGAATGTTGAACAGACCACGCGGCTGGGCGTAGGTGCCCTTGGCGGCAATATCCAGGGTGTTGACGCCACCGCCGCCGTTGATCAGCGCTTGGTGCAGCAGCTCAACACGGCCAACTTGGATGAAATCGTTGTTGTTGTTGGTGCGGCCCCCTTCAACGGTGCCGCCGTTGTCGGAGGTGGGGGTGAGAACAATCGGAACAATGGTGTCCGGGGTTGCAGCGACCGAACCATCGAATTCCGTGAACAACTGGTAGTTGGACACGTTGGAGCCGCCACCGGAGGTGGGCAGCGCCAGCAGGTTGCGGATGAACTGGAAGTACTCGCTGGTAGCAGCAGTCTGGGTGAGATTGGAGGTGGTGACAGCTCCATTGGATCCCACGAGCTGGATCGTGTTGCTGCCCGACCCGAGCGAAATGCTGGAGAGCGACGCATAGGGATTAACGCTGCCATCGGGGTTGATCAGCCCCAACTTCTTCAGGTCCAGACCAGCGACCTGTGTGAGATAGGAGAGGAAGGTCTGGTAGGGGATTTTGTTCTGAGACCCAGGAACACCCCAATAGACAGTGGGGGTACCAGGCTTGAACGGCGTCCCCTGCTTGATCGCTTCCTGGAGAACAAAGAAGTTGTTGGAGCTGGTCATCGGTCAGTTGGGTGTGGGTTGTTCGAAACGTGGAAGGCTGAGGCCAGGCTTGGCCGCTTACTTGGAAATGAGCCGGGAGGGTGGAATTCCTGCGGGTAGGAAGCCTGGCCCGGGTGGGCCGATGGTTGGGTTCAGCTCTGGCCGCTGGACCCGATCGGCAGATCGACAGCGATGGGTCATGGCGGCGAGATAACAGCACGACGGGGTGCCGGAGCGAGGGGGGTCGAACGCCACGTGGCAGCAGTCACCCCCCCCGAAAAGGGAGTGATCCAGCAGACGTGGGACGTGCTGTTGAAGGGGTGAAAACCCTTGCCAACACTGGTTCGAGCTAATTTTCGCTCCAAAGCCAAATAGAGATATGGCATTGGGACAGTAGCAGTGAGCCCCTAGGGGGTCAACGGATAACCGCACTGGTGTGGATCCTGTGACCTCCCTACCGTCTGCGGATGGCTCTTTCAGGCGAAGGCCACTTGCCCTCGACCCTCCATTCGGCCTTTTTCGCATGACAAACACGCCGGCTGACCCGCTGCGGGACCAGGTTTCTCCCGATCTTTCCAAGCTGGCGCACCATGGCCTGCTGCGCCCCTGGCTGGAACGGGTTGTGACGGCTGGGGCCCTGGAGAACACCCCCATGGATGAGGGGAGCCTGCGCGATCTGCTAGGCCAGTTTTGCGAGCGCCACAAAATCCAGGATGACGCCGAATTACAGCAGTTCCTGGCGGGCCAGCTGCTGACCCTGAACGACCTGTTGTGGCAGCTCTCCCTGCCGCAACGCATCCAACGCCATGCCGAGCGCCAGTTCGGCCCCCGGGCGGAGCAGCATTTCCTCACCCGTAAAACCGAGCTCGACCAGGTGGTGTACTCGCTGCTGCGGGTGCGGGATGCCGGTCTGGCCCGTGAGCTCTACCTCAGAATCGACAGCGGCGAGGCCAACTTCGCCGATCTGGCGGACCGCTACGCGGAAGGGCCAGAACGGGCCTCCCGGGGCATCATCGGGCCCGTATCGCTCACCCAGGCCCACCCTGCGCTGGCCGAGAAGTTGCGCACCCAGCCGGTGGGCAAGTTGATGCAGCCCTTCCAGATTGAGCAGTGGTGGTTGGTGGTGCGCACGGAACGCATGATCGCCGCCTCCTTCGACGACGCCATGGCCGAGCGCATGGCCAACGAACTGTTTGAGGGGTGGGTGAGTGAAGAGGTTGACCGTATGCTCCGCCAACTAGCTGCCGGATCGGCTGACCTCGCTGCCTGATGACCTCACCGATCACCACTCAGCTGCGACAACATCCAGCCCTGGCCAGCCTCAGTGAATCCGGTTGGGCCGCCCTGGAGCCTCAACTGCGCTTTCTGCGCTTCAGCATTGGGCAAGCCCTGAGCGATCCCGATCTCCTGCCTCAGCAGGTGTTGATGGTGCTGCAAGGGGAAGCGCGGCTGCTGAACGCCCGCGACGGTCAGCTCACCAGCCTGGGCAAATTGGGGCCCGGCAGTGTGGTGGGCCTGGCCTCCCTGCTGCGGGCGGCCCCCTGTGAGGCGGTCACCGCCGCCGACGACCTGGTGGCCATGGCCATCAGCGACGCCCTGGTGGCCGAGCTCTACGGCTCAGAACCGGGCTTCCGCCATTGGTGCGACACCACGCTCTTTGCCCAGGAGCTGGTGCCCCTGGGGGGAGAGCTGCAGGCTCTGATCCAGGGTTGCCGGCTCGTGCCCCCCCAACCGGAAGCGGTGGATGCGGCCGCCGCCGAGGGACTCCAGGTGGTTTTAGCCAGTGGCAACACACCCACCGCCATCGGCACACCCCTTCCACCGGGGCAGCCACTACCCGTGGCGCGCCCCCCCTTTGGCCTGCGCTTGATCGCCAGGCCAGCGGCGGCGGCGCCCCACCCCGCCACCACCAACGGAGCCACCGCGCCGGCCACCACTCCACCCCTGGCGGAAGCCACGCCCGTCGTCGAGCTACCGCATCTGGAGGAGGCGGGCCCGGTGCTGGCCAGCGCCCTGGACATTGGCCAGGACAACCCCAGCCGTGATCTGAAGCTGATCCGCGGCAGTGGGCCCCTCGAGGAGACCCTGGCCTGCTTCCAGATGCTCTCCAAGCTGCTGGAGTTGCCCTTCCGCGGCGATGCCCTGGAAAAAGCCCTGCGGGATGCCCTGCGGCGGGGGCAGACCCCCAACGTTCAGCTCTGCGGGCAGCTCGCCGCATCCCTGGGCCTGCATGTGGTAGGCGCCCAGGTGCCGCCGGAGATGGGCTGCCGGCTGCAGACCCCCGGCTTGATCCCCTGGGGCGACAGTTTTGCGGTGGCCACCGACAGCAACAATGCCGGCCTGCGCCTGGCCTCCCCCGCCGATGGCTGGGTGCAGCTCAGCCCGGATGATCTGATCGAGCGATTCCCCGATGGAATCGAGGTGCTGATGATGGAACGCACCTCCCAGACGCCTGAGGAAAATTTCGGTTTCACCTGGTTCCTGCCGGTGCTCACCCGCTACCGCGGAGCACTGATCCAGGTGCTGGTGGCCTCCTTCGTGGTGCAGCTGTTCACCCTGGGCAATCCCCTGCTGATGCAGGTGATTGTTGACAAGGTGATCGCCCAGCGCAGCTTCGACACGTTGCAAGTGCTGGGCATTGCCCTCGTGGTGGTGACCCTGATGGAGGGCGTGATCGGCAGCCTGCGCACCTTCCTGTTCAGCGAAACCACCAACCGGATCGACACCCGGCTGGGGGCCGAGGTGATTGACCACCTGCTGCGGCTGCCCCTCAACTACTTCGACAACCGCCCGGTGGGTGAACTGGGCAGCCGAATCTCCGAGCTGGAAAAAATTCGCAGCTTCCTCACCGGCCAGACCCTCACCACGGTGCTGGATGCCGCTTTCTCGGTGATCTACATCGCCGTGATGCTCGCCTACAGCTGGTTCCTGTCGATCGTGGCCCTGATCGTGGTGCCCATTCAGATCGGTCTCACGGTGCTGGGCGCGCCGCTGTTCCGCCGCCAAACCCGGCAGGCCGCCAACGAAAACGCCAAAACCCAGAGCCACCTGGTGGAGGTGCTCACCGGCATCCAAACCGTGAAAGCCCAGAACGTGGAACTGGTGAGCCGCTGGAAATGGCAGGACTTCTACAGCCGCTACATCGACCGCAGCTTCGAAAAAATGATCACGGGGGTGGCCCTCAACGAAACCTCCTCGGTGCTCCAGAAGCTCTCCCAGCTGTTGGTGCTGTGGGTGGGCGCTTCGATGGTGCTCTCAGGGGAGCTCAGCCTCGGCCAGATGATCGCCTTCCGCATCATTTCCGGCTATGTGACGTCCCCCCTCCTGAGGCTCTCCAGCATCTACCAGAGCATCCAGGAGCTGAAGGTGAGTTTTGAGCGCCTGGCCGATGTGGTGGACACCCCCGAGGAGTCCACCGATGTGGACAAAGCCAACATCCCGCTGCCCCCCATCCACGGCGAAGTGCAGTTTGAAGATGTGCACTTCCGTTTCTTCCCCGGCGCCCCGGAGGTGTTGAAATCGATCAACCTGTGCATCCCCGCAGGCACCTTCGTGGGGGTGGTGGGCCAGAGCGGCAGCGGCAAAAGCACGCTCACCAAACTCCTGCCACGCCTCTACGTGCCAACCCAAGGCCGCATCCTGATTGACGGCTACGACATCAACAAAGTTGAGTTGTATTCCCTACGCCGGCAGATCGGCATCGTGCCCCAGGAGCCGTTGCTGTTCTCCGGATCCGTGAGCGACAACATTGCCCTCACCGACCCCGATGCCCCCAGCGAGGCGATCGTGGCAGCCGCCCGCATTGCCGCCGCCCACGATTTCATCATGGAATTGCCCTCGGGCTACTCCTCCGAGGTGGGGGAGCGGGGTGCGGGCCTGAGCGGCGGGCAGCGTCAACGCCTGGCCATCGCCCGCACCCTGCTCAGCAATCCCAAACTGCTGGTCATGGATGAGGCCACCTCGGCCCTCGATTACGACACCGAACGGCGGGTGTGCGACAACCTGCGCGACAACCTCAACGACTGCACGGTGTTCTTCATCACCCACCGGCTCTCCACGATCCGACGGGCCGACCTCATCGTGATGATGCACCAGGGCGCCATTGTTGAAACGGGCACCCACGAGGACTTAATGGCCCTTCAGGGCCGCTACTACGCGCTGTTTCGCCAGCAGGAAGCCAGCTGATGACCCGTTCCCTGATCACCCTGCCGGCACGCCTGTTCCGGCAGGCCCAGAACGCCCTCGAGCAGGGGGTGCAGCAAAAGCACAACAACAGTCAAGCGCTGCAGCAGTCGAACACCTGGATGCGCTCTATCACCTGGAGCCTGGTGGCCGCCACCGGGGCGGGCCTCGTCTGGCTGATCTTTGCCCGCACCGATGAGGTGGTGGTGGCGCCCGGCAAGCTCGAGCCGATCGGCGCCGTGAAGGAGGTGCGCCTGCCGGTGGGCGGCGTCGTGAAACAGGTGCTGGTGCAAGGCGGCCAGCGGGTGCAAAAGGGTCAGGTGCTGCTGCGCATGGATACCGAGGCCAGCAAGACCCGCCAGGGGAACCTGGTGAAGGCCATTGCCCTCAAACAGCAGCAGCTGGTGTCGAAGGAGGAAGAGCTCAACCGCTACAAGCAGCTCAACAGCACCCAAACCCGCGTGCTCACCCAGAATCTGGCCCTGGAGCGCCAGATTGAGCGGCGGCTGGAGCGCCTGGCCCGTGAGGGGGCCAGTTCCGAACTGCAATACCTGCAGCAGCGCAATCGGGTGCAGGAGGTCTCCGGTCAGCTGCAGCAAACCAAGGTGGACCGGCTGCGGCAGCAGGCGATCCTGGCCCAGCAAACCGACCAGCTGCGCAGCGAACTGGGGGAATTGCGCAGCCAACTGTCCGATATTTCCGTGAACCTTCGCTATCAGGAGGTGCGCTCACCGGTGGCCGGATGGGTGTTCGACCTCAAGCCCTCCCCGGGTTTTGTGGCCCAGACGAGTGAGCCGGTGCTGAAGGTGGTGCCAGTTGATCGGTTGGAGGCCCGTGTGGAGGTGGCCAGCAGTGACATCGGCTTTGTGAGTGTGGGCCGACCCGTGGAAATCTCCATTGATTCCTACCCTTCCAGCGACTTTGGCGCCCTGCGCGGCACAATCCGCAAGATTGGTTCCGACGCCCTTCCCCCCGATGCCCTGAAGCCCGTGTACCGCTTCCCAGCGGATATCAAGCTGGAATCCCAGGTGTTGAAGCTCAAGAATGGCAAAAGTCTCCCGCTGCAGGTGGGGATGAGCCTCACGGCCAACATCAAGCTGCGCAATGTCACCTATCTGCAACTGTTTCTCTCTGGATTCCGCGATAAGGCTGACTCAGTTCGGCAAGTTGGTGCAGGCCACAGCCTCAAAGAGCTAGAACAGCGGGGAGGCGCTCAACAGCGCTAAGCGACAACGTCGGAACGACCAGCGAGGAGGCCATCGCCGTTGAAATCCACAGCGAAGGCCCCCTCGAGGGCATTCACCGCAGAGCTTGAGGCCAGCTGCTTGATGGCAATATCGGCATTGTCAGGATTGATTTCATAGACCAGCAAAGAGGCAAAGCGTGCATCGCCGCTGTCGAGTTTTCGGTACGTTGGAATGACCACCTGCACGTCGTTGACAACCTGATCACGATCCAGCGCAAGTGCCCGCGACAACGGCCCTCGACTGGTGAGTTCCAGGCCCGTCAGCATGTCGACTGCAGTTTCGAGTTGCTGCATCGAACGAGCATGGATCTTGAGGGGAAGCACCCCCTGACTGATGGGCTGCCCCACCAACTCTCGCTTGGCACTCCAGCCCAAAGAACCCGAATCGAGGCGGTAGAGACCGGCCCCTAAATCTCTGGTCACAGGATCGCCAACCATGCCATCGTTGTCATAGTCGTTTTGGAACAACGACTCATAACGACGAACATCAGCCCTATCTGCAGACTTCCATGTCTGCCAGTGACCAGTCTCCCAATTCAGGCTATAGACCGTCAGCCCTGGAGACGTCGACGTCCCACCAGCCGCTGCAGGAGCGGGCACGGCAATCTGCAGATCATTCACCACACCATCACGATCCATAGCAAACAACCGACTGGCGGGAACAATCCCCCGAGCCCGAGCCTGCTGAAGAGCAGAGAGAAGACGGCCAGGAGCCATGAGCGGAACGGCCAGCGCACTCATGGGGCCTCCAACGGTCTCGAGGGCTGGACTCCAATACAGCGACTGAGCCAGGCGGCTGACATAGAGACCACCACCGAGGTCAGTCTCAATAACATCACCAATGACTGAATCGGCAGTAAAATCGAAAGCAAATTGTTTCTCGAATTCCAAAATATCGCTGATGCTGCTGATCGTCTGCAAGCTCAACTTGCCTTGGCGGAGATCGATCGCATAGATGTCTAGAGCCAACAACCGCTTCTGCCCGTTGAGCATGCGGTAGACAGGCAATGCAGCTTGCACACCCTCGATCTGGCCGTCCACGACAGCCACATCACGGCTCACCAAACTCACATCCTCAGGCTTGGACCTGAGCGCAGCGATGGCCCTGGCAGGCGCCTGTAACTGAACAGCCCTAGGGCTCAACGCAGTGCCGACAGTCTCTACACCAGGACTCCAATAGAGCGCTGCGCCATAGGCACCCTGATAAAGCCTGGCGCCGTACGTCATCAACAGTTTCTCGCCAATGATCGCATCCTGATTAAAATCCGCATCGAAGAGCTTCTCGTAGCTCAACAGATCTGTGATCTTGCTCACGCTCCGACTTTGGAGGCGACCACTCTCAACATTGACGTCCAAGAGCGTCAGTGACTTGAGCGATTTCTGGCCTCGGATCACCTGATCAATGGGCCAAGCAATCTGCACATCCTTCCATGCATCATCCTGATCTAGAGCAACAGCACGGCTAACCAGCCGCAGGTCGCTCGATTGACTTGACAGCGCTTGAATGACACTGGCCTTGGCATTGAGAAGCGAAGCGGAAGCGCTAATCAAGCCACCCTTCTCTTCATGGACAGGACTCCAGTACAGGCTTCGAGAAACCTGACCAAGAAAGAGCCCGCCGCCATAGGCCGCCTGAACACGCTCTCCGACATCTAAATTATCATCAAAACTAACACCATATTGACGCTCAAGCTCTAGGATGGCAGCCCCGGAAGCCTTTCTCGCAACAACTTTAAGATCATAAATTGAAATGGGCTCAGACCTACCTTCAACACGCCTTGTTATTCTCTGAAAACCATCAAAGTCCTCGAGATGCAAAACCTGAGCTTTGGGGTCGAAGACTGAGTACAGCAACCTATCGACCTGGGTACCATCAGGGGAAACCCTGGAGATCTCTAAATCCCGATAGAAGCCACTGGCCACATACGGGATGCCCACCACAGAAAAATCAGTGGCATCGCCCAACTCAAACGCCTCACCGGGGTTGATGCCTAAAGAGGTCGAATAAAGTCGACCATTAGAAGCACGAAAAAGAGTCCGTGCAAGTTTCGAAAAACTGTTATTAACTAAAATACGATCAACCTTCACGCTTATTGCACGGCAAGGGTTGTAAACACCATTCAAGCACGATAGCCGACAGAAGCCTTCATGAACGCAATGGTCGCAAACTCCAGTATCAACACACAAAGGCCTAGTCTATGCACCTGAGGACGTCTGGAGGCATCCTCAGCCCGATTACGAACCCTTGGCTGCCAGATCCCACTCCATGGCCGAGCGTCTCTTCTGCACCTGCCCCCTCTGCTCGGGCTCCAGCAGCAACCCCACAGATCGCAGCATCCAAGTCGCAGAGGGGCTAAGCAGCACGAATCTGGGTCTCAATACCAGTCATCTCATTCAACCCGAATGGTCGCTGTGGCTCCAGGAATCGCTGGCAGGCTCGGCCATCACCATCTTTCTTGATCATCAGGGGATCTCCACCAGCTTCAAGGGCATCAACCAAGATGCACAGCCCATCGAAGCGGCTCGACTTAACTTCTACATTCAGGCCATTCATAGGCTTGATTCCATTCTCGATGTGGATTTTATCGTTGTTGGTGCTGATTGGATTGGGGCCGGCCATCAGGCTGACATCAAGATCATGGCCCACAGCGGCCCTCTGACGGGCGAAAGCTACAGCGCTCAGGCATGGATCGAAACCCGCACGGGTTATAACATGCAAACAAGCAAGACCGTTCGCAAGACAAAGGTTGAAATCAGCCTGACGCCTTACAATGATCAAGGTGATAGCTGGTGGGCATACCTCTTTCTACATGAACTCGGGCATGGATTAGGTCTTGAACATCCATTCGACACCAGCGATGGCGATGGCTTTGGCAACACCCTATCGCCAACCGTAGAAACAACGGTGATGGCCTATGGGCCACCAGCGAATGGACAGGATTATCCCCAATGGTATCAATCCATCGATGAGCAGGCCCTCATAGAGATCTGGGGAGTGGAGCCCCCTATGGTCACGAATACAAAGCCATCACAGATCAGTTTGTCGACGACACTGATCGACGAAAACATCGCTGCCGATACAGCCGTTGCGCAGATCCTGATACAGGACGATCCAGGTGACATCCACAGCCTGCAGTTCATCTCAGGATCGAATGCCGCCGACAATGCACGATTTCGCCTCTCAGGCCATTCACTCTTCATCATGGAGGCTCCTGATTACGAGAACAAACAGACCTACTCGATCAGGATCATTGCGACCGATCAAGGGGGCATGAGCCTCGAGCAATCCTTCGCTCTCAACGTTCGCGATCTCAACGAGGCTCCTCTCTCTCTCTCCCTCTCCTCTCTCGCCTTCAACGAAAACATCCCAGCCGCCTCAACAGTCGCCTCTCTCTCCACACTCGATCCCGATCTCAACGACTCTCACACCTATCAACTCCTCGCTGGCTCCGGAAGCTCTGATAACCACCTCTTCTCCATCGCCGGCAACCAGCTTCTCATCAATCACGCCCCTAACTTCGAGCAGCAATCCTCCTACTCCATTCGCATCCGATCCTTCGATTCCGCTGGCCTCTCCCACGATCAATCCTTCGCTCTGAATGTCAGTGATCTGTACGAGATCCCAAAACCAGAACCACTCGCACGATTTTCTGCAGGTTCTATCGCGGCCGTACGCACCTATCCCATCAGATTTGGCCGCACCAAAACCTCAATTCAACTGAGGAACGAGGAGCTTCCCGCCATGGGTTTGGCCCTGCAGCGCACCCCTGTCCAGCAACCCGAAGAGGCCGACCCGCTCACAGGCGTCGACCCGAATAGTACGGTCATCCTGATCAGCGATCAATTACTCGGCACACAATTCAGCGCAACATCGCTTGAGTTCAGAACAGCAAGTCATGAATCCAGCTTGTACAGCTGGAGCCGCACCGCAGCCCACTTGATCTATCAAACCTCGACCGGTGCACTGTATTACAACAGCAATGGTGCCGAGGAAGGCTTCGGTCCGCAGGGGGGAGTGCTCGCCGTCTTCAGCGACATGCCCAAACTGGGATTAGCTCACTTCCGCGTCGTGAACGAAGCCCTCGGCGTGATCACCGAAAACCTGATGTACGAGTGATCAAAATTGAGGGCGTGATCCCTGCAACATTCAATAACGGGGCACGCTGGGGTCCACCTCCTGGCTCCAGGCATCGATGCCACCGGCCACGTTGATCCCTTCGATGCCATGGCGCTTGAGGGCAATCAGCGCCTTGGCGCTGCGGCCCCCGAGCTTGCAGTGGGCGTAGAGGGTTTTGCCGGCGGCCAGCTCGCGCACCCGCTCCACGGCGGTGCCGTTCTCGATCTGATCCAACGGGATCAGGGTGGCGCCGGGGATCACGGCGATGTCCGCCTCCGGGGGGTTGCGCACATCGATCAGCACCAGGCCGGAGCGGTCACCGTCGAGCAGCTGCTTGAGTTTCCCCACGCTGATGCTCTCCACGGCGCCGGCCTCCTCCTGGCCGGGGGCGCTGCCACCCACACCGCAGAACTCCTGGTAATCAATCAGCTTCTCAATCACGGGCCGCTCCGGGTTGGGCCGCAGCTTGAGCTCGCGGAACTTCATCCCCAGGGCATCGAACAGCAGCAGGCGACCGCTGAGGGTGGTGCCGATGCCGGTGATGATCTTCACCGCTTCGGTGGCCTGGATCACGCCGATGATTCCGGGCAGCACCCCCACCACGCCGCCTTCGGCGCAGGAAGGCACCATGCCCGGTGGCGGCGGCTCGGGAAACAGGTCGCGGTAGTTGGGGCTTTCGGCATCCAGGTTGAACACCGTGGCCTGGCCCTCAAAGCGGAAGATCGAGCCATACACATTCGGTTTGCTCAGCAGCACGCAGGCGTCGTTCACCAGGTAGCGGGTGGGGAAGTTGTCGGTGCCGTCGCAGACGATGTCGTACGGCCGGATGATCTCCAGCGCGTTCTCGCTGGTGAGCGCCGT
>Ga0194129_10005659_pt1 | contig 15803 bp, 12 predicted proteins | sample TA2KigCa35mmetaG_FD_150862 | JGI IMG/M metagenome (GOLD analysis project Ga0194129, IMG submission 150862) | Freshwater microbial communities from Lake Tanganyika, Tanzania - TA2015038 Kigoma Deep Cast 35m | ecosystem: Environmental > Aquatic > Freshwater > Lake | place: Tanzania: Lake... | reverse complement strand
CATCAGGCGCATGAATATTTAAAGCCGTCGAGCCGAGCCATGAATAACCCGCCTCTTCAAACACCACGGCTTTAGCGATGTGCGATAAGCCCATCCCACCCATCGCTTCAGATGCGTGCGGTGTCAGCAATCCTGCGTTGCGGGCTTTGTTGATGAGCTCATTGCGCAGCTCGCGATACGGGCCGTGACTGTCTTGGCGCGGATCATTTTCACATGGGATGACTTGCTCGTGAATAAACTGCCTGACGCGTTCGCGCAGTGCCTGAATTTCTGGGGAGAGTGAAAAATCCATAAGGGTCTCGATGGATCAGTTCGGCAGGTAAGCAGCGAGCTGTTTCTCCAGACCTTTCGGGTCTTCTTTCAGCGCGCCATTGATCCAGTCCGTCATCTCGCCGACATAGATATCTTCTACGCCACTCTGCACGCCGGTGAGTATGGCTTCTGCCACCTCGGCCGGCGTGTTCTTGGGGCCGTCGTAACCCTTGGCCATGTCGGTGTCGACCGCACCGGTCATGACCGCGTGCACCGAAGTGTGTTGCGCGGCTAGTTCGGCACGCACGGCCTCGGTCATGCGCAAGTTAGCGGCTTTGGAAGCGCTATAAGAGCCATAAGCGGGAATGGTTGCCTTGGCCACGATAGACACAACGTTGACCAATGCACCACCGCCATTAGCCTTGTGCGTAGGCGCGAACGCGCGGCACATTGCCAGCGTGCCGAAGTAATTAGTCTCCATTTCAGTGCGCGCTGCCTGCAGCGATGGCGCGGCGATACAGCCGGCTGCATGATTAGCGCCCGCATTATTGATCAATAAATTAACGTCCTTGCAATGCGCCGCTGCAGCAGCAACCTGTGAATCATGGGTGATGTCGATTTGTACCGCCTCAACCTTGCCGCCACCTGCTGCGACCAGGTCTTGAATGCCATCGGTATGACGCGCCGCAGCATAGATCTTGCGTACGCCGGCTGCCAGCAGCGCCTTTACGATGGCGCGGCCCACGCCGCGATTCGTGCCGGTTACGAGCGCCACGCAGTTGGTGATATTCATCTTATCGGTCTCCTTCTTGTTATCGGTGTGGATGTAGCCTGCGTATGCCACCGAAACGGACGCGATACGCCGCAGCAGTCAGGCGGCGCACGATACCAGCAGCGATACCCCACGAGGAGAACATGAAAAAAAATAGCTCGCCGTCGATTACCTCCCGCATGATCAAGATAGAAGCCAGCGACGGCCATGGCAAGTTCAGCGCCTATCTTGCCAAGCCTGCCTCCGGTAAAGGCCCTGGGCTGGTGATTGCGCAAGAAATCTTTGGTGTGAACGTCAGCATGCGCCAGATTGCCGATTACTACGCAGAGGAAGGCTATATCGTGCTGGTGCCCGATTTGTTCTGGCGCCAGAAGCCGGGCGTGCAACTTGGCTATACGCCCGAGGATTGGCAAAAGGCTTTCGAGTTCTATCAGGGATTCGACGAAGACTTGGGTGTGGAAGATATTCAGGACACCATCACCACGCTGCGCGAGATAAAGGGCTGTACCGGCGATGTCGGTGTGCTGGGTTTTTGCCTCGGCGGCAAACTCGCTTATCTATTGGCATGCCGCACGGATGTCGATATGGCGATCGGCTACTACGGTGTGGGTATCGAGAACGCACTAAAAGAAGCGGAAGATATCGAGTGCCGACTAGTCCTGCATATTGCTGGCCTTGATAAATACTGCGCGGCCGAAGCACAAGAGAAGATCAAGAAACGTCTTGGCAAGTATGAAGGCATGGAGATTTATGTCTACCCCGATGCCGACCATGCGTTTGCGCGTCCGAACGGCGAGCATTATCACAAGCCCTCGGCGCTGATGGCGCACCAGCGCAGTATCGCAGCGCTGCGCGAGGAGATTGGGCCTCATTATGATTTGTCGGCGCTATGGGACAAGCACTGCGAGTATGAATTCGCAACCCGCAACGTCGATGACACCATGGCGACCATGGTCGCCGAGCCCTATGTGAACCATATTCCAACAATGACCGGTGGCGTCGGCTACAAGGACCTCTATCACTTCTACAAGCAGCACTTTGTCAACAGCAATCCGCCTGATACTTCGCTGATTCCCATCTCACGCACCGTGGGCACCAACCAGGTTGTGGATGAGATGCTGTTCTGTTTTACGCATACTTGCGAAATCCCATGGATGCTGCCCGGTATACCGCCGACCGGGAAGCGCGTGGAGATTCCTTTGCTGGCAGTGATCAAATTCCGCGGCGACAAGCTCTACCATGAGCACATCTACTGGGATCAGGCGAGTGTGCTGGTACAGATTGGTCTGCTTGATCCATAAGGATTGCCAGTGACAGGGGTTGAGCAGGGTAAGAAACTGCTGGACGAGTCGCTGCCTTCAAATACGCTGATGACGGCGTGGAAGGCGCCGCAGTGAGTTGAGTAGATTTAATGAATACCACTACGTCAGTATGAAAAAACCATTGACTCTGCTCGTCGCATTTCTTGTACTCGCCATGCTTGGATTTGCTGCCTATATTTGGCTGGCGCTTTACTGGTCTTACTCCTCGGGTGAGCGCGCCGGATTACTGCAAAAGTTTTCTCGTAAAGGCTGGATCTGTAAAACATGGGAAGGGGAGCTTCTTCTCACAAGTATGCCGGGAGCAATTCCCGAGAAATTTGAATTTTCTGTGCGCGATGAAGCCCTCGTCGACGATCTTCAGCGTAATGCAGGACGCAAAATCATTCTTGGCTATGATCAGCACAAAGGGTTACCAGGCTCGTGTTTTGGAGATACTGAGTATTTTGTTAATCGCGTGTTCGTGTTCAGCGAGTAGTTGCTGAGCAAGCAGAGCCGCAATCTCACCTAGAGCCGCAATCTCATTTACCGCCCTAATGCGGAACATGTACAGGCGCTCAGTGGCTTCCTGCTCGAAAACTGTTGCGGTGGTATGCCGTGCGTACCACGCAAGAAAAAAATAAAAGGAGACATCACTTGAAAACCTTCAATATTCTTTTTCTGTGTACGCATAACTCGACTCCCAGGCTTTCAAGGATTTCATGATGGATTTGCGCAAACGAATTGAATTACTCGCCTCGTTACCAATTGATAAATTAGATCGAATGAGCCTTCACTCTGAATTACAACGGCTGAGTAAAGCATGACTATTTTCGAGCGGTTTTTAACACTGTGGGTTCTGCTTTGCATTGTTGTTGGTATTTTGCTCGGGCAGTTTTTCCCTGAGGCCTGCCAAGCGATTGGTGCAATAGAAATTGCCCGAGTCAACTTACCGGTCGGCTTGCTGATTTGGGTGATGATTATTCCGATGCTCGTCAAAGTTGATTTTGGCGCGCTGCATGAATTACGTTGCCACGTTCGGGGTATTGGGGTCACGTTATTCGTCAATTGGTTGATCAAGCCATTGTCGATGGCGCTGTTGGGCTGGATTTTTATTCGTCATCTTTTCGAACCACTACTTCCAGCAGAACAAATAGATGGCTATCTTGCAGGGCTGATCCTGCTTGCTGCTGCACCCTGTACCGCCATGGTGTTTGTGTGGAGTAGGCTTACCAATGGTGACCCGCTGTTTACGCTGTCTCAGGTTGCACTGAATGACAGCATCATGGTGTTCGCGTTTGCCCCTATTGTTGCGCTGCTACTCGGTATGTCATCGATCGTGGTGCCTTGGGAAACCCTGCTCACTTCAGTGGGTCTCTATATCGTAATTCCGGTCGTACTTGCACAGGTATGGCGTCGCTATTTGCTTGCCAAGGGCCAGGATGAATTTGACGCTGTCATGCATCGTGTAGGGCCGCTATCGATAGCGTCGCTCCTGTTGATGCTCGTGCTTTTATTTGCATTTCAGGGTCAAGCAATTTTGCGTCAACCAATGGTCATTGTGTTGTTGGCAGTACCGATCCTGATTCAGGTATTTTTCAATGCTGGCTTGGCTTACTGGCTTAATCGCAAACTAGGTGAGTCTCATGCAGTGGCTTGTCCTTCAGCATTAATCGGTGCATCAAATTTTTTCGAACTAGCGGTAGCTACGGCGATCAGCCTATTCGGCTTTGAGTCCGGCGCGGCGCTGGCTACTGTAGTGGGCGTCCTGATTGAGGTACCGGTGATGCTACTGGTGGTTCGGATAGTTAACCAGAGCAAGGCTTGGTACGAGAGGCATGGTGGGCAGGTCATTAACAATAGCTGATCGGTGACGCCTAGCCCGATGTGGCACCGAGCAACCATTCTCTGCAACTGATGATGCCGGGCGCGGGTCATCCGAACTGATCTTAAATTGACTTGGCAGAACGAGAGGTGGCTCAGTGCTCGGCAAACATGCTCATAACGGTGCATGCTTTAGCGACTTCGCACCAAGCAAGTGCGAAATATCGCAATACAGTGGGTATTTTGCTGGCATCAATGTTGCCTTACTCGGAGTACCGAGAGGCTGGCCTGGTCTGACAACCATCATCGCTTCTTGAGCATGGTCGCTAGGGTTCCGATTGCGCATGGCGCGATGTCTGGTCCGAGAGCGGCCGGCTTCGACCCCTCAACGGTTCGAGGCTCCACGGAGGGATAAAAGCCCGGGAGGCCATCGCGCAAGTAGCGGTTGCTCGCCTCCGGTTTTTATCACTCGAGGTGCCTATGCAACTGGAACCACTACCCCGGCCGGCTAGCGATTCCCCTGTTCAGCTGAATTTTCCGCGTAACCGCCGGACTGCTTGGTCTGTGCGCGGAGAGATATCACGCAGTACCAGATTGGCACTGGCCGTCATCGGTTTTCTATTGCCGTTCATCGCCTGGTTCGTGCTGTCACACAGTGGCTTGATGGAAGAAGTGTTCATGCCCACGCCAATGAAAGTACTGCAAAGTGCGGTTGATTGGTGGTCTGACGGGAATCTCGTTACCGACATCTTTATTAGCATCGAACGTATCTTTGGTGGCTTTTTACTCTCGGCGGTGATTGCTTTACCGCTCGGAGTGATGATCGGAACTTACGCGCCAGCACGTGCGCTGCTTGAACCACTGACGGATTTTTCTCGTTATCTGCCAGCGGTGGCATTCATTCCTCTCATTATGCTTTGGGTGGGCATTGATGAGAGCGCAAAGATCACCGTGATCTTCGTAGGCACATTTTTTCAGATGGTATTGATGCTGGCCGAGGATGTGGCGCGCGTACCAAGCCCTGCTATTGAAGCAGCGCGCACCATGGGCGCGACAAACAGCGAGGTGGTCAAGCACGTGATTCTGCGCGCTGCGCGCCCAGCCATGGTGGACACCTTGCGCTCTTGCATGGGGCTGGCGTGGACCTATCTCGTGGTAGCCGAGCTGGTGGCTTCAAATAGTGGCCTTGGGTTCTCTATTCTGAAAGCACAACGCTTTCTGCATACCGACAAAATATTTGCAGGCATTTTAATGATTGGCTTGATTGGGTTAATCACCGATCAGCTATTCCGTTGGGTGCATCGCGCGGCATTTCGATGGCATTACCTTCGGAGTTGAGATGAAAATTCCTAAGATTAGTGTTCGGGCGCTCGACAAGTTTTATGGCAAGCAAGAGCGCCGCGTTCATGCACTATCCAAGATAAACCTTGAGGTTGCAGCAGGAGAGTTCGTCACACTAGTAGGCGCTTCTGGCTGCGGCAAATCTACCTTGCTTCGCACCATAGGCGGACTCGAAGAATATGCTGATGGCGACATTCTTTGTAATGACGTAATGGTCGATGGGCCCGGCGCTGACCGTGCAATGGTATTCCAAAGTTTCAGCCTATACCCGTGGCTCACAGTAAGTGAAAACATTCGCTTTTGCCGGCGACTGAAATACAAACGAGAGAACCTAACCTCGAGTGATGTCGAGATCGCCTCAGGGCGGGCAGATGCACTGGTCGAATTAATGGGGCTCGACCATGTCAAGCACTCGTATCCGGCTGAACTATCCGGCGGTATGCAGCAACGCGTTGCAATTGCACGAGCGCTAATGGGTAAGCCCGATGTGCTCCTTATGGATGAGCCTTTTGGTGCACTGGACGCTCAAACACGGGAGGTGATGCATGACCTTATCCGGCACGTGTACTTACTTGAAAAAACCACTGTCGTGTTTGTTACTCATGATGTTGAAGAAGCAATTTATCTTGGGCAGCGTGTCGTAGTGATGGCGCCACGCCCGGGCAGAATCGATGCAATCATCAAGATTCCGTTTGATACATCGCGTCAACAAGATCTCAAGCTCACACCAGAATTTAATGAGATCAAGCGCAGTATTCTGCAGCGTATCCGAGAAACGTCCGGCATTAAAACCGATCTTGAGCAGTTAGCGAAGTTAACCCGTGTGGGTTAGCCAGGCGCATTCAAATATTTAACTAGAGCCGAGCATAAAAATGAATGCTGTAGACGTAGTCGACTTACCGAGTAAAACTAAAGCGCTTGCACCTGACCTTGATCCGACCAAGGTAAAGTGGATTGAAATGTTCCCGGCCGGAGGGCATTGGTCATACCGTCTAGCGAGGGGTACAACGCTTCGCCTTATTGACCTTGAGGGCGGCGCGAATGCCTCGATACTGCTCTACCGCGCCGATGAAAAACTCGAGCGCTTGAATATTCCAGATACCTTGAAGGCGCAGCATACCGCTCACCTCACCACTGGTCACGTACTGTATTCCGATATGGGCCGCGTACTTGCTTCGTTCTCACGCGATACCGTCGGCTGGCACGACCCGCTATGTGGTGTATCCGATGCAGCGCTCGTAAAACAGCGCTATGGTGAAAATCGCTACCAAGAGCACCGCAATTCCATGTACCGCAATGGCAAAGACAGCTTGCTGGTTGAAATCGGTAAGTGGGGTCTTGGTCTGAGGGACTTTGTACCTGGTGTGAATCTCTTCTCCAAGGTGATCGTAGATAGCGATGGACGGCTTACATTTGCAAGCGGTAACGCCAAAGCCGGTGATTTTATCGAGCTACGGATGGAAATGGATGTTCTGCTCGCAATCGCGACTGCACCGCACCCACTCGATCCTGATACTACTTATGCGCCGAAAAAAATCGCGTTAATCGCCTGGCAATCTGGCACTGCGCCTATCGATGATGTGTGCCGGCTCTCATGTAACGAAAACCAGCGCGGCTTTTACAATACGGAGCAGATGTATCTATGAGTACCCTAAAAGAAAGCGCGCTGGATATGTCGACGGCAAGTTTCAAGTACGAATTGCCTGCAGGTGAGCCTTGGTTTCATCGCATGACAAAGGGTCAAGTGCTACGGATTATCGATATGGAGGGAAATCAAGCTGTCGACACGATTTTTTATAACGCCGACGACACCGCTGAAAGCTACAGCCTAACCGATACGCTGCAGCATCAAGGCAGCCTGTACCTCACGACCGGCTCGGTGCTTTATTCAAATCGTGGCCGCCCTATGCTGCGAATTATCGCGGATACCTGTGGTCGGCATGACACATTGGGCGGTGCATGTGCTGCCGAGAGTAACACCGTGCGTTACGCAATCCAACGCAAGTTCATGCATAGCTGTCGCGATAATTTTTTGTTAGCGCTTGCCAAGGCTGATATTGGCCTGACCAAACGTGATTTGGTACCTAACTTGAATTTTTTTATGAATGTACCTGTTACCGAGGAGGGTGAGCTTACTTTTGCTGATGGTGTATCAGGTGCCGGAAAGTACGTCGAGCTCTGTGCCGACATGGATATCTTGGTGTTGATATCTAACTGCCCGCAGCTGAATAATCCATGTAATGCCTACAATCCCACGCCGGTGCAGCTGCTTATCTGGGACGTTTAGTCGTCTTTGCCATCATGTTCAAAAAGATACTGATTGCCAACCGGGGTGAAATCGCCTGTCGCGTAATTCGCACAGCGCGCAAGCTGGGCATACCGAGCGTGGCGATTTTTTCGGAAGCGGATATCGAATCGTTACATGTTCGGCTTGCCGATGAGGCGGTGTGTGTTGGTCCGGCGCCGGCCACAGAGAGCTATTTAGCTGCTGAAAAAGTACTCGCTGCTGCAAAGCAAACCGGCGCTGATGCGATTCACCCGGGCTATGGCTTCATGAGCGAGAACGCCTATTTTGCAGAATCATGCGCAGCTGCTGGCATCACCTTCATTGGTCCAACGCCGCAGCAGATGCGCGACTTTGGTCTGAAGCATATTGCACGCGAATTAGCCCAACAGGCCGGTGTTCCTCTTCTGCCAGGTACTGGATTACTTCCAAGTCAAGAGGCGACTGTGCAAGCAGCTGGCCAAATTGGTTACCCGGTAATGTTGAAAAGTACCGCAGGTGGCGGTGGTATTGGTATGCGGCTTTGCCACAACGCTGCTGAGTTAGAGGTGGCGTACGAATCAGTACTTCACCTGGCACAAAACAATTTCAATAATAGCGGTATTTATATCGAGAAGTTTGTCGAGCGTGCGCGCCATATTGAGGTGCAAATATTTGGTGATGGTAAGGGTCATGTTGTGTCGCTTGGCGAGCGCGACTGCTCGGTGCAGAGGCGTAATCAAAAGGTTATTGAAGAAACTCCAGCGCCAAGATTATCCTCTGCCACTCGTCTCGCTTTGGCTAATACAGCAGTTCAACTTGGTAAAGCAATCGATTACCAATCGGCAGGTACGGTGGAGTATGTGCTCGATGCCGATACCGGGGCATTCTATTTTCTTGAGGTGAATACACGCTTGCAGGTTGAGCATGGTGTGACCGAAGAGGTATTTGGTGTTGATCTGGTCGAATGGATGATTCGGCTGGCAGCGGGTGATTTCATATTGCCTACGCAAGATATGCTGATTTCACAAGGACATGCGATGCAACTACGCGTGTACGCTGAAGATCCAGCCAAGCAGTTTCAACCATCATCAGGGGTACTGACTCATGTTCAGTTTGCGCAGGATTTACGGATTGATACCTGGGTTGAGCGTGGTACGACAGTAAGCCCGTTTTATGATCCGCTACTGGCTAAGCTTATTGTTAAAACGGCGTCGCGTGAAGACTCGATCAAGCATTTCATTCACGCGCTTAGGCGTTGTAGGTTTGATGGTATTGAAACCAATCTCGGCTACTTGGCAGATATCTTGCAGCACGCACCGTTTGCCAATGGCCAGCCCACGACGCAGATGCTAGCTTCAATGCCACACACTCCCAACACCGTCGAGGTCATTGAAGCGGGTATTCAAACCACGATTCAGGATTTCCCGGGGCGGCTTGGGTTCTGGAATGTCGGTATTCCACCGTCTGGACCGATGGATGCCTACGCCCATCGTCTCGCAAATCATTTACTCGGTAATGATCCGTCCGCTGCAACACTCGAGATGACACTGGAAGGAACGGCGCTACGTTTCAACTGTAGTTGCATTATTGCGCTCACGGGCGCAGATTTTCAGGCGACGGTTATAAGCGGTGATGGCAAGCGATCGCTTGGTAATTGGAGTTCGCACACTGTTCAAGCGGGTGAGACCTTGCGATTTGGGTCACTGCAAGGCGCGGGTGCTCGTGCCTATGTAGCTTTTGCAGGTGGTATTGATGTACCCGATTACTTGGGTAGTAAGAGTACCTTCACGCTCGGACAATGCGGTGGTCATGGCGGACGCGCCCTGCGCACTGGTGACGTGCTTCATGTGGTTGTCACCGAGGCTAAACCGCTGACGATAAACCCGCAAGCGATTCCACGCTACGCACACGAGTGGGAAATTGCAGTTCATTATGGCCCACATGGCGCGCCAGACTTTTTTACCGACGACGATATCGCCAATTTCTTTCATACGCGCTGGGAGGTCCATTTTAATTCGAATCGCACCGGCATCCGGTTGCTTGGGCCGAAACCTCAGTGGGCGCGTACGGACGGCGGTGAGGCGGGTTTGCATCCCTCAAACATTCACGACAATGCATACGCCATTGGCTCGATTGACTTCACGGGTGACATGCCCGTTATTCTTGGGCCGGATGGGCCTAGTCTTGGTGGTTTTGTATGTCCCGCAGTTATTGTGTCAGCAGAGCTGTGGAAGATAGGTCAGCTGAGGCCCGGTGACGGCGTTATTTTCAAGCGCGTGTCTGCTGACGAGGCAGTACAGCTGCGGGAGCAAATAGAACAGGTATTCGAACCAAACATCAGCAAGTCCGTATTTACGATACCGGCTACAACGGCGGGCGTACAGCAGCCTGCGATTATTGATACTGGCCAGCTTAGCGATGGTGTTGCAGTCGCCTATCGGCGCGCAGGTGATGATTATGTATTGATTGAGTTCGGTGCGCTGGTGCTGGATATCGAGCTACGCTTCCGGGTGCATGCAATGATGCTGGCGATAGAGGAGGCAGAACTGCCTGGTGTCATTGATCTGACGCCAGGCATTCGGTCTCTGCAAGTACATTTTGATCATCGGCTTCTTTCATTGAATGCGTTAATAACGCGTATCGATAAACTGATTTCTGATTTGCCGGCGGTGGATACCCTGGAAGTGCGTTCCCGTACTGTACACCTGCCATTAGCGTGGAATGATTCACAAACCCGGCTGGCGATCCAAAAGTATCAAACTACTGTGCGACCAGACGCGCCATGGTGTCCGTCGAATATCGAGTTTATTCGACGCATTAATGGCCTCAGCTCGGAACAAGCGGTCCATGACATTGTTTTCAACGCGCGCTACTTGGTGCTGGGATTAGGCGACGTATACCTTGGCGCCCCGGTCGCAACGCCTATCGATCCGCGTCATCGCTTAGTTACGACTAAATACAATCCAGCACGTACCTGGACCCCAGAGAATGCTGTTGGCATTGGTGGTGCGTATTTGTGCATCTATGGCATGGAAGGTCCCGGGGGCTATCAATTTGTCGGACGCACGGTCCAGATGTGGAACCGTTATCGTCAGACCAATAGTTTTCGTGATGCTAATCCGTGGCTGCTCCGATTTTTTGATCAGATTCGTTTTTACGCAGTGAGTGAAGAGCAGTTGCTGGAATATCGGCGGGATTTTCCGCTTGGACGATTCGATGTACAGATTGAAGAGGGCGAATTTTCATTGGCGGCATACCGCCGCTTTCTGGAACAAGAGCAGGTGTCTATCAAGCGTTTTAAGGAAATGCAGCAAGCGGCTTTTGAAGCGGAGCGTGAGCGCTGGCGCATGGCCGGCCAGGCAGAGTATCGCGGCGATGAGCCATTGGTACTATCCGATGTGGATGTTGTATTGCCAGAGGGTTGTCGCTATCTGAGTGCAGAGGTGCCCGGCAGTATTTGGAAAATTCTCGCTCCCGTCGGTACTAGTGTTGCAGATGGCGACAGCGTGGTGATTCTCGAATCAATGAAGATGGAGATTCCGCTTGTTTCCAAAGCCAATGGAGAAGTTGTCGAGTGGTTGGTTAACGAGGGTACGGCAGTAACAGCGGGGCAGCATATTGCTGTTTTTCGGGACGCATAATTCAACGAATTAAGCAGGGACAAAACAAGCAGAGACAAAGCAAGCAGAGATAAAGGAAGTAGAGACATAGCAAACAGAGACAAAGCAAGCAGAGATAAAGGAAGTAGAGACATAGTAAACAGAGACAATTTTAGGAAAACTATGAAGAACACGATTGCTGATTCGGGATTGCCGACATTGCATGCCTTACGCGCAAACTACACCTCAGGTCATATTAAGCCAACTGAGGTGATGAGTGCCTTACTGCACCGTATGGAGGCTGTTGAGCGCCCGGAGGTTTGGATCAGTCGAGTAGATGCTACTGAACTTATTGAGCAGGCCAAGCGCTTGGACATGGCACTCGCAAATGAGGGCGCTGCAATTGTTGAAAGACTACCGTTGTTTGGTGTGCCCTTCGCGGTAAAAGACAATATTGATGTCGCTGGAATGCCGACCACCGCAGCATGCCCTGCTTTTTCCTATACGCCGCATCGGTCTGCAACGGTGGTTGAACGCTTGCAGGCGGCGGGTGCGGTCTTGATTGGTAAAACTAATCTTGATCAGTTTGCAACAGGATTGGTGGGTACACGTTCACCTTTTGGTGCCGTTAGAAATGCTAGAGATCCTGATTATGTGTCTGGCGGCTCAAGCTCAGGCTCGGGTGTTTCGGTTGCACTTGGCTTGGTTTGTTTTTCACTGGGCACCGATACCGCTGGATCAGGCAGAGTACCCGCTGGCTTAAACGGGATCGTTGGCCTGAAGCCTACCCGTGGCCTGATATCTTCGCGCGGCGTGGTGCCTGCATGTCGTACGTTGGATTGTGTTTCGATTTTTGCGCAAACAACGGCTGATGCATGGGCAGTATTGCAGACAGCAGGTACCTATGACGCTGAAGACGCTTACTCGCGCAAATTACCTATGCTCGGCGCAAAACACCGTAGCTACCGAATTGCAATCCCTTCCCGCCCGGAGTTCTATGGTGACACTTTTGCTGAGGAGGTATTCTCAGCAACGCTGACCCAGCTGCGTTCGCTGCCTCAAGTGTCTGTTGGCACCATCGACTTTGGCCCTTTTACGCAAGCGGCCTCGCTGCTGTACCAGGGCCCGTGGGTTGCGGAGCGTCGCGCGGCGGTTGGTGATTTCTTCACAACCCACTCCGACCAAATGGACCCAACGGTACGTGGCATTATTGGACAGGGTGATGGTTACACGGCTGTCGATACGTTCAATGCCACGTACCGATTAGCTGACCTACGCCGGGAAGCAGAGGCGCAACTTGAGGGCTTCGATCTTTTGTTGGTGCCGACTACACCGACCATGCATACGATTAAAGCGGTGCAGGCTGATCCTATCAAGTTGAATTCTCAGTTGGGCTATTACACCAACTTCGTCAATTTCTTTGATATGGCAGCGCTGTCTGTACCTGCAGTATCTCGACGTGATGGCCACCCGGCGGGCGTCACCTTAATAGGCCCATGCGGCGCAGATCATCTGCTCGCCGTCGCCGCGCAAGCTTTGCTTCCACAGGCTAACGAGGAGTCGATAGTCGCAGCAAGCCCAATGCCGTTTGTCGAACCCACCGTGCAACTTGCGGTCGTTGGCGCGCATTTGGAAGGTCAGCCATTGAATTGGCAATTACTTGAGCGCGGTGCTCGCCGGTTGATGGTGACAACGACTGCTGCCAGTTATTCATTGACGGCCTTGCCGGACACCTCGCCACCCAAACCAGGATTAGCGCGTGTGGGTAGCGGCGGTCACAAAATTGAGGTCGAGGTGTGGGAATTACCCTTGAGTCGGTTTGGTGAATTCGTCGCTGAGGTGCCAGCACCATTAGCGATTGGCTCTATTGAACTCGAAGGTGGCGCGTGGGTAAAGGGGTTCGTCTGCGAGCCATTGGCATTGCAGGGTGCGCGCGATATTAGTCGCTTTGGTGGCTGGCGTGCCTATTTGGCGTCGAAATAAAGCACTGAATTGATGAGCGTAGCACTGACTCAGTGCATGGTGCCCTTCTTAGGTGCCTCAAGAGGGTAATTGCGATCTTACGAGCTTGGATCGGTCTGGTTCACATTAACGCGACTTCCGCACAAGCGCCGTTTTCTCACGCAAATGACTTGATTAACTTCCATGTTTTTTGTTGGCACTGATTTTGCCTTTGCTACGCTCATCAGCGTTCGTTCGGGTGCTGAAACCTGAACGACAGATCGTTCAAATTAGCTAACCTTAGAAAGGCAGTTCATGGAAAAGAAGCTCTGGAATCGTCGCGACTGGATTATGGGCATGGGCGCTGTTGGCGTTGGCCTATCCACCGGCTTTACGATGGGTCGCGCGAATGCTGCCGATATCACGATCGGCTTTCTGTACGTAGGTGCGCATGATGATTTCGGGTATAACCAATCGCATGCCGAAGCAGCAGCAGCCGTCAAAAAAATGGCTGGTGTCAAAGTACTGGAAGAAGAGAGCGTGCCGGAGACCCAAGCAGTTCAAAAGTCAATGCAAGGCATGATCTCGCAAGACGGCGCTAAGCTGATTTTCCCGACGTCGTTTGGCTATTTTGATCCGCATACACTGGCGTTGGCCGGTAAGAATACCGATGTTCGATTTGCTCACTGCGGTGGTCTCTGGACCGAGGGTAAGCACCCGACGAATGTCGGTAGCTTTTTTGGCTACATCGACGAAGGCCAATATCTCAATGGTGTAGTTGCTGGCCATACAACCAAGAGCAAGAAGCTCGGTTTTGTTGCAGCCAAGCCGATTCCTCAAGTACTGCGCAACATAAATGCTTTTACGATGGGCGCACGTTCGGTCGATCCCAGTATTACGACCACAGTTATTTTCACAGGTGATTGGTCGATGCCAGTCAAGGAAGCCGAGGCTACCAATAGCTTGGCGGATCAGGGCGTCGACGTATTCACCATGCACGTCGATGGACCGAAGGTAATTGTTGAGACCGCAGCCAAGCGCGGCAAGTTCGTTTGCGGTTACCACGCGTCGCAAGCCAAGCTGGCACCCAAGGCCTACCTGACGGGTGCGGAGTGGAACTGGATCACGCCGTACAAGGCGATCATCGATGCTGCCAAGAGCGGAAAGCCACATCCGAATTTCGTTCGCGGTGGGCTGAAAGATGGTTTTGTCAAGACCTCGGCGTATGGGCCGTCAGTGAGCGCCAAAGCGAAGAAAAACGCTGATGAAGTCAAAGCAAAAATGATGGCCGGTAAGTTCGATATTTTTGTCGGTGAACTTAAGGACAACACCGGCAAGGTGGTTATTCCGAGAGGGAAGTCGCTCGAGCAAACTGCGATTGAGCTTGAAGGTATGAACTGGCTGGTCGAGGGCGTGGTCGGCAAGATTTAATCTGGCAAATCGAAACGCGCCGATCATTGCGGCCGGTTCGTTATGCCGGCCGCGCGAATCAAACGTCAACGCCAGTTTATTCCATGTCTCTTTTTGCACTGCGCTCTGCAGCCGAGGGTCTTGCGTTGGCTTTACTGTCTTTGGCAGGCGCGCTATTGATCTTCGGTGTGTTTGTTGCCCTGGGTGGGTATGACCCGATTGTCGTTTGGCGAATTCTATTTGTCGGCGCGTTCGGTGACGCATTTTCTTGGCAAAACTCATTGCAGCGTGCGGCGCCATTGATGTTGACTGCGCTGACAGTGGCATTACCAGCGCAGGCGGGCCTTACGGTCATCGGCGGCGAGGGTGCACTCGTACTTGGAGGGCTCGCCTGTGCCTCGCTGCCTTATCTTGTCGCGCCACCTGCCGGCTGGGTGGGTTCGTTGCTGCTGCTGACGGTGGCAGCGGTCGCGGGAGCGTTCTGGGTTGGTCTGGCCGGCGCCCTGCGACATTACCGCGGTGTGAATGAGACCATCAGCAGCCTGCTGCTCAGCTACGTAGCGATTTCCGTGTTGAAGCATTTGGTCGAGGGCCCGATGCGGGATCCGGCCAGCCTGAATAAACCTTCAACTTTGCCTTTGGTCGAGTCGGTGCGGATAGGTAGCTTGCTGGATTACGACGTGCACTGGGGCTTGGCTTGGGGGGTCGCACTTTGCTTGATAGCGGGTCTATGGCTCGCCTTCACCACGCACGGCTTTGCTACCCGCACCGTTGGCGGCAACGCACGTGCGGCGCGCTTGGTCGGGCTACCCACGCGACAGCTTGCGATCACAGCCTGTTTGCTCGGGGGTGGTGCAGCAGGGCTCGCCGGCGGTATCGAGGTCGCTGCAGTTCACACAGCCGCCAATGCCTCGCTGATTGCTGGCCTTGGCTACGCCGGCATCTTGGTTAGTTTTGTCGCGCGCCATCAGCCACTAGCGATTATTCCTGTGGCGATTTTGTTCGGTGGCTTCGGCGCGGCCGGTAGCATGCTGCAGCGACGCGTCGGTCTGAATGATGCATCGGTGCAGGTGCTGCTGGGTATGGCTTTTGTCATCATT
>Ga0194129_10005656_pt1 | contig 15804 bp, 11 predicted proteins | sample TA2KigCa35mmetaG_FD_150862 | JGI IMG/M metagenome (GOLD analysis project Ga0194129, IMG submission 150862) | Freshwater microbial communities from Lake Tanganyika, Tanzania - TA2015038 Kigoma Deep Cast 35m | ecosystem: Environmental > Aquatic > Freshwater > Lake | place: Tanzania: Lake... | reverse complement strand
TGAAATCGAAGTGTTTCAAGATTCCATCAATAAGGCGACGCGCGAATATCTCGTCAACTTTGGATATTTGACACAATTGTTGGAGAATTATGGATTTGACCTGGTGTCACCAGAAGAAGCCGCGACAACATTGATGTTTCCGATGCCAGACGGAACCCAGACATTTGATGGAATGTTTCATGAAATGGAACTGGATTGTAAGAAGAAGCGCGAAGAATCGGGTGCGGGTGAATTGGCACAGAATCGCCGATGCCTGGACGAGTATGGTTCAGCTATGTATATGACACCAGAAGAAAAGCAAATTTCGTTTTATAATCGATACTTCATTTTCAGGAAGAACCGAAACATAAATGCGAAACAACTGAAGAACAGTTTCTTGAGTTACGCCGGTCTTCAGGAACAACAATACCGCGCATCGACGCAGAAAGACCAATCGGATGAGGCGGTAGAGAATATCGCACTTGAAAAAATTGCGAGGGCGTCGAAACCGATTGATGTCGCATCCAAACCGGCAATTGCGGCGCATATTCTATCCGCGCGTGAAGAGGAGAAGAAGATGCTTGCGTTGGTGGAGGGGGAGCGGGAGGGGGAAGGTGCTCGCGCAGCAGTGACACTCAAAATCAAACCGAAACCGCGCGCGAAGGCCGCGAAGACGACGAAGGCCGCAATGGCGGCGGCAGCAGCAGCAGCAACGGCCGAAGAAGAAGAACATGTCGCATCCGCACCCATCGAACAAATCGAAAAGAAAATACAGAAGCGAACAAAGAAAGCAAAGATTTCGGAAGAACCGACCGGGGCGGCCGCAGCGCAAGAAGAAGTAGCGCAACCGGCCGTCAAACCCAAGCGACAGACAAAGAAGAAAACAAACTTATAAACATTTCCATCATAACTATAACTGATTTACATGTTTAAGAAATCGCCCAAAAATTGTTTTAAACCTGTATTACACACATCGTCCGGGTCGTCCAATCCCGGCGAATCCTCGGACACAAATAAACCGACGAATGGACCCACTTTATCTTATTTTAACCATTTTTTATTACCGCAGATTCATTTATCGTTTGACAATAGTGGCGGTTATCTTCCTCTGGAACTCGCGCTTACATACAGTGACCGCGATGTCCGCGATGTCCGCGACGTCCACAACGTCGACAGTGAACGCGCCAGCGTATATATTTCATCTTCGATTTATTCCCATTTATGCGACATCAAAAAACAAATCGAAAAATACCAGGAAACATGGGACAATATTAAAAAATTCACAAACCCCTACGAGTATATTCACACCAATGTGGCGGGAAATAAAACGAATATCAGCAAACTACGACCGTTATCTCGTTCATTTTATAAAATGATTGAAATCTTAAAAAATAACAACATTCTCTCGAAATATAGCAATACCATCCTGCGACGCCCTGATACCAAAATGGGAATCAACACCTTTCATCTTGCGGAAGGACCTGGTGGTTTTATTGAAGCACTCGTATATTTGCGCGGGTTGGAATATTATCGTAGTGCGGTGGCGGTGGCGGACGCGGCAGGGGTGGCCGCAGGGGCGGCGGTAGATGAAGGGAATGTGACGTCGCCACCATCACCACCCGTCCATATTTTAAAACGAAATACAGAATTTCATGACGAATACATGAAAGAAATGGAACACTTGAAATTATCGAAACGTATCTTTGATAATGAAAAACCGGTGAATGGCACCGGCAATGGCACCGGCAATGGCACCGGCAATGGCACCGGCGCCGGCCAAGAGACGATTTCACCGCCAAATTACGGCAATGACCGATATTATGGAATGACCCTTGTCAATGAAGACCCCATTTGCCCCGGATGGAAGAAAACGCGCGCATTTTTAGAGAATAACCCGAATGTCATCATTGAAACCGGCGCAGATAAAACGGGCAATCTTATCTCTCTCGACAATTTTCGAGAATGCGCTGCGAAATACCGCAACCGGATGGATATTATTACGGCAGATGGCGGGTTTGATTTCTCGGTGGATTTCAATAACCAAGAAAATATGGCGATACAACTTATTATTTGCGAGGTGTTTTACGCACTTGCGATGCAGAAACCAGGCGGCACATTTATTTTGAAAATATTCGACGTATTTCATAAACCCACCGTCGATATATTGTATCTCTTGTGTTATTATTATACGAATGTATCCATTATGAAACCGTATACCAGTCGGGTTGCGAACTCGGAGAAATATCTGGTATGTCAGGGATTTCGGGTATGTGATTCGGGGAAAATCATAGAGCAATTCTCGAGTATATTTCCGGAGATGATTCGCGGGGGTGCGATGACGTTGACATCCTTACTGAAACAAGAACACGACCTGTATTTTTTGAATAAGATTGAGGAAATGAACGCGATGGTGAGTTTTCAACAAATTGAGAATATCACATCTACCTTGTCAATTATTACGAATCATCGTAATGCTGAAAAAATCGAACATTATAAGAAATCGAATATGAATAAATGTGTTGCGTGGTGCGAACAATATGAGATACCTTACCACGTTCATCACGCGACGATACAATCGACGAATATCTTTCTTCATCGGTCGGCAATGGCTGCCGCGGCATCGGCGTCGTCATCGGCATCGGCACCCCTAATCGCGCAACAACCAACATCCGTATCATCATAATAAAATGGTCTAAATATATACATGTATGGTAATATACGATATACGATATATGCAAAGTACACTACAATTTATCGCGGGACAAATTAAGAAACCGAGAGAACGATTTGAAACGATATTGGAACCACTCCAAGCGTTGCTTCAAATTGCGTTTCTCGCGTATTATCCCATTGGGAGTAAATTAGCAATTCATAATAATATACTGACCGTCCAAGGTCCGGGATATACGCAAAATGTGCGTAGATGGTATAACAATGATAAAAAAGAGGATGTATTCTATTTGTATAATGTGTTTTCGCGGTTCAATAAGTTTTACAAGACTGTGCTTACGGGGGGCAGTGGAAGCGCGGGGATGGGGACGGGGATGGGGATGGGGACGGGGGCAGGCGCAGGGATGAACGCCGCATTGTTCTCATTATTGAATGAACTCGCAAAGGTCGGAATCAATAATTTGACTCGCACGTATAATCAGACAGATAAAATTCATATCCTTCATACACTTCAAATGTATAAAGGGATGCTTGATAATCCGGAGTTGGTGCGACGACTGGCCGGCGGCGGAGGCGCAAAACCCGCCATTGGCAGCGATTCGACTTCAGAGAATGATACCGACGATATGCCGAGCCAGTTTCCAATGAAAGCACGGTCTCCTGGTTCATCACCGTCATTACGACCATTGATTGCGCCCGCGTCAGCGTCTTCGTCGAGTGGAACTGATGCGTCCATTCATATCGATAGTTTGGTGGATACAAATGTCGATACGATTTTCATCAAAATAACGGAGTTGTATTCGCAAGAAGATTATACCATTATCTATCACACCCTCGTTAAAATACAGAACGACGCACAGTATTATATCAATTACATTGATGGATTGAATAAAATACTCGAACCAGTAAATATTCGCATCAAAAAATGGATTGATGACAATATTGTGTTCTAGGAGTTCTAGGATGTCCGGGCGCGCAGTCAATCCATCTCCAATTTCACCCAACACGGTTTGTGTGTCGCGTTGTTGAGTTCGCCTTTGATTTTACGAGAGAATTCCGGGAATGGGATTTTGATTTTCGCATCTTCACCCGTTTTCACGAACTGATTGAGTTGTTTGTATAATTCGCGAATTGCGGGATAGGATACATTCATTTGAAGTTCGGTGAGTTTGTCGATAATCGGGCGTATTTGTTCGCGACGTTGTTCCTGGGTTCGTTCGGTCGATACGGGGGCGGCGGCGGACTGTTTTTTCTTTAAGTTCTTTTTCCAGTGTTTCCCCTTGCCGTATCGCGTATTATCGGCGGGGGCATCACCGTGTTTCTCTATAGCGTTGTAAGGCGCGGCATCATCGGCCGCCTGAATATGAATATCAGTTAGGTCTTCTGGAACAAGAACAACTTCTTGGCGCAACTGGTCTTCAAACGCCGAATGCGAAGCTATATCTGCGCCCGCCGCTAAACCAGCGCTCATATCCATTGATATATTTGCGCCCATTTATATAATTATCTGGTAATATTTACAATAAAATTACAATACTGTATATATTACATAATATGGATAAGTTTATACCTTACACCGACCGAAAAGAAAAATGAGACAAAACATCATTATTTTCAGTGATGTAAAAGCACCTAAAAGGCTTGTTTCCACTTGACAGCTTTTACAGCGGTTGGAAACTTTTTTTCAATATTATTTTCTTTAAGCCATTTTTATTTCTCATTTTTCTTTTCGGTTGGTGTAATTGGTAGTAACATTGACGAAATAAACCAAATAAAAAGGTATATTTTATTTGGTTTTGAATTTTACTGTTTTAGTGTATTTAAGGTCATTGTGAGTATGTGTGTGTTTGAGGGTTATTGTGCGGGTGGTTGTTTCAACCAGTTTTTATCATATATGACGACGTAATGGTTAGGAGCGTCATCACGTGGCATCTTCACTGGAATAATACGAACACCACCACCATATTTTAAAGAGAGGTTACATTTAGCGAGAATGGATTCTTCAGTTGGGATTGGTTCAAACTTGTTACGGGGTTTAATAATGGTGCCGCGGTTTTGTGTGTTTTCAGTTTTATCTGCGTTGAATTCGGTAACACAAGATATTGTTTTTGTTTTCAAACCGGTTCCCAAATTCAAATTTTCGACCGCCCAAGATTTAGCTTCTGCTTGTGTAGGATGAATATCAGAAGCGTCTACTCCTCCTCCTCCATAGGAAGAAGTTTCATCATCGACGCATTCATCGTTGAGATTAGGATGAACGCCTGTACCACGTCCATCACCTTTTCCGAACGTGGTATTGCTATTCCAAGATACGTGTTTGAGTGTTTGTGTGTCAAAATTACTGTCGAACAACCTTTCATATTTCTCAAATGATTTCAGATTGGTATAGCAGATACAGTCGTGTTCTTCGTATCCACACAGACGACCAAGTAGTCCTTGGATTGTAAATGAATCGTTTTGCTCATCTTTGTCGCCATTTCGCTTGCGTTCGACGACAACGCCGATATTGTGTTTCACTTTGTGTGTGGTTATTTTTCCGGTTTTCTCATCCAATAAGACATACTCGAGTGTTTGTGCGCACTTCATCTTCTCTTTGATAAAGACGATGGTGTGCTTATTGGGAGGAGTGTACAGTAGCTCCGCAATGTCTTCGACATTACCTCTCATATCATACCGGAGGTGTTTATCTCGCTCTTGGAACATTTTTTGTTTGTCAGCAGACAGCGACTCAATCGCTTCGAAGAAATTCTCGTGATATCTTTGTTCTGGAATACCGCCTCTCACGCGGGCAACAAGGTAGCGCGGTTCTTTGAATGACAATTGGTCGCGAAGAATTTCGACAATGTTTTCGAGACATTCCTTCTTTACCTCATCGTTAATCCATTTACCACTTATATCGCGACCATAGATGTCTTTGATTTGTTTGAGTTGTTTGCGTGTATTCATTTGTTTCGCGCCGAAATAACCACTCCCTGGTGGCATTGTAGTAATGCTGTAATGCTGTTCGGGCCACTTTGCGTTCAAGGCAAAGATGAGACCATCGGGAGTCGCCGAGAATTGAACGAGCTTGATGTCATTCTCCATCATATAATCAAGTTTCCAATTGAGTTCCTTAAAGATTCGGCTCATTGTCTGCTTCTTTTTGCTTGCCATATGAGCCTCGTCGATAATGATGAGAACGTTTTGTTTCCCATCAACGGCAGCTTTGAACTTATCAAGTTGGCCATTATGAAATACACGGTCCCTCATACATTCTGGGATGCGTCCCTTGGTTTGTTTCATCCAGTCTCGGGACGATAGACCTGTGATAATGAAGATGTTTTGGGCGCTCATTGTAATGTCAATGGGGTTCGGTTTCGTAATCTGGTCGATGAGCTCGACCATACAACCAGTTTTGCCAGATTGAGTGTAACCAACTACCATTTGAATTACAATGCTCAAGTCGTTGAACTTACTGTTAATATTGATTGCTACTCTTGTTTGATTTTCATATGAAATATAACGTTTGGTAAGTTTCATCCTTTTTAGTTGACTGTCAATTTCTTGACGGTCACATTCCATTACAGACGTTTGTTCTTTATCATACTCGACACGTTCACGTTTCTTTCGTTCTGGCGATGAATCTTCTTCAACGTCGCTTTCAGACGAGCTATCGTCATCACTAGTAGTATACTCATCTACACACATTCTGCTTGGTTTCTTTGTTATAGCAGCACCACCGCCGAGACCGATAGCGCGGGCGTACTCATCATTTGACGCGTCATCTAATGTTGATAATGACGAACATGCCATAGCTGCTCCAGCGTACGCCATATTCATAGCGTGTTGAGGAGCAACGCATGCGCTCACCATTGCTGCGCACGTAGCGATGGCGGCAATAGGAGAGATACTTTTTGATTTGGTCTTCATAACTCTTACCTTCTTTGTTGTTTTCTGAATGATTGATTGCTGGGGTTCTTCGTTTGGTTGTTTTCTGTTTTCCATTTCTGATAATCACACTAATTTGGTAGGCACTACAAAAAATATATTGTAGTTATTTTAATTCAATTTTTTTTGAATTCTAGTTCAATTTAGTATATCATTAAAAAGTTCAAAAAATGTTAAAAAACAGTGTCAAAATCGTCATTATACATTTTGTCGCCTTTCTTAATTCCAAACACATCACGAAAGGTCTTGCTTCTCATGAGCGGAACATTGGTTCGTATTTTCAGGTCAAGGTGTGGATTTGTGATAACTTGGACGAGGATTTCACGATGATTGGCGTATTGCCGATTCTGAATTGCGTAATACGTGAATAGACGATGAAATGCCATTGAACGGGTGAGGTCCATTTCACGGGTGCTTGATGTGCGCGCAGTAGAGGGAACGCCGTCATAGAATCGGTCCAACGCATCTTCACAGACGGAGAGTCCCGTAATATCGGCTAGATTCTCTGGAAGCGAGAGATTTCCGTCAATTACAAATCCGTATTTTCGAGAGATTTCTTCATACTGTTGTCGTATTGCGGCAATTTTGCGCTCATACGTCGCAACGTCATCATGCGACCACCAGTTCTTAATCACGCCACGATAGTCATACACGCGCGATGATACATGAAGAGAATGAGAGATTTCATGACCGAATGTGAACCCCACCGACGCAAGGTCGTATTCGTATCCGCGCCCGAATTGGACGTTCAGAATATGCATATACGCTGTCGGAATATAAATACTATTGGTCTGTGCGGTATAATACGCATTCACTACAAAGGACTGATACCCCACGAGTTTCATTGTTCCCCAATTCATGATATCGAGGTCTTCGTATGACAGTGCTGATGACGCGCGTGGACCCGACGTCTGCGCCCCCGGAACGTAATGATGCCGCGCAATATATTCTGTGCGTTGGACGCTACGCTTCAATAAATTTCCCCATGCGTCTTTAGGGTCATAAACCAGATTTACAGGGTCCGGCGCCGAGAGATTGGACTCGCCTACACGGATGTCAAGTGTATTCAGTTTTTTAAGCGCGCCCTTCTTTGTGTGTGACGACATCCATGTATTGTTTTCGATACGCGACTTAAAACAGTCAAGCATTGTATTTCCAATCTCTCGAACTTTCGAAATCATTTCTTCATTTTTGTAGCGACGCGTGAATTCTTCAGTCATCGTCTTCGGGAATGTATACGCAAGTCCAAGAATCGGGACGTATTCTCTCGGAAAGTGTGTATCTTTACCCCGAATTAATGTGTCATTGAAGTCGAGGTAAATCTCTCGCCATTTGTCGTGAAAACAAATAAGTTGGCGCATATAAATAAAATACCAATAACTCTTCCATTTATCGGACGCCCATTCCTTTTTAAGACACGTCATCACGGATTTTAAATACCCGACCTGGTAGGCGATAAAATAAGGCGGAAATCCCGTAGTTGTATTGTCATCATCACCCACCTTATACCCTATCCATTTTGACATCTCTCGCCAATCGATTCCCGTAAGTTCCATTGCGTCGCGGGTAAGGACACGCGTTGCTCCGCGAATATTATGCTGGTAATGCGGAAGTTTGAGACGTTCGTCACATTCGCAGCGGTCGTCCTTGTCCTTGGACCGGCGCGATTCCGAGAGATGGGGCGGTTTATCTGGATGTTTCGCCGTCTGGTAGATATTCTTATACACTTCATCAAACCGTGGGTCCGTTTTATTCATAAGCGACATCAACAAACATTCGACATCGTAGACATCCTTGGCTTTGATATGATGGGTTGTTTCGTAGTCTTTCCCGAGACATTTGGTAAAAACATCCTCGATGAAACGAATGAATGCGCGAGTAATACGCTGTTTGTATTGGATATATTCGACGGTTTTCGTTTCTGGTACGCCTGTGTTCGTCTCGGTGTCGGTGTCGGTGTCGGTGTCGGTGTCGGCGCTGGCCCCACCCCCACCACCAGACTGTTCCTCTCGAACTATCATGGTCGCACTCGTATTCAAACGCACTCCCCGCATCTTTTTCGCAACCATCACGTCCGTCATATAAAACCGGTAGTCATACAATGACAGTGACGGTGAACCCAAATGCGCGGATAGTTTATTTGGAGTGTATTCATCGGGATACACATTCCAGCAAATCGGAAGCGCCCAACGAATCATTTCATTCTGATTCAATACACCGAGGAATTTATAGATGTTATTTTCTTCCACCAGTTCGTGGTATAATTTACAGAATTCCGAAATGTGTTTGAGAATCGGTTCAGGACGCAACTCACGGAAGGACGTGATGATATGTTTCATTTCACGCGCAACTGCGCCGTTTCCGGAATTGGACCGTGTGTATTCGCACACCATTTCAAGGACGTTACGATAAATGTCATCCTGTATCAGTTTGAAATTGTCTAAAGGACGGATATACTTCAATTCTCTCGGCAAGGTCTTGGGGACTTCTTTCAACCATTTCTGATTGGCCCATAAATAGAAGTTGTCGACACGGAGGTCGTTGTTTGCTGCGAGTGTTCGGTGCGCGCGCTTGTGTTTTTTATATCGCCGGGTTTTTTTATTCTTCATATCAGGAATATCGTATACGGTTATATATTCATGATATTATTACGTTCAGCATTTCAGATGCGGTCTCTTGACTGCGCGATTGTAGAGATTACAGTCCGGTTTGAATATCTTGCTCTTGATGAAGTAAGGAGCGCCCATTGAGTCGCCGTGGTATCGGCCAGCATTACCTGCCGCAACACCAAATGCGGTTTTGAATGACGCGCCATTCTTTGTTATGGTATCCAGTTTCAATCTCTCGAGACGGGTGCCGGCGCTTACCGCGCCTTGAACTCCATACTTCGCATTATTCGGTTTATGAATCACTGTGGTGCGACATTTGGCGCGGTCGGCCGCATCCGGGTAAATTCTCTCGGCGTTGCCACAATTCGTCGAATAATACACTTGTGAACCTGTCTTGGAATCACTCGGGTTTGCTGGTGAACCATCGGGAAGAACATACTGGTTCGCAGTGCCGGGCATTTTCGAGAACGTCTGTTGTTGTTGATAGGTTCGGCATCTGGCTTGAAGATATGACGCGGTGCTGGTATGATACGCGCGACTCACATTGGTATTTCCGCTACGAACGATACGTTTTTTGGGGTTGAACGAGAGATTCTTCGTCTCATAAATACCGGTGTTGATTTGATACGACCCGGGTTGTCCTGGCGTTCCCACCTGTTTGTAACCAGGATTCTGGACGATATCATCCGGCATACATTCGCGCAGAAATGGACGAGAGATATCTTCCACAATATAGTTTTGCTTGGAGGCCACGCGCGTATCACAACCGCACGATGTTCCTCTAAATACAATACCACCAGGACGGTCAATAAACCCAATCGTGGGGGATGATTTATTGGTTGAAGATGGCATCAGGCTTTTACGCCAGTGCTTGATGGGACGTGGTTTAAAACTCGAACGTTTGATGACATTTTTCGTTTCCGGGAAATTACAGCATTTGGTATCGCGGCCAAAATCATTCAGTGGATTTCCTGCCGTGGATGGACCGTTCTCCGCGGGGCGGGTGTATCCGGGAAAAATACTTCGGGTGGTGCTTTCTTTGGTGGAACGGATTGCCACCCTCATTGTTCTAAAATTGAGAGGCCATGAAACGAAATTCTTACTCATTCGTGTAATATTTGGTCTATAATCGTATTGTATTCGTATAATAGAATCATATATTTTAATTTAGTTGTATAATACTAGGATACGCGCGTCTTGAAATGTTTGAATACATCCAATTTTATACCAAGAATTTCTCGAATTTTACGATTTTATTATTGATTGGCGCCATCATCGCAATATTGGATATTACGATTCGTAAGATTGTAAAAGGTGTGTATCTAAATGTGCGAGAGAATATACGTCGCAAACACGGCATTGTGGATAGTATTGAAGGAATGGAAAATAAGAAGTCCGCCACCGAGAAAGAAGGCGGCGCCGACGATGAAACTTGCCCGAAAGATTGTAATGCGGTTGAGGCAATGCGAAAGAAGTTAACGGGATTGATTGAAGACGCCGCTAAATTACAAAAGGACATCAAAGAAAACAATGAAACCATCAAATCCCAGCAAAAGGTGATTGAGAATATGCAGAAGAGCGTCCAAAAATTAGTCGAAAAGTCCAAATAAAAATATATCGAAATGTAAAGGAATATGCTGTTACATGGATTTTTACACGATGAATCCAGTATATTTAGGTCAAACGTGTCTCAATTTGTAAACGATAAACAGACGCATCCGGTTGTAAAATACAAGGCATTTATTGTCGTTTTTTTATTGGTTGTTTCTGGATTATTTATTTTATTGCTGCTGAATCGTGATAAAATACTGGGACATTCATTCTGGCGACATTTGTTTATTCCGGTTTCAGAATTAAGAGATACACGCCGAACCGAGGATGTATTTGAATATAATTACCGTGACAATCTCTCGGATGCGGCGGTATTTCGTCAAGCGATTGAGGGAATGACGACGACAACGACAACGACAACGAAAGACGGAAAAACAACCAATAAAAATGGCGAATTCGTGGGTGCGGATAAAGAATCCGCTGAAAAAAAGAAGAAAACCCCATGCGCTACGGATTGCGGACAGTATGTTGATTTGAAAGGAAAAATAAACGAACTTTCCAAATATGTCTCCGCAGTAAAAAACCAAAAAGCCGAAATCAAACAAACCGGTGATAAATTACAAGAATTAGGCAAACAGGTTGAAGACTTGAATAAGTCACTTTCGCCGGGCGGACAAGTGAAAATTACGATGTAATGAAATGACATGTAATGAAATGAAATGAAATAATCTAACCTATAAATAGTAGTATATCCATTATTTATAGACTCATAGAAAGATGTCAGCTTTTTTAGGTGAATCCTATGACTATTGGAAAAGTATCAAACAGCCATCCGAAATGGGTATGGCGCCCGAATTCTCACTCGGTGCGCTCGCCCGTAATGTGAATGGTCTTCTTTCGTATGTTGAAGTGCTAATTTCCGGAACTGGAAATGCGAGTGCCACCGGAAAACCTCTTGGTAATAAATTCTTTTTGAAAACTACCGGAAAATGTAGTAAAACAACGATTGAGAAATGGCGCAAAGAACGAGAAGAAGACGCTGCCTGGGAAGCCGCATATCAAGATGTTATCGATAAAGAAGGGTCCAAGCAAATCACCGAGGATGAAGCCACAAAACTCAAAAATGCTCTCAATGAAAAGAAAAAAAAAATGGAAGAGCAACGAGATACGGATAAAGTGAAAGTTGACCGATACATGTATGTGAATAATATCCCGGATGGTTCGATTCCATTTATTGCGAGCGGCGCTGATGGACGCACATTCAATGATTTACGCGGTTTGATTCCTGGCGCATTAGGTAATTTAGGTGCCTTGAATCCAGTCCAAATATTCAATGGTTTTACGGCGGGAACGTATCCGGATTGCGCGGAAATTACATTAGAGACTGTAAATAATGATAATGTCAAACAAACTAAAACTCACCATATTGCGTTAGTGGAAATGGTGGAAATGAATCCGTGCACCTTTCCGAACAAGGTAAATCCTGCGTCTGGAAAATCGTGTAGGAATTTCGAGAGATTTGGCGCGATGACGGCGACCAACGCCGATGCCACCGATGCCAGCGCCAGCGCCACCGATGCCAGCGCCACTGCGTCCAAAGAAAATAATCTACACCAATATAAATCTGTAGGAAGTTTAGCCGGTTCTTCAGGTGTAGCATACCAACAAACACATCGTAGCCCATTGAGTTATAATATGGACCTTACAAAATCATCCCCGATGACCGAATTGACATTTTCAAAGTTTGGTTCGTCCAAAAACGCAGATGAATCGATGTTGGTGTCAAATGATTCCGAATTGAACGCGAGAGACGTCATTGAAAAACATAACGCGAATGTATCGACATTCTATAACCATCTTTCGGATGAAAAGAAACCGAATGCGTCGGTGAAAGAAGAAGACAAAAACGGATTGAATGCCGCGTTTGATGGACTTGTGGCAAAGATAATGGGGTTATTTGATGAAACTGACGGTTCTATGTCATCGAAGAGCCAAGTCGACCTTTCTGATATTCGCGGAGACACAATGTCCCAAGTCTATTATTACGGAATCACGCTCGTGTTATTATATTTATTTTATAAAATGTTGTATTCGCGTAAAAAGTAAAGACATTCACTCATTCATTCGTTCACTCATTCATTCGTTCACTCATTCATTCGTTCACTCATTCGTTCATTCATTATAATTCGTGTGTTATAATGAATTGTATCATGAAATTATTTCGCAATCGCACGCAAAGTTTGGTGACGATTACGACGTTTATGATGACGGTGGGTCTTGTTCTTTCGCAAACTACGAATGAAATGCGTTCTTCCGCCCGTGGAAGGAACCTCTTGTTGTTGTTGTTGTTGTTGTTGTTCCTTATTCACTTCAATTTCTGGAATTGAACTATCCGATGATGATTCTGAATCTTCTCCAGCTTCATTTACGGATTCGGCTTCTGGCGCAAGAGCCGGGGATTCTTCGGTTGGACCAGGCACTGGCGCTTCCTCGACTACCGGTTCTGGTGCCGGCCCAGGCGCGGGTGCTTCCTCGACTACTTGTTCCGGGGCAGCAGCTGTCGCTTCCTCGACTACGGCTTCCGGTGCCGCTTCGGGTGCCGCTTCGGGTGTCGCTTCCGGCACGGCCACAGCCGCTTCCTCGACTACCGGTTCAGAGACAGGCGCAGGCGCTTCCTCGACTACCGGTTCCGGCGCAGCCACCGGCGCAGCAGATTCATCAAGACCCAAACCATTTACCGGAAATCCGTTCTGTTCCGCGTGTTTTTTCAAAGACGACTTTAACTGGGACACCGAGCCTTCAATCGCAAAGAAGGAAGCAATCATTTTCGAAAATTCACTATTGTCTTTCTTCTCATTCGCCGATTCTTTGTTTTTCCTTTCAAGGTCCTTATATTTTCCTTTCAATGTATCGTATTTCTCACGAAGTGATTTCATTTTCTCAAGAATCATTTCAAATTCGGCGCCATTATCTTCATCATCGCTGTCACTGTCACTGTCACTTTCACTTTCACTTCCGCTTTCACTTTCACTTCCGCTTTCACTTTCACTTCCGCTTTCGCTTTTAGATTCTTCGGTGGAAGAAGACATACCCAAAAACCCTTTTAATTTATCCATAGTAGAACCGGATTCCTGTGGGGCTTCTTCTGTGGCCGTCGGAGCAGCAGCAGAAGCAGCAGCAGCAGCAGCGGGAGCCACCGTGGTCGCATCCGTGGCAGGAGCAGCAGCAGCAGGAGCAGCAGCAGCAGCAGGAGCAGCATCGGCAGGAGCAGAAGCATCGGTAGCAGCGGCAGGAGCAGCATCTCCTAAACCAACAGACGCCTTAAGTTTATCAAGGAAAGAAGGCGCGTTTTCTTCTTGTGAAGGAGCATCCGTGGGCGCAGCTTCTGGCGCATCCAATGTCTCTGTCACAGGCGCAGCCGAAGGAGCAGCCGAAGGAGCATCCGCAGAAGGAGCTGCCGGGTCAGCCAAAGGAGCACCAGTAGCCTCTTTGTTTGAAGTATCTGCCTTTAAAAAGTCAAACAGACCACCACCTTTCTGGTGCGCTTTCGTCGCATATTGTTGTGTGATTTGAGATATGCTCGGCATGTTTGAAATGTATTCTATTATAATATACGTATATTATTCTCTTCTCATGAGAACTTTATATCCATCCATAAAGAGGATATAAAGAGATAGATTGTTATTTAGAACTTAATGCGCTTGTGGAGTTCAAGAGCGACGAAACCACCGGCAATCTGGGCCAGAATGTAGGGAAGAGCATCCGCCATGGAAATCTTGCCAGCAAGAGCCATCATAATCGAGACAGCGGGGTTGAAGTGACCGCCGGAGATGTGTCCGCCGACCATGATTGCGATGGCTAAAGCGGCACCAATGGCGATGGCATTACCAGTTGCGATAATGACATAAAGAAAAAACACAGTTCCAAGGAACTCCACTAAATACTTATTCAACATTATGAGGTTGGCGGGTTATACTATAATTTAATAAAAAAAGTTTTGCCTAAATGAAATGAAATGAAATGAAATGAAATGAAATGAAATGAAATGAAATGAAATGAAATGAAATGAAATGAAATGAACTTTAGGACCAATTCATCTATCCATCCATCACCGGATGAATATTATCTATGTAATACATAATAGAACCCATGTCGATTGAAAAGACGATAAGTAGTTTTGATGCTACGACTTGGTATAGCAAATTCGTGAAAAGTGGAACTGCCGCGACAGAAACACCTACCGGCGTGAATCCGAACGTCCAGCTTCGAATCGTAAACAACCAAGATGGTGGTGGTTATGGAACGATATCGTATTCGGACTTTCTCATCAATCCAGAACTGAATTCATTTGAGTTTAATATGGAAGTATACTGGACGCCTACTTTATCCACTGGAGGCGACTTTTATCAAATCAAATTTGGAAATGTAATGCCATTGAGTTTCTTATTCCAGTTTTATACTGAATATTCTAGCAACGGATTATCTGGTGCGGGAGTATATATACTAAATTCAAGTGATGCCGCCATATATAAAAGCGATACTTCACCCGGTCCGAAAGGTCCAGGTCAAGACCAATGGTTTCCGGTTCGCGTTCTCTACAATAAGAACGCGGTGAATACATGGACTGTCATTATCAACGGTGTAACTGTATTGACCTATACGGACCCGAACGCGCAGACGCGACAAGAAGTGCCCGATAATAAAGGCGTTTCTGTGATTTCATATACTGGCGGTTCTCTTCGGATGAGATTATGGGTTCGCCGCCTGGCGTTGGTGTATAAGGCGATGATGCCAATTATTACATTCAAAACCGCATTGATGCCGAAAAAGTATTATCCTTCCGCGGATGACTCGACATTCTCCAGTAATCGCGCGGCGTATATGCGAACCTATTACCCGCGTATTACAGATACTGCGAATGCGACGGTGTCTGAAGTGACAAAACAGAAACTCATATACAATCGTCATGATGCGTCGTCACGTATGGAACGACTCAAATTACAAGCAATCGGTAAAAGTTCGATGCGATTGAAAGAGACGGACACATTACAATTCAAGGCGCCGAATG
>Ga0194129_10005654_pt1 | contig 15808 bp, 7 predicted proteins | sample TA2KigCa35mmetaG_FD_150862 | JGI IMG/M metagenome (GOLD analysis project Ga0194129, IMG submission 150862) | Freshwater microbial communities from Lake Tanganyika, Tanzania - TA2015038 Kigoma Deep Cast 35m | ecosystem: Environmental > Aquatic > Freshwater > Lake | place: Tanzania: Lake... | reverse complement strand
TTGCCGCCGTGCACGAGAGTGATCTGTGCGGCAGGATAGGCCTTCCGCAGAGCGTCCGCGGTGAGGGTCAGATAGTTCTGTCGAAAGTCGGTGTGGAAACAAGGCCAGGTAATGCTGTCGCCGAAGCTTGCGAGTGTGACCGGCTTTCCCGACGCCAGCCGCGAAGTGACCCCTTGCGGACCATTGTCGTCTGTTGGCGCGGGTTCGCGCCCGGCGAGATGAGACTGGACGACAGCAACCAGCAGGATAGCGAGCAGGACATTCCGGCGAGCGAGTCGCGATGGTTGGTTCATTTCTCCCATCACTTTCTTCCACGACGTTGACTGGCGCGACGTTGACTGGTGTGTCGTGGTTAGTTGAACGGTTTTCATCGGCATGCGACACGCATAGGAAGGACGACCTCGCGACAGCTCTGCGTTAGAGCAGCGCCCGAATGACCGTGCCTTCACAGATTCGTCTCTGCCGTTGTTGCAAAGAATCGAATACCTCGCTGGCCGGGTCGAAACCTGCCAGGTGCAGCAGGGTGGCGCCCAGATCCCACGGTCCCACGGGATTGGTCGTCGGGTATGCCGCGGCCCGGTCGGAAGCACCGAATACCTGGCCGCCACGAACACCACCGCCGGCCAGCAACATCGAGTAGCAGCGTGGCCAGTGCTGCCGACCGCCCTGACCCGCGTCACGGTCGATCCACGGTGTTCGGCCAAACTCGCCGCCCACGATGACCAGCGTCTGCTCCAGCAAGCCTCGCTGATGCAAGTCAGTCAAGAAGGCGTGGACCGCCTGATCGAGTCGGGGCAACAGAACATTTTTGAGTTGATCGAATATATTCGGGTAGTGCAGATCCCAGTGCTGTTCACCGCCGGCGGGGATGTCGCTGACCTGGACGGTCGGCACCCCTGCTTCCACGAACCGACGGGCCATAAGGAGGTTCTCGCCGAGGAAGTGACGGCCGTAGGTGTCCCGAATCGTGTTCGGTTCGCGCTCCAGGTCCATGGCCGCCGCCAGTGCGGGATTGGTGAGCATCTCGAAGGCTCGTTGTTTTAGCTGATCGAACGCGTGCGTGCGTTGCCGCGGCTCGAGAAACCGGGCCTGGTCTTCCAGTTGCTCTAGGAGTTGCCGTCGGTGGGTCAGACGGAGCGGAGAGACCTGCTCGGGCAAGGTGAGCGCGGGACCGTGGCCAGCGGAAAGGATGGTACCATAGTGGTTGATAGAAGCTTCTCCCTGCGGCAGAACGTAGGGGGCCTCTGCCGCGCCGAGAAAGCCGCCGGTCTGGCCGATTCCCTGGAACTGCGGCAGGATCCGACCGCCAACGATCACACATGGCGGCACCGGACGGGCGGGCGCGCGCAAATGGCCCATGACCGCTCCGTAGTGCGGATAATCGGTCGAGCTGGCGGGAGAGTTCGTGTTGGCTCGCGGGTGTGGCCAGCCGGTCAAGTGGGTGTACAGCCCACTGGCGTGGGCCGTGTCCTCGTGTGTGAATGAACGCACCAACGCGTATTGGTCGGCCACCTTCGCCAGTCGGGGTAGATGCTCGCAGACTTGCAGATTGGGAACGGCCGTGGCGATGGGCCGAAACGGACCTCGAGCCTCGTCTGGACCGTGCGGTTTCATGTCAAACGTTTCCGTTTGCGGTGGACCGCCATAAAGGCAAATAAAGACCACGGACCGGGCCTGGCCAAAACGTTCTCGTCCTGGATTCGAGGCTTGGGCCGGCGCATCGACGAACGGATGGCCCCAGAGGTGCAAGCTGCCAATCCCACCGAGACGCAACACCTCCCGCCGCGTCAGGCCATCGCACAACCGAGCTTTGCCGCCGAAGAACCGAAGCATGAAACACTCTCCCATCGCTGAGCTTGGCTTCAGCCAATCGTGTACGAGTACGGCTTTACCGTTTCGACGTGGAATCGCCGCCAGGCGACCAAACGCCGCGGAAATCATGGAAACTAAGGAACAACACGATGCGGCCTTCCGGATCTCAATCGCAGTCTTACAAACCGAACCCCGGAACCCGAGAGTTGAATGCACCAGATGGCTGCCAACAACGTGATTTCGTTGGTGTGTGCTCGATGACCACGACGAACACCCCGTTTCAGATTAACTCGCGGATCGGTTCGCCATCGGGCAGAATCGGCATCGGTCGTCCGGCGTGATCGGGGAAGGCGATGTGAGGATCGATCTCCAGATGTCGGTAGACGGTGGCCCACAGATCATTCGGCGAGAGCGGTCGGTCCTGCGGCGCTTCGCCAAGTCGGTTGGTCGAGCCAACGACTTGGCCCATCCGCAGGCCACCTCCCGAGACGAGGATCGACATGGCGCCGGGCCAGTGGTCGCGTCCTGGTTGGACAACGCCGTTGCCAGTACCCTTCTGATAGCTGATCCGCGGTGTGTGACCGAACTCGCCCGTCACGACGATCATTACCTTCCGGTCGAGACCTCGAGTATAGACATCTTCGATCAGCGCCGAGACCGCCTGGTCGAACGGAGGAAACCGCCAGCGGGCGTCGTTGAAGACGTGGCAGTTCACCGCGTGGCAGTCCCAGTTGTAAACCGTATCGGCCGGGCTCGCTCCGCCCGGATGTTCCATCACCACGTTGGCGAAACTCGTTCCCGCCTCGATCAACCGCCTCGCGAGCAGCGCTTGCTGGCCGTACGGGTTTCGACCGTAGCGATCGCGAACAGCGGGAGCTTCCTGGGAGATGTCGAAGGCGCGCCTCGCGGTTTCGCTCGTGAGCAGCGAGAAGGCCTTGTGCTGAAAATGGTCACTCGCCTGCAGCAGACCGCTTTGGTCGACCTCTCGGCGGAGTCGGTCGAACTGCGTCAACAACCCGCGCCGATCGCTCATGCGCGGCGCCAGTTCGGGCACGACCATCAGATTGGGGACCGACCACTTGTCATCGCTCGGATCGCCGCCGAGGAGAAACGGTTCGAACGACTTACCGAGGTATCCGGCGCCCTGTGAATAGGCATCCGCGTCCGTCCCGGCCCGTTGTCCGGAGGTGAACGCGAGCATGTCGGGGCGGAGGTGTTCACGAACTTTGTTGACGATGCAACCGACGGAGGGGGCGTCGTTGACGAAGCCCTGCGGCGACTTGGGAATTCGTCCCGTGAGGATTCGCTTGTGCGCGCCATCGTGGTCGGCATAGCCGTGCGACACCGAGCGGATCAACGAAAACTTGTCGGCGATCTGCGCGTGCATGGGGAGCAATTCGCCGACCTCAATGCCGGAAACGTTGGTGCGAATCGGGGAAAAGTCGCCTCGGTATTCCGACGGCGCTTCGGGTTTCAAATCGTACGTGTCCATGTGCGACAACCCGCCGGTGAGCCAGACGAGAATCACGGCCGTGTCGTGATGCCCTGCAGTGGCCTCGGCAGCCGACACAGTCCGCCAACGCATAATCCGCGACAGGCCCAGCCCGAAGCTGAGCATCGATCCGGCGTGTAGAAATCGACGGCGGGAAAATGGCTGATGAATCATCTTGTTGGAATCCGCGAAACCACGCAGCCGCCTCTCAGTCGACGGCCCAAGACGGGACGGTGCAGTCTACTCCACTCAAACGGCTACCGAGCTCCTCTGAAAATGCTATTGCTATCTCACGGTGACGAAATCGTTGTGATTGAGCAGAATCCGAGCAAGGCTCTCGCGGGCTTGGACGACTGCTGCGGCAGATTGCGGGGCCGTCGCGAGTTGGCGTTGCTGGTCCAAGGTTTCTCGGCAAATTCGTAGCTCTTCCAGGCTCGGCGATCGAGAGAGAACCTGGGCGAAGAGATCGGCGATGAAACGATCGGCCGCTTCGTCACTGGCATCCGCCACCGCCCCAGACGATTCCTGCCAGGCCTTGACGATCGACACGCTCGACTGGCGCACGAGATCGCTGTTGGTCAGGGCCAGCGCCTGTTGCGGAACGATGCTGCTCACGCGGCGGTAGCAGTCGAGCGGGTCGGGGGCGTCGAACAATTCGCCGAGCGTGCTCTTCCCGCCTGATTCCGGAAAGCTGCTGTAATACAACGTGCGACGTTGAGTGGTCAGTGCGTCCTTGTTTTCCAGCTCGACGCCCCCTTGAGTCATGTCGAGACGGCCTGCGACGTAGAGGAGGCTGTCGCGCACGACTTCGGATTCCATCCGCCACGAGTTCATTCGCCAGAGGAGTCTATTCTCGGGATCGGCCGCGACGGACTGACGAGCATCGCCAACGGACGTGAGCCGCCGGTACGCCGCGCTGGTGACGATCAGCCGGTGCAGGTGCTTCATGTCCCATCCCGACTCCATGAACTCGATCGCCAGCCAGTCCAACAGTTCCGGGTGCGTGGGCCGCGCTCCGTTGCGGCCGAAGTCGTAGACACTGGCCACGAGCGGTGAACGGAAGTGACGCAGCCAGATGTGATTCACCGCGACGCGCGCCGTTAGCGGATGGTCGCGGCGCGTGATCCAAAGTGCCAACGCTCGGCGGCGACCGGTGCTCTCCTTGGGATATTGTGCCGAGAGCGGGGCGTACGTTTCGGCAAGCTTCTCGTCGGCCAGCGCGGCCCGAGCGGACTCGACCGCCGTGCGCGCCGTCGCCAAGCCCTTGTTCGCCGCGTCCATCTCCGGAGCGCGTTTGGCGTCGTCGGCCGGTTTCGCTTCAGCGTCCAGCAGTGCCACGTCGTACCTCAGTAAATTGCTCTCCGCCCGCGCGAGGTTCGTCTGACGTTCGGCGCGACTGGCGGCCCGCGTCAACGACGTCACCTGTTCCGCTGGTGTCGATTCGAGATACTTCGCGCGTTCCGCTTCAATGCGCGCCTCCAGACTGGCGAGTTCCGCCGTGGCGGCAGTCAGTGGCGCCTCGGCGGCCCGGTGTCGCAACAAGGGACCGTCTGCTTTTCGTCGGGCGAACCGTAGCCTCTCGGACGACTCGCGCAGCTCCTTGTTCCCCGCCGTCTTGGAGACGACCGCCACGCCTCCGTTCTCGGAGAAGGTCGAACGTTGCCAACCCTCGATGTTCTCCGGTGGGGAACCATCCGTGTATTGCGGCGCTTCAAAGCTGCTGTCGAACAGAGGCGGCGATGGTTTTCCCTCTGTGGGCGCTAAGGCCACCTGCACACTGTCGATCACGGCCACGCTGTCGGGGCGGGCATCGAAGCTGATCGTCTGCACGTCGTTGCCGATCGGTGACCAGCTATTCATCTTCGTGGGGACGTTGTCGACCAACAGCGACCCATCGGTAACCGACTGGACCGTCAGCAGGGCTTCGTCGGTCGAGGGGCGGAGCACCAGGGCCACTTGAAAGCGGTTCTGTCCGGCGGCGAAGTTGTACGTGCCGACTTCCACGGCCGAGTCCACGCCGGTCCTGTAAGCCTGAATGCTCCCTTTCTCCCAACTCACGAAGTCCGCCGTCAGCCCTTGTTTGTTTTCCTTGACCAACTGGAAGTTGACATGCGCGTCTTTCAGGATCAGCAACTCGAAGGAAATCGTCAGGCCGTCGTCAAGCGTCTTGAGGGACTTCAAGCCATTCTGCACGATCGCGCGGCCCTGCGTGGCGTCGAGCAACAGCGACTGTTCCCCGGCCAGCGCCGTCGGACGACCGGCTGCTTTCGCCAGTTCGACCGCCTGGGCATGAGCGGCTTCGGCCTGGCGCAATTCATCGGTGGCAACGAGTTCGGCGGCCGGGGCGCCGCGCAGCGACTCTTCGGCGGATGCGATGGCATTTCGGGCGTCGGCCCGCATCGTCTCCTGAATCTCCGGGCGCAAACCGGGATACCACGCCGATGGTGGCAAGGCGACCGGCTCGACCTTCAGCGCGTCGGGCAGCAGGATCGCGGGGACGCCGGGGGGAATTGAACCGCGTTCCCTCACGCGGTTGCGTTCATCGCCGCCGGTGTAGAACCAGGTCGGCGCGTCGAGTTGCCGATCGAACACACGGGCCGCGCCCAACCGCTGCACGCCCCGAGTTCCCGCGTACGTGTAGTCCTGGAACATTCCCGGATCGGCCTCGCCGGGGACGCGGTCCTGCCGGATAAAGACCGGCTCGAAAAACGCCCGCAGGCGAAAGTAGTCCTTTTGTTCGATCGGGTCGTACTTGTGATCGTGGCAGTGCGCGCAATTCAGCGTCAGCCCTAGGAACGCCTTGCCGGTATGCTCGACCTGACTTCGCATCCAGTCGTTCGGGTTGAGCGAATAGTAGTTTCGGATCAGGTAGCCGGTGGCGACGCCCGCTTCGTAGTCGTCGGGAAACAGCTCGTCGGCGGCCAGCATTTCCTGGAGCATCCGGTCGTAGCCTTTGCCCTGATTGAGCGACCGGACGATCCAGTCCCGCCATCGGAAGATCTGCGACGCGCTGTTTCGCACGTCGTTCACGTCGCGGCGACCGTACCAGTCGCTGTAGCGCCAGACGTCCATCCAGTGCCGTCCCCAGCGTTCGCCATGACGTTCATCCCGCAGCAGACGGTCGACGACTTTCTCGTAGGCGTCGGGCGAATCGTCGTTCAGAAACGCTTCCAGTTCCCCGCGTGTCGGTGGCAGACCGATCAGATCGAGATAGACGCGCCGCAACTGCACATGCTTTGGGGCGGTCGATCGGGGCGTGAGTCCGTGTCGCGTCCGTTCGGCATCGAGAAACGCATCGATTGGATTCGTGACCTGGTTACGGTCTCCCGGTACGTCCGGTCGGCGGGGTGGCTGAAACGCCCAGTGTTCGCGTGGGTCGATTTCGGCGGCCTCGGACTCGGGCGACTTTGCGCCGTCGCGAATCCAGTCCCGCAAACGTTCGATCTGCGCCGCCGACAGCGGCTCACCTTCGGGCGGCATCCGCTCGCTCGGCTCGCTGGCGGAGATTTTTTCAAGCAACAGGCTCTCAGCGGGCTTTCCGGCGATGACAACCGCACCGACATCGCCTCCTTTGCGGATGGAATTTCCCGTGTCGAGCCGCAAACCTCCCGCCTGCTTGAGCGCGCCATGGCAGGCATAGCATCGTGCTTTCAGCACCGGTTTGACGTCCCGTTCGTAGTCGGGCTCCTCGGCTCGGGCGATCCCGCTGAGACATGCCACAGCCAACGCGCAAAAACAGATCAGGCGTTCGATAATAATCCGCCGCTCGCGGAGGCAGTTCGACCGAGTCATCATGCGAGAATCTCCTCGATCACGCGGCCATGGTCGATGTCGAGTCGCTTGCGGCCCGGGATTTCCAAGCGGCGGTTATCGAGGCCGAGCAGATGCAGCACGGTCGCGTGGAGATCGGTAACGTAATGGCCTTCGCCCAACGCGTGATATCCGAGCTCGTCCGTCGCGCCATGGACGTGACCTCGCTTCAGCCCCGCGCCCGCCAACCAGACCGTGAACCCGTTGGGGTGATGATCGCGGCCCGTATTCCCACCGCCACGCAGTTCCAGACCGGGCGTGCGACCGAACTCCGTGCCGAACACCACCACGACATCGTCGAGCAGTCCGCGTTGTTTCAAATCCTGAATCAGGCCGGCGACAGGCAGGTCCACCGACGCGCACAACCGCGTGTGATTGTCTTTCAGCTTCTGGTGCGAATCCCAAGAACCATACGGCGACGGGAAAACCTGTACGAACCGGACGCCTCGCTCGACCAGTCGCCGCGCCGCCAGCAGCCGCTGACCGGCGACCTTCGTCGCGTTGTTGTCGAGTCCATACAGCTTTGTCGTGGCCTCGGACTCTTTCGCAAGATCGATCGCCTCGGGAACGGCCGCCTGCATGCGAAAGGCCAGCTCGTACGACCGGATGCGGGCTCGTAGCGTCTGATCCTCGGGGTACTCGACGGCCGCCAGTTCGTTGAGGCGACCGATCGTTTCGTACTCTTGCTGCTGCTGAGCCAACGACTGTCCGACCGGGCGCTGGGCGAACGGCAACGGACTGGCCGGATCCAGCGACAGCGGAATCCCAGCGTACTGCGGGCCCAGGTAAAGTGCGTCGATCGACTCACGCGTGTCGGACCGCGTCGGCCCACCCAGCACGACGAACTCCGGCAGATTGTCGTTCAGCGCACCCAACCCATAACTGGCCCAGGCGCCGATGCTCGGCTGTGACTCGTCCAGCTTGTGGCGTCCCGTGTGAAACTGGTTCTCCGCCGCGTGATCGTTGTCGGTCGTCCACATGTTGCGGACGAAACAGAGGTCGTCGACCTGTTTCGCCAGATGCGGCCACCAGTCGGTCACTTCGATCCCGCTCTGGCCGTGCTTCTGAAAGCCGATCTGCATCGGGTAGATCGTCGGGTAGACGTCGCGGACGTTGATGTCTTCCGACGGGACCGACCGGAACCGCTTCTTGTGCAGCGGGGAATGGACCGGGTTCTCGAACGGCGTCTTGTCGAACGTCATCCCGGCGTATTGGTTGAGGGCCGGTTTGGGATCGAACGTCTCCATGTGGCTGTAGCCGCCGGAGAGAAAGATCCAGATCACCGATTTGGCACGCGGCGGGAAATGGGTGGCGTCGGGGGAACCCGCCGGCACTGGCTCGCCCGCGCGAACGACGCCCTCGTTAGCCAGCATCGCCCCGAGCGCCATGCCGGCCATCCCCATGCCGACGTCAGCCAGAAAGGCGCGTCGATGGACCGGGCGACCAGCACACCCACAGGGAAATGGATTTCGTAAATTCACGAAAATGACTCCGAACGTTGCAGGTCAAGGGTTTCGTCTGCAGCACGATCAATGTGGGCGGCGGTTTCTGATGGGCGGCAAAAAGATACCAGTGATTATCATACACGACGCAGTTGCCGGACATTAGACAGGGTTGACTGCGCGAGAGCGAAAGCGACCTGGCCCGTCGTTTTTCGGGACTGGGGGATGTATTCAATCTTCATGGCCCGTCATCTTTCCTTTGAATACAACTCAGGTCCCTCCTAGATCGTCCGACTGCGGGCTTGGGTTGGTGTTGGCATAGCAGACAGTACCCGTTTTCGCCTGCTCGGCGATCCAGTGTTTGGCAGCCGCAATCATCACATGCAGAAGGCCGCTTACGGCAGAATCCGCAATTGATCGACGAGTCTGCCTCCCGATGATAGTTTGACAATCAAAATTCCCTGTCGGCCAAAAAGCTCTTTCGCGTTGATGACCGCCCGATTGTCCGTCAGTGTTACTTTGCGTGAATCGTCGTGCCTACCAGTGTCGCCATCCAGCGAAACTGAAAGTTGCAACTCGGGGATGGCCCTGGAGACCGAGATGACGACATCGCCACTCGCATTCCGGTTGCTGGCGAGCAGGCGTTCGAGGCGAGCCAGGCAAGCCACTCCGGCTGGTTCGAGCTTCAGGCAAAGGCGCTCGCGTCCGTTGTCGATCGCCTTCACCTCCACTTCCTGATCACTGACGCAATCGACCCAACGCCCACCCGACTTCGCTTCCACTTCCAGCAGTGCGCCGGAGACCGCTGAGCCGGTCTTGTTGTAGACCGTGTAGACAAGTTTGCTCTTTCCAGGAAAACGGTTTGAGAGCACACCGGGAATCAATGTCGCCACATGAGGCTCGGGCTGCAACGTGGAGAAGGCGTCCCCATTCTCGGCAAGTGTCTGGATCACGGCTTCCGCTCCCGGATAGTCGTGACTGATCAGGCCGATGCCGTTGAACAGACACCGGCGAAGTCCATCCGCATTCGATCCCCACTCGGCCAGTTTGAACTCGGGGCAGACAAAGCGAAAGTAGATCAGACTCTCGGCATCGTAGTGCCGTTCGGCAAACGGAAAGCCGGTGCGGTAATAGGTCTGGACCCAAGAGCCGTCAACAAATTGCGACAGGTAGTCGCTTCCCGCATGCTCGGTCATCAGGATCGCTGCGGGGTTCTCGCGACGCATGGCGTCGCGAACCGCCGTCACATGACGCGAGAGCTCAGCGGTCGAAACGGGCCCGGTTCCATTGCGGTTATGCTCGTGCTGGGCGTTGTAGCAGGGGAACGTGAGATTCAATTCGTCGAGATAGACGCCGTCGAGTCCCGTTTCACGCACCAGATCGCCACATCGCTTTGCGACATAGTCCGCCCACGCCTTCCTTTCGAGAAAGCACATGCAGGTTTCGTCCCGCTTGCTGTAAATCGCCGGGATGCCCGGTTGATACTCGGCGGCCCACTCCGCCGCGTGTTCCCGATGCGTTTTCGTACCGGACCAGCAGAAGCGGTGATCGATATAGAGTGTGACTCGCGAGCCATTTTCCTGAATCCGCTTCACTTCGTCACGAAAGGCGGGAATGCCGCCACGCTCCTGATTCACCTCAAAGTCGCCCGGACGATAAATCCTGGAATCGAGAAACCCATTGGGAACCTGCGGGTCGTGTCGATAGTCATCCCATCCGGCCCACTGAAACACTTGACCACGGCCACGAAAATTCTCCGCCGCAACGTATTTCTGTTTCTCATACGAATAAAAGGAAGGGGGATGGATCGGCATAAAGCCGTAACTGTCGCGAAACCACGCCGACGTATCGAGGCGACGATACCAGGTATGCAACCATCGGGAATATTCACTCAGCGCCGGTTTCCAGTCGCCGTTGTAAATGGTCAACGAAACTTGGGGATATTCAATGCTTTCTCCCGGCGCGATGTGGCGGGGGAGGGCATAGTTGGCCATACCCAGCCCCTGGTCGAAATCGAGTGGTTCCTGCGACGGCACCTCTTCCTGCAGGATGACTTCGCAGTGCCGGACCACCGACCTGGCTTCCGTTCCTTGTTTCTTCAGGATCAGGCCCTTGATTTCTCCGCTGCTGTCCCGTGGAAAGAGTGACAGGGCCGCGCCCGACTTCGGATCGAAGACGCTCATGACCTGCATCCAGGCGAGGTTGCCATACTCGTTCATGAGGTAGGCATCGGCGTCGCCGACGATTCCGCTGCGCCACGGGTAGAAATAGCGCAGGCCGGACCGCTCCCCATCGGTACGCACACGGCCCACGATCGGAAAGATCGTCTGCACGCGACGCGACTCGGTCGCGTCGTTGTGCAGACGCAACCACAACCGCGGATCTTCCGCGGCGTCCAACGACGCCCCCAGTTGAAATGTCAGGTTCGACTCGGAGTGGCGTAACGACAGTTCGACCAGCCTGCGGTCGGCAGTGTCGTCCACTCGCACTTGTTCAATCACGCAATCGCGCGAGTCACAGTAAAACGCTTCATTCATCACAATGAACAGGGGGGAGTTATCGGACTCGTACAGGTAATCGAAATTCCGGGACTTGTTGGAAAGTTGTCGCCACGACAGTCCAGTCGCCGCGTTCCACTCGCAACTCAAATGCGCGTTCTCCAGCCGAATGCGTCCGTCGCGCAGCTCAACCAGTCCTTGGTCCACGGACCCGACTTTCTGATCGCGGTTGAGTGGGGCCGTGTGTTTTGTCACCGGAGGTCGACTCGCGCGGGCGGGACGACCACCCGACAGCTTGACGTGGTCAATCGACAGCGACGCTCGGCTTTTCTTGACATCGAGGGAATTCGCCGCCAGGAATACATACATCGGAGCGATCGGGATCAGTTCGGCTGCCCGTCCGGCCGAGGAAAGTCCATGCTTCTTATCGCTGGAGTCAAACACTAACTCGCCGTTGATCCGTACAATCACTCCTCTGGCCGTCCACTGAAGCTTCAGGCGATACCACTCATCGGCCTTCACACCCGACAGCACGGGGACGTTGATCGTCATCGTTCCATCTCTTGTCGCGATGAGGCTCATCTGAGAATCCTGCACCTGTAGCCAGCAGACCTGCCTGGCCCAGGGGAGGACACTCTGAAATCCGAGATAGTAGAAGAGGTGGCTGTCGTCGCTCAGCCGGTTGAACCGCACGGTCATTTCCAGTTGGCCGTGCTGATATTTCGACGAAGAGACGATCCACTGTTGGCCTTCCGGTTCGAGCAGGAGAACGCCATCGTCGACTTTCGCCCCCGACGGCAGAGTTTGCCAGACGGCGGACGCCTCGGGCTTGAAGGAGTCGTCGATCAAGGGCTTGGTCGAGTCTTGCGCGCTGGAGTTGCCGAATGCCGACATGACGAGTCCAACGGCGAGGACAACGATCCACGATTGTCGCCGTGTCCGCCGAAGTAAGAAGTGTTCCATAAAGTTCGTCGCCAGCCGCGTGGGGTTCATCATTTTGTCCTTTTAAGTCGGCAGGTGGGTCTTGCTACTCTGTCGAGCCGGAGTCGCCTCAAGCTCATCGGTCGGTTGATCGCTTGCGGTAGCGGACATGAATTTCCACCTTTTCAAGCGATAGCGGTTTGTCGCGCGGTTGCGGCGAGGTGTCGTCCAGCGTCACTAAATTGCGTCCCAACGCCAATTGCTGGGCGTTCAGCCGATAAGTCGACCAGAGATCCTCGACCACCGGATCGCGGAGCAGACTGCCATTGAATTTGACTCGGACCTGTTTTGGATCCGCCTTCGAGGAGAAAAACAGTCGCAATTCCAGCCGCTCGATCGGTTCGGCCGGGTTGGCGAGATCATCTGCCACATAGACTTCCACCCAGGTGGGGTCGGCTCCCAGAGTCTGGGGCAAAGGAACCTGATGGTTCAGATTGGTGTAGTCGCCCCAGCGGTTTCCCAGACGGTCGTAGAAGCCGCCACCGTACCGACGGGCAACGACGAACCACTTGTCGAGCGAGACGAGTTTCCGTGGATCGCCCATTTCCGTGTAGGCCTGAGCATGCACTGATTGGCCGTCGAGCAACGGACCCGACGAGCCGATCACCTTGGCTGCAGCCGGCAGCTCATTCCAGAAGTTGAACGTGGCGATGCCGTCCGCTCCCTGATGCCACCAGTTCGCAGCGACGCCGCGCAGGAATTCGGGCGACCCAACGGCATGGTAGCCATCGGGTGAGTGGTGCTGGTCGATACAGGGATACAACTTGACGTGCGTGCCACGAACGACTTGTTTGAAACCGGTGAGATCGACCTGAATCGATCGCGTGCCGATGATGATCATGTCGACCAGGTTCTGTCGCACCCAGGATTCAATGTCAAAGCCATCGAAGTGACAACCCGGAACAGAATCGGCGACTCGGACCGACAACAGAAACGGCCGGCCGCGCTTCCGCGACACATCCTGCAACATCAGCCGCACTTGTCGCACGAAGTCTGTCAACGCTTCCCTGTGCTCCCACTGCTTACCATCCGGCAGGTAGGGCGGATGCCGACCGAAGTCGAGATTGAGGCCGTCGAGGTCGTACCGCTCGGCGACTTCGCGCAAGACAGAGACCTTGTACTGGCGGACTTCAGGGACGGCGAAATTCCATAGCCCCGGACCCCACCAGCTCCCTTCCAACAGCCACTTCGGATGAGCGTCCTTCAGCGGGTGACGCGCGGGAGTCGACACGTCGGCCTCGCGATCGGCGCCGTTCAAGCGATGCTCCCAGAAAACCTCCAGTTTGCGACGATGACTCTCCTCGACGATCCGCTGAGCAATATCGACTCCCTCCTTGCGCCAGCGCAGTAACGTCGGGTATTGCAGTTCCGGCAGGACCTTGCTGGGGTAAGCCGCGATGTTCCCTTCATCCAGGCACCAGCCCACGCAGTCCACCTGGCTGCCGGGCTGGTCGAACGCGCTGAATCTCGCCGCGAGCCATTCGTCAGGTTGGATGGCTGTCAACTTCGGCCCCATGGCGACGGCGTCGTAGCCGGCGTCATTGTTGACGTAAATCCTCCGCCGACGATTGACGGCAGCGACGTGGGCCGCTGACAGCTCGACCAAATCGGCCTTCTTCGAGATCGCCGCGAACAGCGTGTCGGCAATCAGCTTCATGCCGGCATCACTGGGGTGCCCCACCGGACCGTTGACCGGGATGTCCGACTGATAGACGCTGATATCCACAAATGTGCGATGCGCTGGATCCTCGTCGCAGACTTTGCGTTTGATTTCGTCCAGGCCAGAGTTGCCCCACAGGATATTGCCGGTAACGAAAATCTGCGGATCGCTCGATTTCTTGAGGTCGTTCAGCAATGCCTGCAAGCTCTTGTGAAACGCCTTGGCATCGAAGCCTTTCGGCGGCACGTTTTCTCCACACTGCAAGACAACGATATTTGCCTTCCAATCGAGCTGCTTCCGAATCTTGTCCGCCTCGTAGGTCGCGTACTCCCGCTCCAGAATATTCGCGATGTTAAGGACGTTTTCGACCGACTTGGTCCCGTCGCTGGGTGTCGGTTCGACAACCAGCCGGCCACCGGTTCGAGCGCTAATCGCCGCCGCGAGGAGGTGGACGTAGTCCCTATCCTGAGCGCTGGCGGCCATACCCCAGTTGCCGGTCCAACCGATCTCCGCCTTCGGGCCATGCAGCGTAAGACTGTTTCCCAGGAATAGAATCCGGTCGGCAGTCAGTGTGCCGATCTTGTGCTGGCCCAGCACTTCCATCGGACCAAGGCCAACCATCAGCGCCAGACACAAACAGAATATTGCGCAACGATACATCATTAGTGGCTCTCGATTAGTCGCTCTCTAAGACATCACGTGCCGGCAGACGCCGGTCACGATCCCAGGGCATACGCGCCAGAAGTCGTGCCAACATTGTGAGTTAGGGTTGCGCGAATGAGCCAGAGTCATCACAACACGTTCTGGATTTCGATTTTTCCAGGAGGTGTCGTGAAGAAGCAAGCGTGGGACGATGTGGTGCTGGGAGGTTTGCTGGCTCAAGTTCGTGAGGTTCCTGACCCACGCGTGCGTCGGAAGCCACGGCATTTGTTGACGGACATTTTGGTGATCTCGATTTGCGGCGTGCTCAGTGGTTGCGATGGCTGCGTTGAGATCGCGGAGTACGGGCGTCGCAAAGCAGACTTCTTTCAGACGATCTTGGAATTGCCACACGGCATCCCGGCGCACGACACGTTCAATCGAGTGTTGGCGTTGCTCAAGCCGGAAGCGTTGCAGGAGTGTTTGATCGGCTGGCTGCGGAGCGTTCGGGACGAGGCGGGGGACTCGCGCGAAGAGCGGCATATCGCGATCGACGGGAAGTCTCTGCGGCGGACGTTCGACCGCGCCGCCGCGAAGAACATGCTGCACCTGGTGAGCGCATGGAGCACGGCCAACGGGATCACGTTGGGGCAAGTCGCGGTGGACGAGAAGTCCAACGAGATCACCGCCATCCCGCAGTTGCTCAAAGCGGTAGACATCACCGGAGCGACCGTCACGATCGACGCGATGGGCTGCCAAAAAGAGATTGGGAAAGCCATTATCGACGGCGGCGGCGACTACCTCTTGGCCGTCAAAGGCAATCAAGAGACGACGCTGCGAATCATTCACGAAGCGCTGGCCGAGCACTTGGAATCGGACGCTCTGCCGCCGCGAGGGACTCGCCACGAGACGCACGAGGTCAAACACGGTCGCGACGAAACTCGCGAGTACGTCTCGCTGCCGGCCCCGGCCTCACTGAAGAAACTCGGCTGGAGCGCGGTGCGTTCGATCGGCATGGTCCACAGCCGCACGCTCCGCAACGGCAAGCTCTGCGAAGAGTCACGCTACTACCTGAGTAGTCGCCTCCCCAGCGCCCGCAAGCTGGCGACCTTCTCGCGCCGCCACTGGAGCATCGAGAACAATCTGCACTGGGTCTTGGATGTCAGCTTCCACGAAGACCTCTGTCGCCTCCGCAGCGGCCACTCCGCCGAGAACCTGGCGCTTCTGAACCGCATCGGACTCACGCTGTTGAAAGCCGACCAGACCGTCAAGGCCGGCATCGCCTGCAAACGAAAAACCGCCGGCTGGGACAACAACTACCTCATCCAACTCTTACTGAACACTCCAACTATTTAGCTGCGTATGCCCTGGGCAAACCTGCTTCTCGGACTGATAGATGACTTGGCCCGTGTCGCTGACCTTGACCAGTCGCGACAAACTGAAAGGACAACGAGTCATGTACTGGAGCTTTCTG
>Ga0194129_10005652_pt1 | contig 15812 bp, 10 predicted proteins | sample TA2KigCa35mmetaG_FD_150862 | JGI IMG/M metagenome (GOLD analysis project Ga0194129, IMG submission 150862) | Freshwater microbial communities from Lake Tanganyika, Tanzania - TA2015038 Kigoma Deep Cast 35m | ecosystem: Environmental > Aquatic > Freshwater > Lake | place: Tanzania: Lake... | reverse complement strand
TCGTGCCCGGGTTGCCGGCGGCCCACGACGGCTACGTCGAGCTGTACCGCAACGACGACGTCGCGGTCTTCCAGTACGAGGCGACGAAGGAAGGCGAGGTGCTGCAGAGCAAGCTCGCGGGCTTCCACGGCACGCTGACCGCCGACGCCGAGCATCGCTTCAACGGCGTGTACGCCAGCGGCGACGTCGTCGAGGCCGGCTGCAACGCGTACGGTCGCCGGAAGTTCGAGGCCGCCGAGGCGACGCAGCCGACGCTCGCGTTCGAGGGCGCCGCCGCGCACGATGGCGTCGACGCGGGCGAAGAAGGTCCCTTCGTCGGCGCCGTCGAACGGCGGCGTCACGATCGCATACAGACCGCGGCGCGCGGCAGGGGGCAGGTTGGCGGCGGGCACGGCGTCTCCGGTTCGAACGGGTCGTAGCCGAGGGTCGCGCAGAGTGCGATCACGTTGGATCGGTGATTTCGCACGTCCTCGGTGCGGTAATTTACCGCTCCTCAGGTCGGCTCCGGCCTTCACTCCCATGCGTATCGGACGTAGAACCTAGGTGCGTCCCTATACCACAGGAGTCCCATGAAGATAGTCAAGACATCGCTTTGTCGTTCGTCAACGTAGGGGGTTGCCCTCGCATTCCTCGTCGCCGCGATGGCGACCGTGCCGGAGACAGCGCTCGCGCAGTCGGAGGCACAGGTGCTGGCCTTCAAGCCATTTGAAAATATACAGCCTAACGTGATAGCGATGACCGACGACTCAAAAACAGTCAGAACTGGCTACACGAACGCTGAATTTATCGATAACGAGGGCGTACGAATCCCAGTCACCGAAGGCCTTGGAACATTCGGCTTCGGCAGCTTTACTCCTCACCCTTCTGAAGCTATTGGTTCCCTTGTTCTAAACAAGATTACCCTGAAAGATCAGAATGGCAACCTGCTCCTTGCCGAAGACTTCACGAATTGGTCACCCAGTAGAATAATTAACGATGATGAAGCAACTACAGGGACCTTTTCGTCAAGTTCAGACATCAGCTGGTCTGCCTATTACGATGTCGACAGGCCCGGGCCCGGCCCCCTACAGGCGACGTTCGTCGGGCCTGACGCGGAGCTGTGTGAGTTACTCGCGACACGAGGCGAGCACCAGCTCCTCGCCGCCTTTGCCTGCGACTTCGGAGTTGAGTTTCCGATAGGTGCTGGCCGACCGTTTTCGCTCCTTATTTCGACCCAATTGACAATCCCAGCCGGCGTCACCCATGTCATTGTGAACCTTGATTGGGGCTACGACGCCTTCGTTGTTCCCGTCGGCGGCGCGAACCACGCCATCGACGTGTTAATCGACTCCGCCCCTTCATTTTCCATCGGCTACCAGCCAGGTGCCGTTGCGACGCGGAACCTTTTCAGCTTCTCGAAGGAGCAGCCTCCGGGCGCGCCGGACGACGTGGTCGTGACCCCGGCGTTGGGCGCGGCCTCGATCGCATTCACCGAGCCGTCCACCGATCGTGACTTTGGCCCCAACGATCCCGCGATCTCGTCGTACGAATATTCGCTCGACGGCGGGCTTACGTGGAACGCGACGACCGCCCTGTCGAGCCCCATCGAGGTCACCGGGCTGACCAACGGCACGACCTACGACGTGGCGGTGCGGGCGCTGAACAGCGTCGGGGCTGGTCCAGCCTCGGCGGTCGTCTCGGTCACTCTCCCGAGCGCGCCGAGCGCGCCGACGAGCCTCTTGGCCGTTGCCTACGACGGGGTCATCGCCGTTGGCTTCTTCGTTGCCGACAACGGCGGCAGCGCGCTGACGGACATGGAATACGCCCTCGATGGCGGCGCCTTCGTGTCGGCAGGGACCACGACGAGCCCGCTCTCCATCCCCGGCCTCGACAATGGCACCACGTACCTGGTGGTCCTGCGCGCGGTGAACGCCGTGGGCAACTCCGCATCCTCGGCCGCGGTCACGGCGACGCCGGTGGGCGCACCGGCTGCGCCTACCCTCGTGTCGGTGAACGCCAGAGATCGTCGACTGGTCGTCTCCTACACGCTCAACGACGACAACGGCAGCCCGGTCACGGACGTCGAGTACTCGATCGATAACGGAGATACCTTCGTGTCGGCGGGCTTGACCAATCCGTTCACGATCCGCGGCCTGACGAACGACGACGAATACAAAGTGCGAGTCCGCGCCGTGAACGCGATCGATACCTCGACGGCGTCGGCGATGCTTCCCGGCACGCCGGTCGCGCCGGGCACTCTGAGGGTGAACTCCAGTGCCGAGCCGGCGGGCGACAACTGCCCTGCGGGCGGCGTCAAGATGGAATTCGGCAACGACAACGACGACAGCGGCGAGCTCGAAGCGAATGAGGTCACCCAAACCCAGTATGTCTGCAACGGCCGGGACGGCGAAAACGGCCGGGACGGCGAAAACGGCCTGGACGGCGAAAACGGCCTGGACGGCGAAAACGGCCTGGACGGCGAAAACGGCCGGGACGGCGAAAACGGCCGGGACGGCGAAAACGGCTTGGACGGCGAAAACGGCTTGGACGGCGCCGACGGAGAAGACGGCGCCAACGGCACCAACGGTTCCAGCGGCAAGAACGCGCTGGTGACGACGCGTGCAGCCACCGAGGACGAGTGCGCCACCGGCGGCACCACCGTGGTGACGGGCATCGACGACGACGGCAACGGTACGCTCGACGACGCCGAGGTCGACTCGACGGCCGCGATCTGCAACGGCGCCGACGGCTTCGTCGACGGCGACAGCGACGGCATCGATGACCGCGTCGCGCTGTCGGGCGGTGTGAACTGCAACAGCAGCGGCGTCGACCCGTCGGTTGCGGCCCTGGTCGCCGGTCTGGTTCTGGCGTTGCGCCGTCGCCGCCGCGCCTGAACGCTGCACGCGGGCAAGGACGGCTCACGACGACGACGTCGGCGCTTTCGCCGGCGTCGTCGGTGTGGTGAGCCGTCCCTGCTTCTCCTTTCTTTTTTCTTTCCTGTTTCGGAGCCCCCATGTTGCGCCTTCGTACCTGCGCCCTCCTGCCGCTGCTGCTGGCCGCTGCCGGCGCGTCTGCCCAGAGCCTCGACAACGTCGCCGGCCAGGGCGCCGGCTCGCTCGATCTTGAACGCTGGCGTCCCGGCATCGACGGCAACGCCATCCTCGACGTCGAATCCGCCGACACCGGCGCTGATGACGACGTCGATGCCGCCGCCCACCTTGGCTACGCCCGCGCGCCGATGACCGGCGCCCTCGTCGAAAACGGCGAGCGCACGTCGTTTCTGGTCGTCGACAACCGCCTGGGCGCCAACCTCACCGGCGCGCTGTCGGTGTTGCCGCGCTTCAAGCTCGGCTTCGACCTGCCGCTCGTGTTGTTCCAGACCGGCCCGGCATCGATCCCCGGCCTTTCCGGCAAGAATCCGGTCGCGCTGTTGGGCACCGGCGACCTGCGCGTCGTCGGCAAGTATGGCCTGCTGCGCGTCGCCGACGGCGCGATGGTCGACGTCGCCGTGGTCGGGCACCTGACGCTGCCCACCGCCCTGCCCCGCCACCAGTACATCGGCGACGGTCTGCCGACGCTGGCCGCCGAGCTTGCCTTGTCGCGCGACTACGGCGCGCTGCGCTGGGCGTTCAACGCCGGCCCGAAGCTGCGCGCGCCGTCGACGTTCGGCCCCGCCGTGCAGGGGCAGGAGCTCGGCTACCGCTTCGGCATCGCCTGGGACGGCGAGCAGCTGCCCGTCGGCCTCGACGCGTCGTTCAACGGCGCCGCGCTGTTGTCGCCATCGCCGCTGTCGTCGGGCAACAACCCCGCCGAGGTGCTGTTCGGCGTGCACCGGTACCTGGGTGACCTGCAGATCTATAGCGGCCTCGGTGCCGGCATCCCCGCCGCCGACGGTCTGCCGCTGGGCGGCGTGGGCGCCCCGCAGTTCCGGGTGCAGACCGGCGTGCGTTACATGCCGCGCTGCAACGACACCGACGGCGACGGCTTCTGCCGTGCCGACGACAAGTGCCCCGACCAGGCCGAAGACAAGGACGGCTTCGAAGACGCCGACGGCTGCAAAGACGCCGACAACGACAACGACGGCATCAACGACGCGGACGACAAGTGCCCCGACGTGGCCGAAGACAAGGACGGCTTCGACGACGCCGATGGCTGCATCGACGCCGACAATGACGGCGACGGCGTCAACGACGCCGACGACAAGTGCCCGCTGGCGGCCGAGGACAAGGACGGCTTCGACGACGCCGATGGCTGCATCGACGCTGACAACGACGGCGACGGCATCAACGACGCCGACGACAAGTGCCCGCTGGCGGCCGAGGACAAGGACGGCTTCGACGACAAAGACGGCTGCATCGACGCCGACAACGACAACGACGGCATCAAGGACGCCGACGACAAGTGCGTGAACGAGGCCGAGGACAAGGACGGCGACGCCGACGACGACGGGTGCCCCGAGGCCACGTCGTTGATGCTCAGCAGCACGGCGTCGTTCGCGACGGCGTCGGCGAAGCTGCGTCCGGCGGCGAAGGCGGCGCTGAAGGAGCTCGCCCAGAAGGTGAAGGCGGCCGGCAAGCCGGTGCGCATCCGCGTCGAAGGCCACACCGACGACACCGGGACGTCGACGGCGAACAACCGCATCTCCCAGGCGCGCGCCGACGCCGTCAGGAGCTTCCTCATCGATCTTGGGCTGCCGGCGGCCGGCATCGAGGCGAAGGGCTTTGGCGAGGACAAGCCGAAGGTGCCGAACGACACCGACGAGCACCGGGCCGAGAACCGGCGCGTCGACGTGTTCTTCGACGACTGACGTCGACGTTCACGTCGACCTGACGTCGACCTGACGTCAGGTCGACGTCGACCAGCGGGGGCGATGACGACCATGTCGTCCTCGCCCCCGTTTCTTTGCGGCAACGGCGCGGGGGCCGCGGGCGAACGAGGCCAACGCGCCCGCAGCGCACGCCGCGCCGCCAACAGCGACGGCGGCCGCGATCGCCGGCGTTGACCGAGGCCCGGGTGGTCGGGCGCGGAGGCGGGCGCGGAGGCGGGCGCGGGGGCGGGCGCGGGCGGGGGCTACGGCCGCTTCCTCGTCGGCGGCGTCACCCTCGTCGCCCTCGTCGCCACGGCGAGCAGGGCTTTGTGCGCCTGCGCGGTGTGGTCGTCGCTGGCCTTCAGCTTCAAGACCATCTGCAGGTCGAGGAGCGCGGACGCGCGATCGCCGCGCTCGACATACAGCGTGCCGCGCCGCAGGTGCCACGACGACCTCGCCACGGCCCGCTGCGCGAGGCGCAGCCCGTGGTCGCAGAGCGCGAGGCGCTCGCCGTGCCCGTCGTCGTCGGCGGCATCGTGCAGGAGGTTGAACAGCAGGCTCGTCGCGGGCTCGTCGAGGGGGCCGTTGTCGCGCGCCGCCCGCAGCAGCGCCACCGCACCGGCGACGTCGCCGCTGCGCGACAACGCCAGCGCATCGAGCGCGATGCTCGTTATCCGCGGTCGAAGGCCCCATCGGGCACAAGCACGTGGAAGTGCAGATTCAACTGCAGGGCCGATCCGAAGCGCTGCACGAACGTGATGGCACCGCAATGCGGCTGCACGATGTGACGTCGACGCAGCCGGCGACGCTGCCACGAGAACAACACGCGTAGGCACGCCTGCAAGGCGGGCCTACGCCGACGCTGCCGCCATCCCCGCCACAGGCACCGGCAGCGCCGTCATCTCCCTCGCCGGCATCGCCCCTGTCGCCGACGCCGCGCGCCCCGCGCTGTCGATCGCATACACGACCAAGGGCACGAGCGAGGCCAGCCCGTTCTGATGTTCTGATGGTTCGGCCGAGCGCTCTTGCGAGCGCGCCAGCGTCGCGCGTTCCCGAGCTCACTCCTGAACCCCCACCCCCCACCCCCTCTCCATGAAGCATGGAGAGGGGAGTGGCACGCGTCACGCTTTTCTGTGCTCTCTCTGTGCGAGTGACGTCGACAAATCAGCACATTCCGGTCGTGCAGTCACGGTTGATCAGTGCGGCCCGCTGCACTGCTGATCGCCAGACACCTCCCCTCTCCCTTTGGGAAAAGGGCCGGGGGTGAGGGTGCTCAGCGACGACGACGTTCGCCTGATCAACCGCGCCAAGCGGTTGACCATTGAACCATCAAGCGCAGAGCGCTTGATCAACCCGGCAGGCAGACGGCGTTGTCGACGGGGTCGGGCGCCGTCGCGCAGAACACCGCCTCGCACACGTCGGCGGTGGTGTCGGCGCAGTCGTCGTCGGTGACGCCGCAGCCACAGTCGCAGAACTCGCGGGCGTCGTCGAAGCGCTCGGCGGGGCAGGTCCAGCCCGCGGGGGCCGGCACACGACAGATGACGCTGCACACGGCAGGGTCGGCGTCGTCGCAGGCCTCGTTTTCGTCGATGGCGCCGTTGCCGCAGGCGTTTTCGACGGTGGTCTGCAGGACCTCATCGTCGATGCCGGCGAAGCAGCGGAGCGTCACGATCGCGTCGTGGCCGCGACCTTGACCGAATGGGAAGAAGAGCCGGTTCTCGACGAGACCGCAGCGATCGTTGGGCGCGCCGGTGACGCCGCAGTTGTGCGGCAGCTGGGTGTCGACGAACCCCGGGAAGTAGGTCTGGCTGTCGGCAGCGTCCTCGACGGTCAAGACGCAGGTGTCGGCAGAGAAGGCCTGAGTGTGGATCAACAGGACATCGATGCCGAGCGCCTCCGCGTCGAGGGTCGCGTGCAGGCCGATCGCGGTGTCGATGGTGCAAACGTCGCTGCCGCCGCCGCCGCCGTCGACGCAGGTGAGCGTGAGCGCGCCATCCTCGACGTAGTCGAAGGCGACGTCGTCCGCGCTCGTCGACCGCGGCGCGCCGGAGACGGGGACGCTGTTCATCGTCAGCATGCACGACGTGGCCCCCGCGGCGGCCCAGCTGGCTGCGCCAGGGAAACCCGCTCGCGGGGTCACGAGGGGGGGCGCCGCAAACGACGTGATGGCGACGCCGACAGGGACAAAGAGGTCGCGGGCGCTGCCGCCGAAGCGGCCGGCACAGTCGAGGCGCGCGTTGCTCGTGGCCGTGAGCGCGGCGCGCTCGCACGCGGCGGCGCCGACGATCAGGGGCTGTTCGTTCCCCACGGTGAGCGTGCAGCCCTGGTCGAGCGTCGCCGACCAGCAGAAGTCGACCTCTCCGCCACCGGCCGGCAGCGCCGGGGGGTTCGCCGTGAAGGTGTCGATGCGGGCCACGTCGGGGGCAGGGATGTCGACGACGATGAAGTCGAAGCCCTCGCGGCCGCCACACACGGCCTCGAGCACCGCGTCGCCGGCCGTAGCGAACGGGAAGAACAGCAGGTTCGGTCCGTTGGGGTCGAGCCCGCCCACAGGCAGGCGCAGCTCGCCGTCGGCAGAGACGAGCTCGCCGAAGCAGACCCCGAGCCCCACTGAGCGGATCGTCAGAAACACTCCATCGCTGGAGAAGGGGGCGAGCTGGGTCTCGGTGACGCCGACCCGCGCGCGCAAGTCCACGCTGCGGACGTAGGGCGCACCGTCGATGACGCACGTGAGCTCGAAGGTGGCGCAGACGCCGTCGTCGCGCGCGTCGCACGTCACGTCGAGCGCGAACGAGCCGTCGTCGCCACCGGTTGTGAGCGGGGTGCCGCCGCGAGCGAGGGTGCAGGCGACATCGTCACCGGCGCCAAACGCCGTCCAGTCGACGACCGCCGGCCCACCGTCGGGCGCGAGGGCCGGATCGACGCGCAGGCTCGTGATGGCGGGCACGCCCACCGGCAGCGTGAGGGTCGCCGTCTGGCGATCGCCGGCGAAGCAGCTGCGGCGGCGGCGGCTGCGGGGGCGGCGGCGGCTGCGGCTGACGAGAGGCGCCAGCGTCGAGCGCTGCGGCCGGCACACGCCGTCCGATCGCGAGCACGCGCCGACGGGTCTTTGCTGGTCCATCGCGGACGTCGCGGATGTCGCCGGCCTCCTCGCCGCGCGGCGTCGCCGCGGGCGCGGACGAAGGGTCCCCCTCAGGGCGCAAACGGGTCCGCGTGGCGGGGATCGGTGACGAGCTGCTCGTCGGTCAGCGCGAGCAGGGCGTGCTCCGGCGCCATGCGCGCGACGGCCCGCGTCCGGTGTCCCTTGCCACAACCTGGAGGGACGCAGCCGCGAGGGACACAGCCGATGTCGAGCACGTTCTGACTCACGGATCGAAGTGCAGGCGCAGCTCGCGCGGGACGATCGGGCAGGCGTCGCTCGGCTTGGCAAACAGTCGGTGGCGGATGCGCGCGACGCCGTCGTAGACGACGTCGCGCAGGCCGCGCGGTACCGCGCTGCCGACGGTCGCCAGGACCCGCCACGCGCCACCAAGCCGCTTCATCAGATGCAGCACGGCCTCCGAGCGGGTGAGGATCGTGCCCTCCGCGGTCAGCACCACCAACGAGTCGGGCAGCGTCGCGCGCTGCTCCGCCGTGAGCTTCGCCGTGAATGTCTCGCCCTGCAGTGGCGCGAAGCGGAACGACGCGCCTGCCCGGTCCTCGGAGAGGACGAAGCGAACGGTGCGGTGACAGAGGCCGCAGCTGCCGTCGTAGAAAAGCGTCTCGACGGGGCCGTGCTTGAAAGCCGGGACCCAGGCCGGGTCGAAGGTGAAGAGGTGGATCATCACCATCCCGAGCGACAGGTCCGCGAAGTCGATCAGGGTGATCAACCCGAAGTGCATCAGCAGCATCGACAGCCACAGGATCGGGCGCACGCGGGCGAGGAGTGCGAGCGGAAGAAAGAGCAGCTCGAGCCCGAGCACGCCCCACGTCAGTCCCGCGTGGACGGACTTCGGCAGCGCGAGGATCAGGTCGCCGATGTCGCCGCCGCGCGCGAGCGGGCTCTCGAGCACGTAGACGAAGGCGCTGCCATCCAGCCAGCTCGGCGAGACGAGCTTCGTGTACCCGCTGTACGAGTAGCCGGCCGCGAGCACGAGCCACGCCGCGACATACAGCGGCTGGGGGAAGCGCCACCCCGCGCCCGCGTCGGCGTCGTCGCGCGCGTCGACGCTGCCGTAGGGTTTCCCCGGCAGGCACGCGTGGGCGAGCAGCATCCAGCCGATGTAGGGGAGCCCGGGGTTCGCGATCAGCGGGTTGCGAGCGAAGAGCGACGCCCAGATCCACCACAGCGCGATGGCGAGCAAGCGATCGCGAACGCCGAGCGCGAACAGCACCGCGAGCGCGGTCGCGACGACCAGCACCCCGGTCACCACGGCTGGCGCGTCGCTGAACTGAAAGACGCCCGGGAAGAGCTTGAACAGCGGGCTCGCGCTCGCCGGCAGCACGCCCGCCGACGAGAAGACCTCCGAGCCCCAGGGCGCCAGGTGCGCGAAGTGGATCGCGAGGTAGGCGCCGAAGAGGAAGCGACAGAGGCTGTACTGTCCACCGGTCCAGCCGTTGCCCTCACCCAGCAGCAGGCGCTTCAGAAACATGGGGCCTCGATCACGAGCGGAAGCCCGGGGGGGATCACCGTGCCTTTGCGCGGCTCGAACCGGACGCGGAAGGGCGAGGCGCGATCCCGCGCGACAATGCCGAGCTCACGCGTCAGGGGCGCGGCACCGCAGAGTGCGTAGCGCATGACCGGCGACCGCACCTCGTCGGACAGCACCGGTCCGTAGGCGAGCGCGGCGCCGTACACGTTGCGCCGGTTGTAGGGCCCTTCGAGGCGCGCGGTCAGGGCAGACGTGATCGGGACGGATGCATGCACGCCGCCGTGCTCCGTCCACTCGAGGAAGAAGCGCGTCGAGTACGTCTCGAAGCCGCGCACCGCGGAGAAGACCTTCGGCGCGGGCGAGGCGCACGTCCCGGCGGCGAGGCCCTTGAGCGGCAGGACGCCGAGGAGATCGCCCGCCATCTGCGCGCTGCCGAGCACCGTCAGCGCGAGCGCCGGGATGAGTCCCGTCTTCATGGCTGGGGCTCCACCGACACCGGACGCGCCGTCACGTTGACGCCCGCGAGCATCTCGACCACGCGGTGCTCGTTCATGGGCCCCAGGCCGCACGTCTTCTCCCACGCGCGGGGGTTTCTCAGCGTGCCGAACATCCAGTCGAACACCGGCAGATCCCCGTAGTTGAAGTGATGAAGGCCCTCTTCGTGGTGCACGCAGTGGCTCTCGGGGCGTTGGATGAAATAGCCGAGCCAGTGCGGCGTCTTCACATTCCAGTGGTAGACGAGCTCGGCGAGGCCGCTGAGCAGGAACGCGCCGGTCGCGGCCTCCGCAGAGAGCCCGAGCACGCCGTAGAGGACCGCGCTCGACAGCACGCCGTTGAAGGCGATCTCCAGCGGGTGCTTGTAGAAGCTGGTGACGATCTCGATGCGCTGCGGGCTGTGGTGGAGCTGGTGGAGGTAGCGCCAGAGGAAGTCCACCTCGTGCCGCCAGCGGTGCCACCAGTAGTACACGAACGAGTGGATGACGTAGCCGAACACCGCCGCGCCCACCGCACCGAACGCATCGAAGTTCCACGGCCGGTGCGCCTGGAACCAGTCGTCGGCGAGGCGGCCGACGGTAAAGAGGCTCAAGGCCTGAAACCCGTTGAACAGCAGAGCGCGGGCGTACCAGTTCGCGACCCTCGGGAAGCTGCGCCCGGGGCGGAGCAGCTCGACCACCATCATGAGGAGCGCGGTGACGAGGACGGTCACGGCGACGTACATCCGCGAAGCCTAGCCGTGACACGGCATGTCCGGCACCCCGTGCGGAGAGGAAGAACAGGCGGACCGGAAGGATATCGATGCGCCGGTCCGACGGCTCGCTGACCATCATCCTTTCGGCATGCGTCTGCTCTCGCTTTGCCTCGACGACGGCGCCGCCCGGCCGCGGGAGCGGACGAGCGATGCAGACGTCGACGCCCGGCAAGGCCGGGCGTCGACGACGAACAGAGCCGGTTCGGCAGTCCGTAGGCCATGCGAAAGACCGCGATGCGGTGCTCACTTGGTAGGAGGCGGTGAGGGCGGGGTGAGCGGGCGTCGGCCTGAAGCAGGCTGAGGCGCCACGGAGCGACGAGATTATCGCCGCGGTGCGTCTCCACGTCGTTGCGGGGAACGCACTACACGCCCGTGCCGTCCGGCAGAGCGGTGCACAGGGCCTCGGGGCGGCGGCGATGGCGCGACATCAGGCGTCACACTCGACGAAGAAACGGCCGGTGTGAAGCCGGGTCGCCAGTTCAGCGATCCATGTTGCGCCGAGACCTGGTCCGGGGCATCGCCCGACGATGGGCGGAGAACACCGACGAGACATCCAGGGGCTGCGCGCCATCGCCGTTCTCCTGGTTGTCATCTACCACGCGCTTCCTGGCGCGTTGCCCGGCGGCTTTGTCGGCGTCGACGTCTTCTTCGTGATTTCTGGCTTTGTCATTACCCGCATGCTGCTCCGTGAGCTGGACGTCAGCGGCAGCATCGACTTGACGCGCTTCTACACCCGTCGCGTGCGGCGGCTGCTGCCGCCTCTGGCCGTCATGACCGTCGTGTGCGTGGGGCTGGCGGTCGTCTTCACTCCATTCAAGGCGCAGGTCTGGGCAGGACGAACCGCGGCAGCATCGGCCGCGCTTGTGTCGAACTGGTACCTGTGGTCGAGCGGCGGCACCTATTTCGGGCCTGGCGACGAGCAGAATCCGTTCCTTCACACGTGGTCGCTAGGCATCGAGGAACAATTCTACTTCTTCGCTCCCCTGCTGCTGATGGCCGGATACCGCTGGCGCTCGCGACGCGGCGGCTTGATCGGCTTTGGCGCCGTGGCGGTGACGTCGTTCGCATGCTCCTGGGCGCTGCTGACGCCTCACATCACCACCGACCTTGGACTCGACGACGGGTCGCGCCTGGTGTTCTTCGGGCTGCACACACGACTGTGGGAGCTCTCCCTCGGCGTCCTCCTGGCGCTGGCCTCATCGCTCCCGCCGGGGCGGTTGCAGCACCCGGTCGCCCTGGCTGGACTCCTCGCCATCGTCGTCAGCGCCCTTGCCTTCGACCATGCGACGGTCTTTCCCGGCCCGGCGGCCCTTCTTCCGACCCTTGGGGCCGTGGCCCTGCTCGCGACCTCCGACTCCATCGTCACCAGGCTCACCTCGTCGCGCCCGTTGGTCGTGATCGGGGATCTCTCCTACAGCTGGTACCTGTGGCATTGGCCGCTCATCGTACTTGCGCGGGCCGCCGTTCCTGAACATGCCGAGGTGGCCGGCGCGACCGCCGCGCTCGTCGCACTCGTGCCGGCGGCCGCGTCGCGACGCATCATTGAGGAGCCGATTCGCACGAACGACGCCATTATTGGTCGCCGCGTCGTCATTGTCGCCGCGCTGTGCATCATTCTCCCAATCATCCTGGGTCTTGGTCTCGCGCTTGGAGGCAAGACCCGGTGGGGTGAAAAAGTGCCTGATGCCTGGAGCGAGCGACGGCTCGCCGTGATCAGTGGCTGCGTCGACGCAAAAGGCCCGTTTTCAGAGAAATGCATCTTCGGCGACCCGAAGCATGCAGAGACCGTCCTTCTCATTGGCGATAGCCACGCGGCAAGCATCACCGAAGGGGTGCGTGAGGCGGCCGATACCGCCGGCATGAAGCTCGCGGTGTGGACGACTTCTGGCTGCCCATCGCTCGTAGGGCGCACGACCGTCGGGATGCAGAGTTGCCGGCAGCGGCAGGCCGACTATCTGCATCTCGTCGACAGCCTCCGCCCCGCGGTGGTGGTCCTGGCGAACCGATCGAGCGGGTACACACTGCCTTCAGTTCCGGCCCATGCCCATTGGCGAACCATCGGAGGACCGCACGACGAACGCCCTGGGAATCAAGCCGAGGCACTCGGCTTCTGGAGCGACGGCATGGACGCCATGCTCAGCGCGCTCGAGGCGCGCCGCGTGCGGGTGGTGTGGGTCTCCGTGGTTCCGGAATTCCCACGCCCGTTCGCGGCGGGCGTCTCGCTCTGGCGACCTGAACCGTATGTGGCCCCAGTGACCAAAGCCTACATGAACGCGCGGCGCGGCCCGGTGCTTGCGGCCGAAGCCGCCGTCCTTGCTCGCCACCCGACAGTCACACACGTCGACCCGGCCACGCTCCTCTGCAGCGGGCAAGAGTGTTCTGCCCTCAAGGGGGCGACATGGCTCTACATGGACGATCACCACGTGAACCCAGAAGGCAGCCGGCTTCTGAGTCCACTGTTCACGAGGGCTTTCGCGGCCAGGTGAGCCCAACGCGACGGAGTTCCGCAACAACGGCGCTCGCGCTGACCTACGGCAACCCCTTTGGCAGTGAGTGGCGCCCGGTGTTCACGGCGTGGGCGAACTTCCGGCTCCCGCTGAACGTGCCGCTGACCGACGGAGGAACGAGCTCCAACATCAACGAGGTGGGCACGGTGCGCGCCGAAGCGTTGACCAGCACCGAGGCCGAGCTCGTGGTGCTCTCGCCCCCTCGCTCGCTGCTGGTCGACGCGCGCTCGGCGACCACGCGGCTGTCGGGTGTGCCGCTCACTCCGTCGATCTCCTGGACGCCCCCGAGCCGCGGGGCGGTCACGACCTATCGGGTCACGCTCAACTCGCTCGCGGCCACCACAGCCGGTGCGGCGCGCAAGACGCAGGTGCACGAGTTCGTACTGCCGGGCACGACGACGAGCGTGCTGGTGCCTCCGGGCGTACTCGTGCCCGCGACCACGTACTTCGTGCGGGTGGATGCCTGGTCGGGGTCGACCCCGTTCGATTCGGCGCGGCCGTTGCTGAACCCCACGCTGCCGCTCGGTCAGTCGACGGCGATCAGCAGCCCGTTCACCACCCGCTGAGCGTCACTCGACCACCAGCGTCGTGCCGGTCGCGAAGCGGGCGGTGGTCGCGTTCCACTGCTGGGCTCCGGTGTCGGCATTCGCAAAACGCACCGCGAACCGGGCGTCGCTGGCCGTGCTGGTGAAGACGTCGGGCACCGAGAGTGACACCGACCAGGCGCCGGCGGTCGCGTTGGGGGGAATGGCGACGTCGACCGTGAGCGTCGTCGTGCCCGTCGCCTGCGCTGACAAGGTGGAGAGCAGTGCGGTGCTCGAGGCGGTGATGGTCTCGTTCCCGCGTTGCAGCGTGACGACGAGGGGCCGCGGGCTGAAGAGCCGCGCCCAGCCGACGTTGCGGAGATCGATCGAGACGCGAACGGTGGCGCCGCGCGCAGCCCGCTCCGGGTGACGAAGCGCGTCGAGTTGCAGGCGGTAGCCCATCTGGCGGCCGACCTCGTCGTAGCAACCGCCGCTCATCCACGCGGTGAAGAAGCCGGCGTAGAACTCGCGGTTCAAATACGCGAGGTGGTACTGCGCGCCCTCGGCCCGAACGTCGGCGCAGCTCGTGCGAAGAGGCATATCGGCATCACAGGTCTCTCCGCCGAACGACGCCTGGGAGGAGAGCGTCGCGATGTACGTGCGCTCGGTCTGGCTGGCGTAGGTGCCGGTGTCGGTTGGCCCCGCAAGCCAGCAGTCGTTGTGCAGGCCCGCGCGGGATTGCTGCGTCGCCGAGGGGAACCACTTGATGAGGTCGCCCGGGTAGCGGAACGCGAGCGGCAGGCTCGGCGGTACCGCGGCGAGGAGCGCGTCGCGCACGATGAGCCGGTTGGCGTCGGCCTGCGCCTGCGTCACGCCCGCGTTCGTCATGTAGCCGTAGGAGTTCGAGTTCTTCGAGCTGTGCCATTCGCCCCACGCGCCGATGAAGCCTGCCTGGAAGAAGGCGATGGCGTCGGCGTTGGCCGAAATGACCGGCGCGAGCTGCTGCAGGTGGCTCGCGATCTGCGTCGCGGGCGCGTCGTTACCGCCGGCCGTGTTGTCGTAGACGAAGCGCACCACGGCCTTGAAGCCGTGTTGGCGCAGCGTGACGAAGCGGGCGGACAGGGCGTTGAGGAACGGCGTGGAGATCGCCGTGGCGCGGAACGCCGAGAGATCGATCACCGTGTACGCGATGCGCACGCCGTCGGCGTAGGCGGAGTCGAGCGCGCCGGTGTCGATCGAGGCGCCGAAGTCACCGCTCGCCCAGACGTACCAACCGCGCTCGGGGTTCGGGATGTTCGCAGCGCTCGTGGAGAAGCTCGCCGTGACGAGGCCCGCGTCGGCGGTCGCGCCTGCGTCGGTGGTTGAGCCCGCGTCGATGGTCGAGCCTGCGTCGGGCGTCGAGCCTGCGTCGGTGGTCGAGCCCGCGTCGGTGGTCGAGCCCGCGTCGGCGCTCGAGCCTCCATCGTCGGTGGTGCCGGCGTCGCTCGTCGTCCCCGCATCAGCGGGCGCGCCGGCGTCGTTCGTTGCTCCTGCATCGAGCGTGATGCCAGCGTCGAGGTCTCCCACGACTCCTGAGCAACCTGCGAGCGTGAGGCAGAGGCAAGTCAGCGAGACGCGCATGACGAGGTTCTACGTCATCAGCGCTCGCCTCACACGGTGCCGCGGCACGTCGGGCGACGCCTCGAGCGCCCCCCGAGACACTCAGGGAGGCAGGAGCGGCGCACTCTGGAGCGGACCGAACGGAGCGCGAGGCGCTTCACCTCGGGCCAGCCTTGCGAGGTGCTCGGCTCGCGCGCGCAGCTCCTTGTCGTAGAACGGGCTCACGCTGCGATCGGTCCGCGTCTGAACGAACTCCGCGTCGGTCGTATGGCAGGCCGCGCAGCCGACGAGCTCGACGTTCTTCCTGAGGTTCGGGAACGCCGGGTTCGCAGGAAGGTCGAGAGGCGCGCGGGGCACGCCCTGGTTCACACGAATGGACTGGGGCCGGAAGCGCTCGGGGAGCTCGATGGTCCGCGCGTCGAGCTGCGGATAGGAAGAACAGGGGCACTTTCCGCTGAACCACCCCGCGCCGCCTTCGGGGGTCACCAGGCGGATAGGAAGAACAGGGGCACTTCC